>Ga0209737_10000288_pt1 | contig 44286 bp, 29 predicted proteins | sample TergutCu122P3_FD_187284 | JGI IMG/M metagenome (GOLD analysis project Ga0209737, IMG submission 187284) | Cubitermes ugandensis P3 segment gut microbial communities from Kakamega Forest, Kenya - Cu122 P3 (SPAdes) (version 2) | ecosystem: Host-associated > Arthropoda: Insects > Digestive system...
CACCTGCACCCCAACGGCGGCAGGGACATTTACCCTGGAGGTGGTGGCGACGGCGGACACGACGAAGAAGGCCACGGCGGTGTTGACGGCTACAGCGCCTGTCGTCGTCTCCCTCGCCCTCTCCCCCGCCACGGCGGAAGTGGTGGTGGGCCAGGCCGCCTCCTTTGCGGTGACGGTGCAGAATACGGACTTCACCGTCTCCGCCCCGCAGGGGGCAGGCTGCGTCAGAAATGGCCTCCTCCTCACCTGCACCCCAACGGCGGCGGGGACATTCACCCTGGAGGTGGTGGCGACGGCGGATACGACGAAGAAGGCCACGGCGGTGCTGACGGCTACCCCGGCTTATAAAGCGCATGGGTTCAATTTCAGCCCCTATGAGAATGGCCAAAGCCCCCATGCGGGCGCCGTCATTCCCTTGAGTCAACTTCGAGCCAGAATGGAAATAATTGCACCCTATACGGAATGGGTGCGCGGTTTTGGCTCCACCAACGGGCTTGAAAACACTTGCCAGGTTGCCCGCGAATATGGCCTCAAATGTTTGGGCGGTGCATGGCTGAGCGGTGACTTGGCCGCGAATGAGAGGGAGTTGTCCGGACTCATTCAAGCGGGCCAAGAGGGCTTTTTGGACGGTGCCGTCGTCGGCAGTGAGGTTTTGTTGCGTGGCGACTTAACGGAGACACAACTGCTGGGCTATATGGGGAGAGTCCGAGCGGCCCTACCGGGGCTGCCGGTGACGTACGCGGATGTCTACGGCAAGTTGTTGGAGCACCCCAATGTCATGGCCGCCAGTGACTTTGTATTTGTCAATTATTACCCCTATTGGGAGCATGCAAAAGTCGACCATGCCGTTGCGCAGCTGCATGCGCTGCACCAGCGTATGCTGGCGGCGGCCAACGGGAAAGAGGTGGTTGTCTCCGAAACCGGCTGGCCCAGCGACGGCAATTCCATGGGTGAAGCGGTGCCTTCGCCGGAGAATGCCCGTTTTTATTTTCTAAACTTTGTCTCTTGGGCGCGTGCCAACCATGTGAAGTATTTCTATTTTGCAGCTTTTGACGAAGCTTGGAAGGTTGTCGACGAAGGTCCACAAGGCGCCCATTGGGGGCGCTGGGACGCGCTTGGCAACATGAAAGCCGGCAGCATGGAGGTTTTCAATGGCCAAACCATGGAGGACAACTGGAGCTGCATGGCCATGCCGGGCGGCCAGGGAACGCCCACGGTGGAGTTGACGTATGTTCCGCCTCGGGCTTCGCCTCCGGAAAGTTTCAACCACCTCCAAGGCCAGGTTTGGCATGTGTTGCCGGCAGACTACCGGATGGTTGTCTATATCCAAGTGGCCGGCAACTGGTGGATTAAGCCTTACAGTGACGACCGCAGAAAGACGAGCATTCGCTGCGATGGTAGCTTTTCGGTCAACATCACCACCGGCGGGAACGATCAAGACGCAAGCAGCATTCTGGCTTATCTCATTCCTGCCACGTATGAGCCGCCGATACAGCTCAACATGACGGTGCTTAACAACAATTCTGTGGCGAAGGTGCAGGTTGACCGTTGAGCTGAACACCCAAAACCCCCCAAGGCCTTGGGGGCTTTGTGGGGGTTCCTTGAGTGTTGCCTTAAAGCGGCGGACGGGGATCGAACCCGCGACCCCGAGCTTGGGAAGCTCGTGCTCTACCAGCTGAGCTACCACCGCGTTTGACGACAGCCCGCTTCTAGTCCTCATGGTGGTTGAAGTCAAATTTTCAGCGCAAAATAGAAGCTGCGTACAAGCTCTACGCGAGGGCTTGCACGCAGCTTGCGTGGCCTCCTAGGGACAAAGAAAGAGGCTACCCCAAAGCTCGTTCATTCTTCCAATGGCTGCAAAATCCGGAGAAGGGTTGTTGAGCAGAGTTTTGAGCTCATTGAGGAGAGCGGTACTTTGAGGGTGCTGAAGGCCCCCCGTTTTTGCAAAGCCCAGGAGGTTGTTTTCCATGAGGAGGAAGAGGGTTTGGACAAAGGCTTGCCGGGCGGAGGACACCTCTGGGTCAACGGCCACAGCGTTTCTCCATTCAACCATTTTTTGACGGAGAATGAGTGCCATGCCGCGGCTGAGCGCTTTGTCATATTGTTTGAGCGCGCGGTATTGCAAGTCCGTGTTGGCCGCAGGTGTCGCCGGGTCCACATCTCTCCAGCAACGCACGGCAAGCGCAGCGTCATAGGCCATGTGGTGTGTTTCCGGGCTGACAGCATGGATATAGGTTGCCAAGCCTTGGAGCGTATCGCGTGACGTTCCCCCCGTATAATAAGCCCAAGCGCTGTCACAATTTTTTGGCTCATTGGCACAGGTTTGCACTTCTGAGAGCGAGGAGAGATAGTTGAACCACAGCAAAGCGGCTTTAATGCGCTGTGCCTGGACCAGAGGTTGGTTTTGCTGATGGCCCTGCACGAAAGCTTCGTTGATGATGGGCCGAATTTTGATGGGGCCTGCGCAGCGGTCAGCATGTTGCTCTTGCACAGCTTGACTGGCCATGTTGCACCTTAAGCATTCTGGCAGCACGGGAAAGTGAACGTCTTCGCGGCGCTGCACGCGGGAGTCGAGGCCTTCATTTTCGGCATAGAAGACTCTTGCATCCTCAAAGTCTTGACGAGAAGGAGCGTGGGAATGTTTCCACAGCAGCTTGGCGATTTCTTCAAAGGCAGCCATGCGCGTTATGGTGGAGATGTCGGTTTCGTTAATAGCTCGGTATTGGTTGGGAGTGTCGTTGATGGTGCAAGAGTGACTTCCCCAGCTGCCCAAATGGTTTCGTGGTTGATAGTCGTCTGGCGAGGCCTCACACAGGGCAATATTCTCATGATGCTCCAGCGTTCTGAAGCAGGTGCTGGAGGTGGAGGTGGACTCGGAGGGTTTATCGCAAGCGAGCAATAAAACCATGGAGCAGGCAAGGGCGCAGGCAAGAGCCAAGAAAACACCGCGACGAGTGGAGAAAGAGAAGGGCATACAACATCCTTGTGTCAGAAGGCGGCTAAGTGGACGCGAAAACTCAAGCTACGGCCGGGGCCGTTGATGCTGGAGCCGTGGTAACGATAGGGGCTGTCCAGCAGGTTTTCAAGAACCAAGGCCAGGAGGAGTTTCTCGTGGAGACGGTAGGAGGCACGCAAGTCCACCACCGCAAACCCCGGTGTGCCGCCCAAGGGGATGCGCACGTCCGAGAAGTCATGGAGTGCCAGGCGTGTTTGTTGCAAAGCCCAGCGAAGAGCGCCGCCCAGCTGGAGGCCGAAGGGGAATTGCCAGTTGGCCTCCAGGGTGCCATTGAGAGGCGGAAGCCGAGAAAGAGGCATACGCCTGGGAGTGACGTATGGGTTGGTTTGCAAAGCAGGGTGAGGGCTGTCCCCCCACAGCCAGGCGAGGGTGCCCTGCAGCGTCAGCGGGGCAAAAGGGCGCAAACGGAGGGCCGCCTCTGTGCCAAACAACCAGGAGGCCCCTTGCGCATTCACCAATTGGTAGCGGGCATTGCTGGAAAGACAAGCCGGGTTTTCCGCCGAGCAAGCGTCAGCCCCGCGCGGAATGCGAAGCAGCAGGTTGTCCAAGCGGGTTGCAAAGCCCCACAGCTCCGCGCGCAGGTGGTTTTTCCGAAGGCGCAAACCCAATTCAGCGGAGGAAGCGGTTTCAGGCCGGAGGTTGGGGTTTTCAAATTGAAAGCCAGGGCCGGTACGTTGCCTGGCCGTCAAGTCATCCAAGTTGGGGGCGCGAAAGGAGCGATCGACGGAAGCCAGCAAGGCGAGGGCAGGGTGGAATTGCCATGCGGCCCCCAGGTTGGCGGCCCAGGGCCACCAGTGTTGCTCAACGAGGTTGGAGCCCGAGCGGGCATCCGCGGGGGCGTAGGCATGTTGGAGGCCCACGCGAAAGCCCGAGTGGAGAGAGAGGGTTTTATAGTCCCACTGGTTGGAGGCAAAGGCGGCACTGGTAACATAGCGGGAGCCCGCCAAATATTGTCCGCGGCTTAAGGGGCGCTCTATTGACAGATCGGTAAAGAGCAAGGCGGAAGCGGATTGGACAAAGTCAACATAGGCCTCAGCCCCCAGGCGCAAGCTTCCAAGCGTCCAAGGCAGTGTCCATGTGAGGGTGCTGCCGAGTGTGTTGATGCTGTCTTTGTCGCGTTGCAGCACAAAAGAAGCGGGCCTGTCGTTGCGCCGCCTTTCATATTGGTGTTGCCATGAGAGCGTGGCATGCACGGCGTAAGTTTCAGTGCGGCGCTTCCAGGTGGCATAGCTTAGGAGCCTGTCCTGCCGCTCATAGCGAAAGCATTCGTCAAAGCGGGCCAAATCAGGAGGGCATTGGTCCGTCCTGGGCGCGTCTGACTGCCAATAGCCAATGCTGGCCACAGTCCACAACTCGTCGGGCGAAGGGGCATACTCAAAGCGGATGTCCGCCGTGTTTTCGACGAAGCCTGTGCCCAGCTGGGTTTTTTTGTCTTCTGCAAAGCGCGGCACCGAGGGAAGTTGCCCATCGGACACACCATAAATGGGCCCCCCGGAGCGAAGCAGCCCCGCCCGGCGTGCGCCTGTCCCCACCAGGAGACGTCCTTTTTTTCCCAAAGAGACATGGGACTGAATGCGGCCGCCCATTTCCCCGTCCGCTGTGGAGCTACGCAAACTCAGCGAAGGGAAGACGCCCTCTTTTTCAGTGGGCCGAGTGGGGTTAACGAGAAGGACTCCCCCGAGGGCGTCCGCGCCATAGGTAGTGGAGCCGCCGCCTCTTACCACTTCAACGCTGTCGATGATGGCGGTGTCCACAAGGAAGAAGTATTGGTTGGGCCCCTGGCGATAGGTGCTGGTGTTGAGGCGGATTCCATCCAACAACATCAGCGTCTGCTGGCCTGTGAGCCCGCGGATATAAGCAGAGCCTTGGGCATGCGCGGTTTGTTGAACGAAGACGCCCGGCTCAAAACGCAAAGCGTCAGGTGCAGAGCGAGGCAGTCTTTTTTCAATGTCCGCCTGCCGCACAACGCTGTGGGCCTTCTGTGGGGTTTGAGCATGGCCGGAGGCCCGCACCTCCACCTCATAGTGGAGCGCCTGAGTTTCAGAGGGTGCCTGTGCTTCAGAAAGCAACTGTATTTCAGAGGGCCCCTGAGTTTCAGAAAGTGCTTCTACCTCGGGAGGGGACAACTGCATCCACAAAGCAAGCCAAATGACGGGAATGTCCTGCCTCCTCTAGTCCGTAAGCTTGTCGACTAAAATGTCCAAGTCTTCGTCGTCTTCGTCGGTGACAGTACCCACGGAAGGGGCCCCCTGGGAAGGGCGAGCAGAGATCGCCGGAGGCGGAGGTGGAGGCGGAGGTGGACGAGACGGCGAAACCGGAGGAATGGAGGGAGTTCGGAATGCAGTCCGTGCGCCGACGCCGGAGGTTGTACGTGCTTTGAGGCGCTCCAACTCCATTTCAGCGACTTTGAGGGCTTTGCTTTTTTCTTGGACAGCAGCTTGCAGTCTTTTGAGCTCTTGGTTTCGAAGGGCGTCTCTTCTTTCCATTTCTATTTTTTGTTTGGAGAGCAACTCGTTGAGCTCTCTGTCCTGGTGGGTTTCCAATTCTTTCTTTTCACGCAAGACGAGGGCCAGGCGGTTGGCGGCCTCAGTGGCTTTGGACTCGGCAACAGAAATTCGCATTTGTTGCTCTTTTTCAATGCGGGCTCGGCTGGCATTGGCAATTTCCAAGTTTTGCTCAAGCTCTGCAATGCGTTTGTTGCGAGTGCTCAACGCATGTTGAATTTCTCGGAGTTTGGACTCCAGGTCAACACTCCTGTTGTTCGCTTCTTGCTGCAGCTGCTGAACGCGGCTTTCTGCGCGTTGAAGTTTGAGGTTGGTTTCATCAGCGATGCGTTTCTGTTCAGAGCGCAAACGAGAAGCGGCTTCTTGCTCTTGTTGAAGTCGCATGGAAAGCTCGCTGGAAAGCGTTTGGGCTTCAGCCAGTTTTTGGTTGAAGCGCTGCTCAAGGGACTGTCGCTGTGTATCCATCAGTTGCAGACGCTCAATTTCCTCGCGGGCGCGCTTCAAATCAATTTCAAAGTCAGCAGCCCGCGCTGTCATAATTTCCGCTGCAGATTTGGCTTCTGCGAGCTCTGCATAATAGGAGGCTTCTGCCTGACGCAAGGACTCCGCTCGAGCTATGCTTTCGCGCTGGAGCGCTTCCTCCAGGCGTTGGTTGGCTTGCATCAAAGCGCCGATGCGGTGGTGCGCATCCGTACATTCGTTTTCTTTTTTGAACAAGTCTCCCCGCAGGAGCTCTTCTGTATGTTGAGCTTCATTTGAGAGTGCTGCAAGGCGTGACTCCGCGCGCACCTGGGCTTCTTCTGCATAAGCGAGAGAAGCTGAGAGTTGAGTGACTTCAGCGACTTTGGCGCCCAATTCTTGTTTGGTGGCGGTCAGCTGGGCATCCAAGTCCTGGTTAAGCTCAAAGGTTTTGTTCAATTCAGAGTTGAGTCTGCCTACAGTCTCATCCAATTCCTGTCGCGTGTCCTCATGGGATGCGCGCTCCAAATCCAAAGCTTCACTCTGCTCTCTGTGCCTCAGTTGGAGCTCATTCAACGCGGAGGCGGTGTCGTCGAAGTGTTTTTGGAGTTGTTCATGCTCTGAAGAGAGGTCTTCAAAACGGCCTCGCAAAAGCTCGATGGAAGTCCGCGTGCTCAGCAAGTCTTTCTCAGAGCGCTCCAAATGTTTTTGTGTCTCTAGAAGCTCTTCTTCGCGAGCTTGAAGCGTATGGTGTGTTTGCTCCAGCTCATATTCTGTCTCGCCCAAAGTGGAGCGGAATTTTTCCACTTCAATATTGAGGTTGCGAATGGAAGTTTCTTTATCAGCAGAGAGTTTTGACAGCTCATCAATTTGTTCTTGGTGCTGGTTGAGCTCGTATGTCAGGTTTTCAATGGAAAGAAGTGCTGAATCCAGTTTTGAAGACCTGTCTTGTAGCTCATCTTGCATCTGTTGAAGTTCAATCGCCCGCCCTTCAGAGGTGTTTTCTGTGCGACTGAGTTTGTCAAAGGTTTCAGCAAGCTTTTGTTGCAACTCCTCCAGTTGTTGCTTGAGTTCTGCTTCAATTTGAGTCCTGGCCTGCTCCAACAGGTGAAGCTCTTCCAGCAATTCGTTTTCGCGATCGGCCAAGGCTGCCTGGACAGCTTCCACTTCGCCTTCCAGTTCGCCGATGCGCTCTAACTTTTCTTGAATGTGTTGTTGGAGTTCAGACTCTTCCTGATCCTTCTTTTCCAGGGTCTCGGCAAGCTCGCGCTCCAAGGCGATGATGCGGTTTTCCTGATCTGCAATGCGATCAGAAAGGGAGTGTTCCATTTCTGCACGCTCTTGCTCCACAGACTCAAGTTTGGCACTGAGAACAAAAAGCTCACTTTCCAGAGCGCCTTGCTTTTCCAGTGCTTGAGCAGAAGCTTCTGTGCTTTCTGTTTTCAGATGAGAGAGCTCATTTTCCAGTTGCTGGTTGATTTCGCCAGAGCGCTCTAACTGGCTTTGCAGGTTTTGAGTTTGCTGGAGGTATTCTGCATGGGCTTGTTCATGCTCCTGCTCCAGGCTGGAAAGTTTGTCTTCATATTCAGCGAAACGGACGTCTCTTTCTGAAGACAGCGTTTGAAGCTGGTTTTTGTTGTCTTCAATTTCAGACTGGAGGCGAGCAAGCTCACTGTCTCGAAACTCAACGGCTGCTTGCAAGTCTTTCTCTCGGACTTCGCTTTCGAAGGTTAGGACTTGCAACTCGCGCTCAAGGCGGGAAATTTCTTTGCGTTGCTCTTCATGGTTGGCGGAAGTTTTGTCAAAAGCCACTTCTTTGGAGCGCATCTCCATTCGGAGGGTGTCTATCTCTTTTTCTTTTTGGGAGACGACTTCAATGACTTCTTTTTCGCCGATGTATTTTTGCAGCAACAAGTCTTCAATGGCCTGGCCATGTTCGCGCTCTTTGTCGATGAGGCTTTGTTGCGCATCCTGAAGCCGACGTGCCAATTCATCAAACTGGGTTTTGAGGCCATGGAGCTCAGCGTCTTTTTCGTTGATGAAGCTTTCGACGGAGCCCAGTTCACGCTCTCTGACAGACCAGATTTCTGACAAGCGAGCGACTTGTGCCTCGCGTGCTTTTAATTCCTCCCGGAGGATTTGGATTTTTCCTTCGGGGGTCCCCATGAGTTCTCTTCGGATGCTGGGGCGACGCGTTTCTCGGGATTCTGCGAGCAGCTCCGTTTTTCTGTCGGCAACCGATTGGAAAGTACGCTCTAAAAAGTTGCGATCTTCCTCAGAGAGCAAACTGCGACGTTCACGCCGGGGGAGCCGAGGGGGAGCATTCAAAGTTAACCGAATGGGAGCAGGCGTAGGCGCAGGTTTTTGAGGGGGACTTTCCCCCGCCAAGGCAGATTCAAAGCTTGCATCCAACTCGTCCGTATCGGCCACTTCTTCTGCCGTCTCTTCTGCCGTCTCTTCCCCTGTGGGAGTGTCCAAAGCCTCCTCCGTACCCTTCAGGGCTGGAGCAGGAGAGGGGAGAGCGGCCGTCACAACTGTTGATTCTTCGCGGGAAGAGTACAAAGCCGCGGCCTCGGCATGGGTGGGTGTACGCTCCAAAGCTTCGTCGTCTATGAAATGATCGACTTCTTCGTCGGAAGCGTCGCTTGTTTCGTCAGCAGCCTGCGCCGTTTCAGCCTGGGAGGGAGCAAAGCCAAGCTCGCCTTGAGGCAAAGGTACAAAGGCCTGAAGCTGTTTCAACAAGTCTTCCATGTCAAAAGGAACCGACAAATAAGCTTGTGCAGCGCTGGGGCTTTGGGCGTGCTGGTGCAAACTGTCTTCGGGAACGTCCGAGGACATGAGCAGCACAGGCAACTTGGTGCCAAACTTCCCTTTTTGGATGGCGCTGCACAGCGAAAACCCCCCATCCGGAATTTCCGCCCGCAGCAATACTGCGCCGGGAAGCTGTTTTTCCAATTCCTGAGAGGCGTCGAGTGCTTTTGAAACGCAAGTCGTCTCATAACCAGCAGTATTCAGGGTAGCCACAATGGCATCTGCCAACTCTTCTTCGTTTTCAACTATGAGGATTCGCCGATTCATGGACGTAGAGTTCAAAGGTTCCCGAACATTCTAGCGGGGTTGATTGGATAAGCCAGGGCAGCAACAAAAAATTTTGGGCAGTCTACATTTCTAAGCACTAGAGCCGAACAACTGTTTTGCAAACAAGCTAAAATTTACTTTGGAGGCAGAGAAAAAGAAGCAGGTGGGACAATGATGGTTTCGTGTTCAAGACGAGAAGAAGAAGCGGAGGGACAGGAAGTTGTTTTGGCCCTGGAGGGTGTTATTTCTGGCCAGGACTCTAGAAGCTGTGCTGATGGAGCGGATTTCTTATCCAGCCATGGGTGATAGATGCGCAAAGTTTCATGTATAAACCGAGCAGGCTCAAAGGCAGCGGCTTTTGCTTTGGAAGCGAAGGCGAGTTGTGTTTGCAGTTGAGGGGAAGCGGCCAGTGTTTTCATACGCTCAGCCAGCATGGTGCTGTTGCCGGGAGCGAAGAAGAGAGCATCCTTTTCGTTCAGGAATTCACGGGTGCAAGGCAAGTCAGAGGCAACAATCGGCAACCCCCAGGCGAAAAAATCTGCTAATTCCGGCATTGAGCCCCCAAAACTCACATTTCTAGGTTCATCTTCCAAGGTCAGCAAAGCCGCATTGGCCTGAGCGCATAGGACGCTTACCTCTGTTTCGTGTCTTAGAGTCGGCCATATTGTTTCCTTCAGGTTGAGAGTTTCTCTCAATGCGGTGAGGTACGCTTTGCTTTGTGCACTATAATGGCCGCCGAAAGCCAGTTGAATTTTCGATTCAGGAGGAATGGCTTTAAAAGCGTTAAATGTTGTTTGCAAAGAGGTGAGTTGTGACTGGCCACCCAGGTGCAAAAATTGAAAGCGGGCGGTGGGTTGAGCGGACATTCCTTTTCGAGGAAGCGAGGGGTGAAAGAGGACATGGACAGGTGTCCGCAAAAACCCTTTGCGCAGGAAATATTTTTTTTGTTGTTTCGAAGCGACAATCAGCACATTGGCGTGCGAGGCGGTATAGGTTTCTTCTGCGGTTATTGTGTCCAGGGACTTTGCAGAAAGGGCCGGCTCCAGTGGGTTGTGAGGCCATTCTTGGGAGCTCAGCGTTGTGGCTTCAAAAATCAATTGGTAGCCCAGTTGTTTTTTTAGTTCAGCCAGGACGCGCCCGCTGACAAAGTCAAAGCAATGCACAATGGCATATTCTTCGCTTTCCAACTGGCGTCGGATGGCGCGCTCAAACTGCTCCATGCGTTGTTGAAGTGTTTTATGCTTTAAGGGGACGCGCAGAATGCGTGCTTTTCCATAGCGCTCAATATGCGGGTGCTCAGCGTCTTTTAGGCACAGGAGCGAAACATCAAAGCTGCCGGAAAGCGCTTTGATATAATAGGTTATGCGCCGCGAAAGCATGGATGCTGTCGGCACAAAGTCAAAGCAACAAAAGAGCAGGCGCAGCCGTTGGAGCACATGCTATATATACCCGGATTTTTCAAGAAGGGTTCAATTTAGAATATGAAGTCTCCTTCCAGCTGGCGTTCTTTGGTGTTGCAGGCCCAAGCGTTGATTGGGAATGGTGTTTTTTCTTTAAAAACGCGCTTTGCGTTTTGGGCGGCCTTCAAGAGAGCAGGAGAAAGCAGTGGAAGACACCCAGGAAGTACCGAAGGAGAGAGGCTTTTTTGTGATAGGTTTTTCAGATGGCAAGCACAGAAGGAAGGCTTAGCAAGCGGCGTGCCGTTGCATTGGTAGAGTCTGCACTCATTCACAAAGCCAATGGTGAAGATGAGCGCGCGCTTGAGTTGTTGAGAGAAGTTGTCCACAGATCTGCGGTGAACAGTGTGGATGTACACGTCCTCTTCGTCCGCCTCCTCAGGGAAGCCGACGAGATGGAGGAGGCCAAAGCGGAGTTAAAGCGTTTGAAGGTTGCGCACCCAGAGGACTTGCGCGTTCAAGCTTTGTGGGCCTCCCTCCTGGCAGAAGAGGGGAGTGTAGAAGAAAGCCTGGCATTGTTTGAGAAGATAAAAGTCCGCCTTTTTCGGGAGCCTGATTTTTTGGTGGACTATGCCAACACGCTGCTCAAACTCCATCGCCTCAATGAAGCAGCGTCGGTGTTGGGAACGGCCATGCTGCGCTCGCCCAACATGCGTGTTCGCTTTGTGGCGGCATGCACCAAAATTCTCATGGCCAAATTCTCTGAAGCCCAAGCCATGCTGCAGGAGATGTTGCGCCACAAAGAGGTGTCTTCATGGCAAGAGTTGGTTGTGCCCATGTTGGCTGTTTGCCATGTGCATTTGGGCAACCCGCAGGCCGCCTATTCTCTTTTGGAGGAGATGGAGAAAGACGAGAAGCTGTCCAGAGAGCACCAGGCGATGATGGCCTATGCGGCCCAGCTTTCAGGGAAGAAAGAGAAAGCGGATGCGCTTATAGAAAGCATTTTGGAGACGGCTCCAAGCGAGGAAGACGAAGAGGATGGGTTGTGGTTGGCGCGCATTGCAAACGCAAGACACCAGCCTGCGCTTGCCTTGCGTTATTTGGAAAGCAGCTTGGCAGCAGAAGAGCCGGAGGCGGAGTTTTTGGCAGAGAAAGGACACGCCTTGCGTTTGGCCGGGAAAAGCGAAGAGGCCCATGAGGTGTTGTTGAAAGCGTTGGAAGCGCATTCCACCCAAAGCCATGCCGGTTTGGCTTACGTCCATGTGGAGATGGGGCATGTCTTCATTGAAAAGGCTGACTTTCAGCAGGCCAAGGAGCATTTTCAAAAAGCACTTGCCTATTGGCATGCATGCCCTGCGGCGCAGCAGGGGCTTTGGCTTGTGGAGCAAAGAACGGCTTGGAAACAAAAATTGGAGCAGGAAGCCAAGGCGCAGCTTGAAGAAACCCATGCAGAAATGAGGGCACTCAAAACACACTTCCTGTTGCGTGAGAGTGAGTTGTCTGCTTTGCGCGAGGAGCTTCAAAAACTGCGCTCTGCTCATATAAAAACCAAGCAGCAAACCAGCCAGCTGGTGTTGGAGACGCAAGAGCGCATCAGCAGCATGGAGCAGGCGAAAAAAGAGGACTTAAAAGCTCAACTGCACATGGAGCTTGTGGAGCGGGAGAAGGAAGTAGAGCACAAGACAGAAGAAAACATTGCTTTGGCTTTAAAGGAGCATGCCAAGCAGTGTCCTGCGCCTTTAATGAAATTGTTGCGGATAGCGGAGCGCACATTTCAAACGTCGCTTTATACCCCATTGCCGGCGACAGCCATTGCCGTTTTATACTCTGGCGTATTGGAGCGTTTGTTGTGCGTTCTCTTTGTGGAGCGCTTTGAAGCTTGGCTGAGCGTGGACAAATTGCGCAGAGAGAAGCTGGTTGCCAAAGCAACGCGGGAGAAGCGTGGAAGTCGAACGGAATATTTTGACAATTTTGTGGCCGCTTTTGATGGGGCAGAAAACCGACGCATCCCCTCCATGGGGGAAATTGTCAGGGCCCTGGAGAGGCGCCAGGAGTCCTATTTGGAAACCTTCCGCACGTTTTTAGACAAAACCTATGCATTCTCCGACACATTTTATGTCGAGCTGATTGACTTTGTTTCCTGGGCCAAGCAGACGTTGAGAGATCCTTCCGCGCATGGGCGAGGCATTGAGTTGACGTATGGAGAATTAAAAACTTTTCGCAATCGCTTGCTTTTCCAATTTAAAGAAGGAGAGAGCGGGTTGATGGTGCAAATGCTTGCACCTTTGGCAGCCTAGCTCTATGTGTTTTGGAATATGTCTGTAGCCCCCATCCTTGAAGTCAACCCTCACTACCCTCAGCCCCACCATGTGCAAAAGGCGGCTGAGGTTTTGCGTGCCGATGGCCTCATCGCCTACCCCACCGACACCAGCTATGGCATGGGTTGCGCCCTCTTTTCCAAGAAGGGGATCGATCGACTCTACCAACTGAAGGACAGAGACAGAAAAAAGCCCTTTTCTTTTTTGTGCGCAGACTTGTCGGATGTTGCCAAATATGGACATGTGTCCAACTTTGCCTACCGGACCATGAAACAATTGACGCCAGGGCCCTTCACCTTCATTTTGACGGCGACACGCACCGTGCCTGAAATGATGCAAACCCGCCAAAGGCAAGTGGGCATACGCGTCCCGGATGCGCCTTTTATTTTGGCGGTGGCAGCCGAATTGGGGCACCCCATTGTGACGACTTCTGCCCTCAACCCCAGGGGAGGGGAGGCCCTGGTGGATGCGCGCAGCATAAAGGAGGTGCTTGGCAACCGCATTCACCTCATTTTGGATGGAGGCATACAACCCAATGAGCCGTCAACCATCATTTCACTCATTGGCGATGAGATAGACCTGATTCGCCAGGGGAAAGGCGTGCTGAGTTGATGCAGGAACAAGAAGCGTGGGTGGACCCTTTCATTGCTTTTCTTCGGGCCGAGAAGAACCTGGCGGCGAAGACGGTGGACGCCTATGCCGCGGACGTAGCCGAATATGTGCGTTGGCTGGAGAAGAAGAAAGTTTCCCTCCCTTTGGCGACGCAGGAAGACTTGCTGGGGCATTTGGAGCAGCTGGAGAAGAAGGGTTTGTCCGCACGCAGCCGTGCACGCCATATTGCGGCCATTCGCGGCTTTCACCGTTTCCTTGAAGAGGAAGGGCTTTCAAAAACCAACCCGACGCGCCATGTGGACTCGGTGAAGTTTTTAAGCAAGCTGCCTGTCTTTTTGAGCCTCGAGGAAGTGGAGGCTTTGTTGCAGGCCCCCAAGGCAGACACGGGGGCGGGGTTGAGGGACAAAGCCATGCTGGAGTTGCTGTATGCCACCGGCATGCGTGTTAGCGAGCTTGTAGGCCTGGGCATGGAAGCCGTCCGCCTGGAAGAGGGCTATGTGAAGGTGAGGGGAAAGGGCCAGAAAGAGAGGCTAATTCCCCTGGGCCGCTCAGCGGCGCAGGCGGTTTTTGCCTACCTTCAGGAGGGGCGGCCCGCCTTGCTGAAGGGGAAGGCCTCCAAGGCCTTGTTTGTTTCCTCAAGGCAGAAGGCGATGAGCCGCATGGGTTTTTGGAAGCTGTTGCGTCGCTATGCGTTGAAGGCGGGCATCAGCAAAGACATTTCGCCGCACAAAATTCGCCACTCTTTTGCAACGCATTTGTTGGACAGAGGCGCCAACTTGCGCGCAGTGCAGGCAATGCTGGGGCACGCGGACCTCTCGACGACGCAAATTTATACACATGTGGACACCCAGCGCCTGCGCAAGGTTTATGACCATGCGCACCCGCGCAGCCAAAAACACCTCACCTAGGAGCCGCCGTGCGAATTCTCTCCGGAGTCCAACCTTCCGGGAAGCTACACCTTGGAAATTATTTTGGAGCCATCCGCCAGTTTGTGGAGTTGCAGCACCGGGGCGAGGCCCTCTACTTCATCGCCAACCTCCACGCCCTCAATACGGTGCGCGACGGAAAGCTTGCCTATGCGTTGACATTGGAGACGGCGGCTTCCTTTGTAGCCTTGGGGTTGGATGCCGACAAGGCGATGTTGTTTAGGCAGAGCGACATTTTGGAGCTGGGAGAAGCCTATTGGGTGCTGGGGACTTTGGTGCCCCTAAGCAACTTAGAGCGCGCGCACAGCTACAAAGACAAGAGGGCGCGTGGCCTGTCGGCGGACTTGGGTTTGTTTGCCTACCCGGTGTTGATGGCGGTGGACATTCTCCTCTATGGCGCAGACGTGGTGCCCGTGGGAAGAGACCAGGTGCAACACCTGGAGTTTTGCAGAGACTGGGCCACCAAGTTTAATGTCACTTATGTGCCGGGGTATGACGCGGCAGACCCCAACGGAGAGAAGGGGGGCGCTCCCGGAATTTTTAAATTGCCGGAAGCTTTTGTGAGGGAGGAGACAGCCGTGCTGCTGGGGGTTGACGGCCAGAAGATGTCCAAAAGCTATGGGAACACGCTTGAGTTGTTTGGAGACGAGAGGGAAGTGAAGAAAAAGATAATGTCGATAAAGACGGATTCTGCTCCCATTGAGGCCCCCAAGCCGGTTGAAAATTCCGCCTTATATGGCTTGTTAAAAGCCATGGCTCCCCCGGGGGAGTGGCCGGAGATAGAAGCCAGCTGGCGCGAAGGCGGCGTGGGCTATGGCAGCTACAAAAAGAAACTCGTCGACTATTTCCACCTTTGTTTTGGAGAGCCAAGAAAGCGGTTTGCTGAGTTGATGGGTGACAAGGCCGAATTGGAACGCATGCTGAAGAGGGGTGCAGAGCAGGCGCGCGCTTGTGCCATGCCCATTGTTCAGAAGATGAGGGCGGCTGTTGGCATTTCCCACGGTTGAGTTGGATAAAACGTTTTGGAGCCACCCAAAAATGACTCATGCTTTTCGAATAGCTTTGCCAAATTTTGAGGGCCCTTTGGATCTCCTCTTGCATTTGATTCGAGAGCACCGGATTGATATTTTTGACATTCCCATTGCCCTCATTGCTGAAAAATATCTCGAGGTATTGGAGGAGATGCAGTCCATTAACCTGGATATTTGCAGCGAGTTTTTGTTGATGGCGGCGACGTTGTTGCAGCTGAAGTCCCGGCTTTTGGTGCCCTCGCCCAAGCTTTCCCCCGAGGAGGCAGAAGAGGGCGCCGCCCCCCAGGACGCCAGAGAAGAGTTGGTACGCCGGCTGTTGGAATACCAAAAATACAAAGCCGCCGCCGAGAAACTTGCAGCAAGGCCCCTGTTGGGGAAGACCGTTTTTTGCAGAACAGCCCAGCCCCAGAAAATTCCCCTGGGGGAAGCAGAGCCCAAGTTTGTGGAGGTTTCCGTCTACCGCCTTGTGGACATGTTTAGTGAGGCTGTCAAAAAGCTGGAGCCCAAGTTGCAGCATGAAGTGGTGAGAGAGCAATTGAGTTTGTCCAAGGCGATACAGGCGTTGATTGTGCGGCTGCAAGAGAGGCCTTCCCGGGAGTTTTTGGAGCTTTTGGGCGAGGCCCGCTCTCGCTCTGAAATAACCATTTTGTTTCTTGGGGTGCTGGAAATGTGTCGCCTCAAGCTGATCCGCATTCGGCAATTGCTGGAGACGGGGGAAATTTTTATTGTTGCGCGAGAAGAATTGGATGAAAGGGCCGCGGAGGGTTTTCAGGAAGCAAGCCCCATGCAGGCCAGTTGGACTTCATATATATAACTCCGTTGGAGCTTTGACTTAAAGGAGACGGATTTTGGAAGCGGATATGTGGGCAGAAAATGCAGGCCAGTTGCCTGACGCCCAAAATGAATGGGAAGTGTCTCCCGAAGAGATAGAATTGCCCCCGGAGGACGACAAAGCAGCGGCGGCTTTTGCAGAATGGGTGCGCGAGGGCAGCACACTGGCTCCACAAACGGTGCGCTGCATTTTGGAGAGTTTGCTGTTTTTGGCTTCCAAGCCGCTTTCCTTGGCGCAGCTTTATGAAGCGACAGGAATTCCCAAGCCCACGCTGCTGGTGGAGCTTCAAAACATACAGGCGCTTTATAGCGAAAACGTTTCGGGAATTGTTTTGCATGAAGTGGGCGAAGCCTGGCAGTTGAGGACCAGTGAAGTGTCGCAAAAATATGCGCTTCGTTTTTTGAAAGCAAAACCGCAAAGGCTGACGCGCTCCGCCTTGGAAACTCTGGCCATTGTGGCCTACCGCCAGCCGGTGACGCGGCCTGAAGTTGAGGACATTCGCGGCGTGGACTCCGGCGGGGTTTTGAAAGCCTTGTTGGAGAGAAGACTCATTAAAATTCTCGGAAAAAAAGAAGAGGTAGGAAGGCCCCTCCTCTATGGGACGACGCCAGAGTTTTTGCAGTTTTTTGCGCTCAAAAACCTTTCGGCCCTGCCTTCGCTGCAAGAGTTTCACGAGTTGACAAAAGAGCATGAAGAAATTCTTGAGAGTGAAGCCCCCACCTTGGAGTCTGTGGCTGAATTGGCGGACAACACCTTCCAGTTAAAACTCAAAAAGAAGCATGACGAGGCGGAGCAAAGTTTTAAGGAGTTAGAGAAGGCCATGTCAGAGGCGGAAGTTTCTTCCAAAGAGGTAGCACAAAGTCTCCATTCACTTTCCTAAAAAATTTTTCGTCCCTTGGCAGGAAGGCTCGTTTTTTGACAAGGGGCTATGCTAAACAGACAGGACCATGAAGAACCCTATTTCACGTCGAGATTTTCTCAAAACCACTGCGGCCGTGGGTGCAGGAGGGTTGTTGTTTGGAGCGGGTGGATGCGGCAAAGGTGAAAGCTTTTTTGCCATTCCCATAGGGATGATGAACACCTTGGGGGAGGCTTCCTATGTTTCTGCCATGCAAGACTACCAGCTTTCGAAAAACACGGTGTGGAGCTCATGGGTGAAAAATTCAGGGCAACGCGTACGTGATGCGACCATTGCCTATGAGACAGAGAGGGACACCGCCGGCAGGCTGAGTGGCTTTGCATGGTCCTTTGAGCTTATTGAGGACTCTACCGTCAACGCGTGGTGTATGCCCGGAGCCAGAGTCGCCTTTTATGAAGGCATCATCCCCTTGTGCGAAAGCGAGGATGGCGTAGGCATTATTATGGGGCACGAAGTGGCGCATGCCGTCTATAACCACAGCGGACAGCGCATGGCGCAGCAATTGACAGTTCAGTTGGGCATAACGGCGCTGAGCGTTGCTGCAGCAAGAATTTTAGAGCCGGATGAGACGATATTAGAGATTGCGATGACTGTTTTTGGCGTAGGCGCGCAGGTGGGGATGCTGGCATACAGCCGTCAGCACGAATATGAAGCCGACAAAATGGGGCTAATATATGCGGCGAAGGCGGGCTACAACCCTCGCGAGGCGATAAAATTCTGGGACAGAATGTCGGCACTTGGTGGCAGCAGCGGACCGGATTTTCTTTCAACGCATCCTTCCCATGAAAATCGGATCAGCAGATTGGAAGAAGCCATGCCCGAAGCCATGCAGCATTATGAAATGGCCAACAAGCACTGACAGGCTGACAGCACGCTTTCAGCCTTTCCCTTCGCTGAAGGGGACACGCACTTCAGCCCTCGCCCGCCCTAAAAACAACTCGGCAAGGTGTTCTCGTTGGACAAGCGGCTGCTGGTGTTGCAGTTGTCGCGAAACGTTTTGGGCCAGTGCGCCTTGCGGCTTAAGCCGTTGCTGTTGACACGAATGCCGCGTACTTCGCCGCGCGCACCCACCACCCACAAGGTGTTGTCGGACAACACAGGCTGCGCCGTGGACTCCACCACGCCTATTCCCAGGTTGTACGTCCACAGGGGCTCCCCCAATTCTGTGCCATAGGCCAATACGCTGCCGGTGGTGGTGACGACGTAGACTCTTCCTCCCTCCCCGAGGAGAGGGCTACCCACGGGGCCCCCCTCGAAGGGGGGGCTGTTTGCCTCAACACGGCCTTTGTTCCGGCTCCCCGGCAAAGGGGATTCCAGTTGCAGATGATAGCGGTCGCTGCCACTGGGTTTCACCGCGAAATAGCCCCAGCCTTTGTCGTCAACGGCGACAGGGCTTTCAAAAGACAAATTCCTCACCCAAAAGTTGCCTCCAAAAACAGCCACAGGAGAGACATTTTCTATGCCAATGTCCAAGCTCTCCGGTGGGCCGGGTTTCCATGCCGTTTCCTCAAAAATCCACCCTTGAAGAACAGCTCCCATGGAACCAGCATAAATTCCCAGCACAGCTGTATTGTCGTCTTGAGAGATGGGTGTCTGAAAACAATGGGTTGTCAAACTATGAAAATCGCAAGTATGAGGCTTGGCCTCGGGCGTATAAACCGCTACGCGGCTTTTATTGCAGACGGAGTGGTTGGCCGGGGCCACTAAACGCCACGGCGCACCTGTCGAAGCATTCGCAACGCTCATCAGCGAGAGGCCTTTGTCAAAAAAACCGTCTCCCTCACAATCCCTGCCGCTGTCGACGAAGTTGGGTGTTGCCCCGGACACCTCCACCAAAGAAAGCCGCTGGCCTTCTCTGCCTGGAGGGCCATGGTTGCCAAGGGCCACAGCCACGCGCCCAGTGTCGCCAAGCACCACCATGGGGCCTTGCAAAGTGCCTGTGTGCAGGCTGCCAACCAAAGCGCAGGCGTCGGTGTCAAACACATGGAGGCTGTTGTTGGCCGCCGGCATGTTTTCCATGTTGGTCGCTGGCGTTTTGGGGGTGTTGCCTGTGCTGCTGCCAAACAACAAGCGCTTGCCGGAGATGGCCAAAGGCGGCTTCACCGGCTCGCCCACCAAGCCCTCCGGGGGGGGGTGGCTGCACAACACGCGGTAGGTGTGCGTTTTCAATTTGGCTTCTCTCGCCTGCGCGTGCACTTGGAGGGTGTCCGCTTTGGAAGAGGCAGCCCAGCCCTCTGGGAGAGTGCATGTCCACACTTCGCCGGCAAGCTTTCTTTCTGCAGGAGGCCTGCACTGTGCATGGAGTCCATGGCTTGTCCATACGCTTAAGTCTTCGTTGGGGCTTGCGCCGACCACTTCGACTTCGACTCTGGCTTCTGCCATGCCTACCCAGCCCGCATCTGCATTCTCTGGACTTTCCTCCGACTTCTTCAAAGGTGCTACCTCTTTTCCGTTGGGTAACACCAACTTCCACGCCTTTATTTTCGCCACCGGCTTGCCCGCGGGGGAAAACTCCCCATAGACGCATACGCCTTTGGCCCCCGTCTTCGGCTTCTTGCCGCTGTAGCAAATGAGATCAGCGTTAGACTGACAGCTTTTGTCATCGTCAATGGTGCATATGCCCTCCATGTCACAGGCCAACGCCGCAAGCAGCAAGACAACGGATGGGCCAAGTTTTTGCGCATTCACGGGCCTTCTCCTCGAAAGTTTTTTGCGCCTCTTGCGGTTTCTTTGGCATGGCTGCCTCTCCCCCCCATGCCAAGCATTTTCACAATAAAGGCTTCAAGCATTCATAACACAGAATTTTTTGGAGGAACAAGGCATTTGGCCTCTCTCGTTGTGGGCAAACCGTTTTTGCTGATAGGAATGGCAACGGCAATATATTACGAGACGATTGTGAGAAGAAACTCCCGGACGAAGCATAAGGAATTTTCAAAAAACGACTCCAAAGCGCAGGAGGCGCAAGCGGAGGCTGTTAGCAGAGCAGCCCTTCAAGGAGCGGGGCTGCGGGTGACCTCCGCCCGGTTGGCCGTCATGAAAGTCCTCATGCACATGCGCTCTCCTGTTTCGCATGCCGAGTTGGTGACCGCTTTGGAGGGTTGCGGTTTTGACAGGGCCACCCTCTATAGAAACTTGATGGATTTGACGGAGGTGGGTTTGTTAGAGCGCATAGACTTGGGGGACCATGTATGGAGGTTTGAGCTGCGCGCCCTGGGGGAAGCCCAGAAGCAGAGGGCAAATTCCCACCCCCATTTTGCATGCGTGGATTGCGGCCAGGTTTCGTGTTTGCCGGAACTCACCCTGAAGACAACATCCACCCTCAAAATGCCCAAGGCCTTAAGTGAGCAACGCGTCTCCGTGCAAATTCGCGGGCAGTGCGACGACTGCAGCCAATGAAAAGAGACTACCGCCTTCCGTTTGACGAGGAAATTCTCCTCTTCTTCAACCACCTGGAATGGCGCCCCCTGGAGTTGTTTTGGGTGGCCTTGTCCTCCCTGTGGATGGCGGTGTTTTGCCTTGGCGTTGTGGCTTGCTGGTTGCTTTGGCGCTGCAGGGCGCATGCATGGAGGCCGCTGTTGGCTTTGGCCTGTGCCCTTGCAACGACGGACTTTTTGGGCGCCCGGCTGCTCAAACCCTGGTTTGGGCGTATGCGTCCATGCTTTGCCATGCCGGACACCGTGCGGCAGTTGGTGCCCATTGCGGACTCGGGGGCCATGCCGAGCTTGCATGCAGCCAATGCTTTTGCTGCGGCCTTTGCTGTGTTGTGTTTTTTTCCGAGGACAGCGCCATGGGGCCTTTTGCTGGCGTCGCTGATTGCATTAAGTCGCTTAGGTGTGGGCGTGCATTGGCCCTCTGACATGGTTGCCGGTGCCTTTTTTGGGGCAGGCATGGGCATGTTTTGGGCCTGGGTGCTGAAAGGTTATTGGAGAAACAAGCGCTTTACAAGCAAGGTGGCATAGCTGCCGGGTTTTAAAGTGAAGGCCACATTAATTTTTTTATGGGGTGGGTTGAGCTCATCCTCCCGGACTTTCCCCACCACCAGCTTATACGGAAAAATTAACAAAGGACGCTCCTCGTGTTTGAAAAACAGCTTTCCTCCCACGTGGGGAATTTTCAAGTCCTCCAGGCGAAGCTTTTCTTTGCCGAGCACCCAGGAGACGGCTTCTTCCACGAGGGCGTTGGAGAAAGTGCTGTAAGGAGACAGCAAGGGGAAGTGGAGTTGTTTGAGTGTTTTTATTTGCTCCGTTGTTGCGCGCCGGTGAAAGAGCATGGAGCCGGCTTGATAGGGGATGAGGGCCAAGTCTTCTCTGGAGAACATGAGTTGCAAAAGCCTCCGTACACCTTCATTCCAGAGATAGGATTGATAGGTAAAAAGCAACATGGCGCGATAGTCTGAGTTTATTTGCAAGAAGGCGCGGGCAAAGTCCTTGGGTGCTTGCCGCAGAGAAAACAGGATGCGCGCATATTTTTTATTGGCCTTATAAGGGCAATAGGCGTCAAACTTCCCCCAATTTTCAGCCCAGAATTGTTTGACTTTTGCATCCTCTGACTTGTCCAGCTTGGAAGGCTTGGCCATATAGTTGCGCAGCGCCGTTTCAAAATCGCCCCGAATGAGCTCCTTAGCGATGTAGCCTTGTCCGTGTTTGAGGGAGCCAAAGCGTTGGCTATCAAAATAATTGATGAAACCTAAGTTTTGTATTTCAGATGCATTTTGGTTGAGTAAGTCAATTTCCTGGGAGGAAAGCCCCCGTGTCGTGACGGAGAAGCGGTTAGAAGTGGTGTTTTTCGCAGAAAGAGGCTCATCCGTACGCCCCAGAAATTTGAGGCGCAGGTTTGGCTCTTGCATTTCAACATCTGCGGATTCTACGGCAATAATCTGCTCTGTACGCCCTTGTTTGTCTTTGAGGCCGCAATAGCTGATGGCGCCGGGTTTCAACCCGAAGCGTTCCCGGACAATTTCCACGGCGTCAAAAGTGGAGAGTTTTTGTTTGTCCATCAAATAAACGCGGTAGCGTCCCGTGGAGAGCTTGCGAAACCGATAGGATTCTGTGACAAGAAAGTCTTCGGGACGCTGTTTGATTCGCATGAATAAATGCCTCAATATAGGAAGGGGAGTTAGGCTATGGGGTTATGCAAAGGGCGTTTCTAAGGGACATAGGGAAGAAGATTGGGAAAGAAGATAATGGCTGTCTCATCCGTCAAACCATAATTTATGAGTATCAAAACAGGAGCACAACATGTTGTCCGGTCCGTGGGTTTATTGAAAGAGCCACGGCTATTGGGGCGTTTGCAGCAAAATCAAATTGCGGAGATAGCGATTGGTTTGAGGTTGACACTTGGACGCCATACTCAAAACGATATTCAGTTGATAGACAGAGAAGTTTCCAAGTTTCACGCCCTCATTGAGCGCTGTGGCAGCGCCTTCTTTTTGAGAGACCTCAAATCATCCAACGGGAGTTTTGTCAACGGACACAAGGTAAGCAGCGTTCAATTGGAGGATGGTGATGAGATTGTTCTTGGCAACAGCTGGTTTATTTTTTGTGCGGGGGAGATGTCGGCGCTTCAGCACGCAGGCGTCACCGTGGTGGGGGCCGGTTCAGCACAGTCCTCCGTGGTAGCGGAAATTGAAACCAGAGAAAACGTCTTGTTTCGCCCTTTGGAGCAGCATGATGACTTACAAACGCTGAAGCAGGATTATGAGAAGTTGAGAATAGCCAATGAGTTTCACCGGCTCGTTGGTATGGAGCCTGATTTTGACAGCCTGCTTCAGAAGATATTGCAAGCAGCGTTTCAATTGTTGAGTGCAGACAATGCGGTTTTGTTCCTCTTGGATGCGGAGCACAAGTTAAGGCCGAGGGCAGTCTATCAAAAAGAGGGAGACAAAGAGGTGGTGGTGTCTCAAACTTTGCTTGAGCGTGTTGTGAAGACACGGCAGGCAGTTTTGACGGCGGATGCTGTTTTGGATTCTCGGTTTTCAGCTTCTGACAGCATTGTTGCGCAGGGCATACGCTCTGCGATGGCAGTTCCGCTTTTGTCCAAAGGCGAGCTCAAAGGCGTCTTTTTTTGCGACACACGTGAGCGCATTAATGCGTTTAGCGAGAAAGATCTGCAGTTGCTTTCCAGCATTGCCTGGCAAGCCGCGGTGTCATTGGAGAATGCCGAGCTTATGGAGAAAATCAGCAAAGAAGCTGTAACGCGTGCGGAGCTTTCGCGGTTTTTGTCGCCCGCCGTTGCGGAGATGGTGATTAAGGGTGAAGTGAAGGAGCTGCGCAAAGGTGTTTCAGCTGAAGTCACCACTTTATTCGCAGACATCCGAGGTTTTACTTCTCTTGCGGAAGAAGAAACCCCAGAGGAGGTGGTGGCCATGCTGAACGAGTTTTTTTCTGCAATGGCGGATATTGTCTTTCACTTTGAGGGGACTTTGGACAAATTCATTGGCGATTGCATTATGGCCGTATGGGGGCCGCCTTCTCCACACAAGGATGATGCGCACAGAGCTTTGTTGGCTGCCCTCGAAATGCAAGATGCCGTTTCCCAACTGAATGCGCAGAGAAAAAAAGCCAAATTGCCAAAGCTCTCCGTGGGCATTGGCGTCAACACAGGCCAAGCCATTGTGGGCTATATGGGCTCCACAAAACGGCATGAATTTACAGCCATTGGCGATGCAGTGAATGTGGCATCGCGGCTATGCAATCTTGCAAGGGGTGGAGAAATTTTGACAACTTCAGGCACCTTAGAAAAAGCTCGTGGAAAGTTTGTTGCTGAGCCTATGTCTGTTGTTCATGTTCGAGGAAAAGAGAAAGGTGTCGACACCTATCGCGTGTTGAGTTTAGAAAAGGATTGAGCAACGCCATGTCTCATTTGGAGCGACAGCAATCTTGTCCGAATTGTTTTCGCCGGCATGATGTTTCCCTATACGTCAGCGGTCAGAAAATAGTCTGCATATGCGGCATTCGGTTTGAGGTTGTGCATACGGAGATGAAGGTTGGTTTGGACAAACCCGCTTTGTCCAACTTGAAAGCTTTTTCTCCGCCATCCACCGTGGATACGCGGGTTGCGCCTTTGGTGCCTCCCAATGTTCCTGGGTATGTTTTGAAGGAGTTGATTGGTTGCGGAGGCATGGGAGAAGTTTGGCGTGCCCAGCAGATTTCATTAAAACGGCAAGTGGCCATCAAACTTTTACCCAGTGCTTTTTCGAGCGCTCCGGAGTTTGTTGGCCGGTTTGAGAAAGAGGCTTCGGCCTTGGCGAGGCTGTCTCATCCCCATATTGTTCAGGTGATCGACAAAGGTGTGGCAGAAGATCGTTATTATATTGTGATGGAATATATGTCAGGCCAATCGCTTCGAGAGAAAGTGTCGAGTGGCCGACTGAGTTTTCAAGAGGCCATTCAGCTGATGTCGGTCATTTCGCGTGCGGTTGACTATATGCACACGCAATCGGTGATTCATCGAGATCTCAAACCTGAAAATATTTTGTTAGATGCGATGGGCAATATCAAAGTGGCCGATTTTGGATTGGCCGGCATTCAAGGGGGCGCCGAGGAGTTTGCGTTGACAGCAACAGCTGTTGCGATGGGAAGTGTGAATTATATGGCACCGGAGCAGCGCAAGGATGCAAAGCATGTGGACCATCGAGCAGATATTTATGCTTTGGGCGTTATCTTCTATGAAATGTTGACAGGTGAGCTTCCTGTGGGGCGATTTAAAATGCCATCAGAGACAGACTGCCGTTTCCCGCGAGGCTTGGATGGGATTGTTTTAGGAATGCTTCAAGCAGACCCCAATGCGAGGCCTTCTCGTGCGTCGTGGATTGCAGATGAACTTGAGGCACTTTTGCAACGGCCGCCGGAAGTCAAACGAAGCCCAAAAAGCAAGAGAAGGCATTTTGGGTTTTTATGGTGGTTGTTTGCTGCTGTTGTCGGCGGACTCTTGGCTTATGTTTGTTGGCTTTTGGGATTGAGGTGAGTGCACTCACCACCCTCCCCGTGGGAGAGCTGGCAAGTGACAGCAATGCGAGTTGTGGCAACTCAAGCTGTTGTTGAAGGGGTTTTGTTTTGAAGAATGGCTGGCAGACGAACAAAGATCGTCGTTCCTTTGTCAACACCTTCGCTTTGGGCTTCAACGGTTCCATGGTGTGTTTCAACAAGACTTTTGACAATGGAAAGTCCCAAACCAAGGCCGTCGTGTTTGCGCGTGGAGGCAGATTCTTCTTGCCTGAAACGCTCAAACAGGTGCGCAAGAAAACGAGGTTCAATGCCTATGCCATTGTCGGCGATTTTTAACATCAAATTTGTTCCTTCACGTTTCAGGGTAATGTTGATTTTCCCCCCGGGGTGAGAGAATTTGATGGCGTTAGACATAATGTTCGAAACAATCTGTTGGAGGCGCAACGGATCGCCCATCACCAAAGGCAATTTCCCCACGGCTCTATAATGGATAGAAATGTTTTGATTGGAAGCAGAGAGTTTGTGTCCTTCAACGACGTCGCGGACAATTTTTTGAAAAGAGACAGGTTCCGTTTTTAAAGACAGTTTCCCGGCGACGCTTCGGGACACATCCAGCAGATCATCAATCAGCTGTGTTTGTATCCGAGCATTTCTTTCAATGACATCCAATCCTTTGCAGAGTGTTTGGCGGTTGTTCAAATTGCTTTTTAGGAGCTGGGACCATCCCAGAATGGGAACGAGCGGAGTCCTCAACTCATGTGACACAATGGCCAGAAAATCATCTCTTAGTTTGTTGGCTTCTTTGGCTTGCTGATAGAGCCGTGCGTTGTCAAAAGCCAATGCCGCGCGACGCGACAGTTCCTCTGCCAAAATAAAATCGCCTTCGGAATGTTCTTCTTGGGCAGTTTTTCCGAAGACGATGCAACCCAGAGAGTCGTTTGCAAGGAGAATGGGGGCGATGAGAAGTGAAGCAGCAGGGATGGGCTCGCCAAAGTCGTACAGGTGCTTGTTCCATGTTTCTTCCCAAACTTTCCCAAGGTTCCGGAGATGGCAGGTGTGGCCAGCGCTGAGAGTGGATTGGAGAAGTTGTTGCCAAACGAAGTTTTGGTGAAACTTGGATTGTGAAAGCTGTGCTTCCAATGTGTGAGATGTGCTTGCGCAAGCCACTTTTTCAAAAACGTGCGAACTGTTTAAAAGCTCAAAACTGCAAAAGTCCCCAAGCTCAGGGATGGACAGTCGGGTGAGGCGATCGATGATGGTGGATTGCTCCAGGGAGGAAGAAATGATGCTGCTGGCTTCAGCAAGAAAAGCCAATCTTCGACGCGTGCTTGTCTCTGAGGAAATCCGCCTGGTTTGTTCTTCGGCTTGTTTGAGCTCAGTGATGTTTTCAATCATCAACAGCAAACAAGGCTCATCAACCATCAATTCGTGCATGTCGGATGCCCAAACGGCAAGCCAGGTGGCGGATAAATTTTCATCTCGGAGAAGGACTTCAATGTGGCCTTTGTTGGATTTGCCGAAGATCAGATCTTCAATGAAGGTGTTCAAGCTTGGAAACAAAGAGGTAACAACTTGCCCAACCAATGTCTCTGTGGGCCTTGAAAGCATGCGAGATGCTGCCGTGTTTGCGAAGATGATTTCTTGTTCCGCGTTCACAAACAAAGCACCAATGGCGATGTCGCGGAAACCAGAAAAAAAATGGGTGAGGAAATGCGTCTCTATGTTTTTCAAATAATGCTCTAAGCGCTCTGTCAATTCATCAATTCGCGTTTGAGCTTTTTTGAGTTGCGCTTGAAGGCGTTGCACTTCATCTAAGTTGTCGTCAGGTTCATCCACGGCAATCCATATTCTAAAGGCTTCTGCTTAGCTGCGGGAGCGAAAAAGACGTTTCAGCGAGAGTTTAAAAGTCCCGCCTTTTGAAAAATACCAGAGGCCTGAAACGAAGGAGACGAGGACTGCCATGGCCATGCCGATCAGGCCGAGGATGGGAATGCCGTGGAACTCCCAAGTTTTGGTGGCAAAGAGAAGAAAGGAGCCGATGATGAGGCTTGAGGTGCATAACCCGGCAAAAATAACCACGCCCAGAGAGCGAATGTCCTGGCTTTGGTGTGCGAATTGCTCAGCGTTGATGTTGACGGAAAATTTTCCGGCTTCGAGATCCAACAATATTTGTGAAAGCTGCAAAGGGACTTCGTTGATGGAGGTGCTCAGACGAAAAAGTGTGCGCAAGCTGTTTTCTTGGAGGTGAGCCATACCATAGCGCTCTGCCAATATTTTTTTCGCATAGGGCAAGACTACCTCGGAAACATTCATGTCAGGGTGGAGTGTTCGCAAAATCCCTTCCATGGTAACAGCGGCTCGGCATAGGACAGCATATTCCTTGGGGATGCGGATGCGGTATTTGATGGCCAAATTCATTAAGTCGCTCAAAAGGTGTCTTGCGCTCAGATCGGCCAAAGAGGCAGAGTGGTGGTTGCTGAAAATGCGCTCAATGTCATCTCGAAATTCGAGCAGGTTGGTTCTCTCGGTGGGCTCTCCCAGTCGATAAAGCAGACGCGCCACAGAGCCGGCATCCTTGAGGGAGACGGCAAGGACCAGGTTTACCAAAGTTTCTTGCATGGGCTTGGTTATTTTGCCGACAAGTCCAAAGTCAACGAGTGCTATTTGGGGGCCATCCAGGACAAGCAGGTTTCCTGGGTGTGGATCGCCATGAAAGAGCCCATCCACAAACAGCTGATGGAAAGCCTCTTCTATGGCAAGTTGAGCCAGCTCGGTTTTTTCGTGTTGAGAGAGCTGGGCACTGGAGAGTTTTTGGCCGGGGATGGACTCCAAAGTCAACACAGTGGGGCTGGTGAGCTCTCGGTATACGCGGGGGATGCGCACCCGAGGTCTTCCTTTGTGGTTCTCAAAGAAGATTTCGATGTTTTGAGCTTCGTTTAAAAAATTGAGCTCTTCATGGATGGCTTTGTCAAACTCTTGAACAATACCGCTGAGGGTATAAAACCCTGTGCCCTCAATGACAGCCTCAATGGCTTTGGCCAGGTAATAAAGAATGGAAAGGTCCGCATCAATGTTTTGGGCAACGCCGGGACGCTGGACTTTTATCACCACCTCGTCGCCCTCGTGTGTTGTCGCTCTGTGCACTTGAGCAATGGACGCGGCAGCAAGAGGCTCCGTGTCGATAAAGGAAAAAAGCTCTTCGGGCTTTTTTTGAAAGCTGGATTCAATTTGATCGCGTATCCATTCGATGGGAATAGGCGAGGCACTGTCTTGCAAATAGGAAAGCTCCTGAATGAATTCAGCAGGCAGCAAGTCCCCGCGCGTTGAGAGCACTTGTCCGAGTTTGACGAAGCTTGGGCCGAGCTCATCCAGCATAAACCGAAACCGACGAGCCAGGGAGCCGCGATGTGTTTCGGCTCCGTTTTCAGGCTCAATTTTTTTGCCGAGGAGTTTTCCAATCCCCGAGCGCTCAAGCAGATCTGCAAAACCATACCTTGCAGCAATGGTGGCCACTTGTCTGAGGCGGTTGAGGTGGGAGGCTACTTTGAGCACAATGGTTGAAGCCTCGCATGAGTTTGTGAAGACCGCAACTCTCTATTTCTCCAAAAGAAGTCTCTCGTTTGATTTTGAGATGGGCTTTGCTAACTGCTGAGCCCATGGATAATTTTGCAGCCCATGCCACTCCGATGATGAAGCAATACATTGAGCTGAAATCTCAATATCCAGACGCCATTTTGTTTTTTCGTCTGGGTGACTTTTATGAGATGTTTTTTGATGATGCGCTGAAGGCTGCAGAGGTTTTGCAAATTACGCTGACTTCGCGCTCCAAAGGCTCCGAAAAAGTCCCCATGGCGGGCATTCCGTTTCATGCGGCCAGGCGATATGTTGCAAAACTGGTGGAAGCAGGTTTCAAGGTGGCCATTTGTGAACAAGTGGAGCCGCCAGGAAAGTCCAACCTCGTTCGCCGGGAGGTGGTGCGCGTCATAACGCCGGGGGTCATTTTGGACGAGGAAGTCCTCGAGGCAAAAGAGAACAATTTTTTGGCAGCCGTGAAATATGCAAAGGGGAAGTTTGGCCTGGCAATGTTGGATGCTTCCACGGGGGAGTTTTTTGCTTTTCCGTTGTTGGAGGCAACCTCTCTTCGGGATGAGTTGGCAAAGTTTTTCGTGCGGGAGCTTCTCATTTCCAAGGAAGAGTTGACTTACGAGGTGGAGTGTTTGTTGGAGGGGTTTGTTTCGCGCCCCCTGGTAGTCCCCTTGGAGAAGGGGGAATTTGAGTTTTCAAACGCGAATGCTTCGCTGTGTACTCACTTCAAAGTGCTCAGCTTAGAGTCATTTGGCCTCAAGGACAACCCGGCCTCCATTTGTGCAGCGGGGGCTGCGCTGAATTATTTGCTTAAAACACAAAAAACCGCTGCCAGCCATGTGACAAAAATTCACCTATGCCACCGCTCCAATTATTTGCTTTTGGATGATGCAACCATTGGACACCTGGAGATTGTGAAGACAGCACGCGACGGCCAGCGCACAGGCTCCTTGTTGGGCGTTATGGATAAGACAACAACCACGCTGGGCGCTCGCAAACTGACGCGTTGGCTTTTGTCTCCGTCCACCCAAAAGCAGGAGATTGAGGCACGCCATGACGTTGTTGAAGAATGCACGGAGAAGTCAGCCAACACAGAGCAATTGAGAAACCTCTTGAGAGAAGTTGCAGACATTGAGCGTTTGTGCGCGCGCCTGTCTTTGGCTTCCGGCACACCTCGGGACATGAGGATGTTGGGGCAAAGCCTGTGCGTATTCCCCAAACTCGTCGCTTGGCTTTCTGGCATGAAGTCCGCTCTCTTTGGGAAACTTGTGCCGTTTTTAGAGAGCCAGGAGTTGCGGCTTTTGGCAGAGCGCGTGCTGCGTGCATTGATAGAGGAGCCTCCGGCAAGTACGACGGAGGGCGGTTTTATGCGCGGAGGTTTTTGTCCGGAGTTGGATGAGGCGATAAGCCTTGCCTCCCAGGGAAAAGAATGGCTGATAAAAATGGAAGCCAAAGAGCGAAAGCTTACCGGCATTAACAGCCTGAAGCTCCGTTATAACCGGATTTTTGGTTATTATATGGAAGTCAGCAAAGCCAATTTGCATTTGGTGCCCTCTCATTGGACACGCAAGCAAACCATGGTAGGGGCGGAGCGCTTTGTGACGGAGGAGTTGCAAGAGTATGAGAGAAAAATTTTGGACGCCCAGGAGCGGCGCATTCAGCTTGAGTTGCGTTGGTTTGAAACATTGCGCCAGGAGGTTGTTGCCAAAACCCAGCTTATTTTGGCGGCCTCGGAGGCCGTTGCAACGGTGGATGTGTTGGCCAGTTTTGCTCAGCTGGCGGTGGAGAATGGTTATGTACGCCCTCTCATGGAAGAAGGCGTAGCCTTTGAAATGGTGGAAGGGCGGCACCCGGTGGTGGAGCAGATGATAAAACCTCAGCCTTTTGTGTCCAACAGCCTTTCCCTCAATGCGGAGGATGGGCAATTGGTTTTAATTACGGGCCCCAACATGGCGGGGAAAAGCACAGTGATGCGCCAGGCGGCATTGTGCATATTAATGGCGCAGGCAGGCTCCTTTGTCCCAGCACAAAAAATGCGGCTGGGCATTTGCGACAGGCTTTTTTCAAGAGTAGGCGCTTCAGACAATTTGTCTCGAGGGCAGTCCACCTTCATGGTGGAGATGGTGGAGACAGCCCGTATTTTGCATAGTGCGACTTCAAACAGCTTCATCATTCTGGATGAGATTGGGCGGGGGACAGCGACGTTTGACGGCCTTTCTTTGGCATGGGCGGTGGCGGAATATTTGTGTGAGGAGGTGAAGGCGCGCTGTTTGTTTGCGACGCACTACCATGAGTTGACGGACTTGGCGCGCGAGCGGGCCAATGTGAGAAATTGCTCCATTGCGGTGCAGGAGAAGGACGGCAAAATTTTCTTTTTGCGCAAGCTTGTGGAGGGCCCCGCCAACCGCTCCTATGGCATTGAGGTGGCGCGCCTGGCAGGGCTGCCCCTTCAGGTACTCAAACGCGCCAAGGAGTTGTTGGCCAACCTGGAGGCCCAGGAGTTGGATGAGGCCGGACACCCCAGCATTCTTCGAGAGGCGAAAAAAAGACGCCTCAAAGCACAGTTGGGTTTGTTTGAAGAAAGCCAGGCAACGCCGCCGCCAAGCCATGCGTCTTCCGAAGAAGTGTTGGAGGCGGTGGCAGCCTTTCCTTTGCTGACAACAACACCGCTGGAGGCGCTCAACAGCATTGCCAAATGGCAGGAGAAACTCAAGGCTTCCCGTTGAATTTATGTTCCTTCAAAGGTGCCCTCCAAGGGAATGCACGCTTGGGGGGGAGGTAGCTTTGTGGGCAGAGTTTGGGTGTGAAACCTGCGCTCGTTTATGCACTTGTGGTGAAATTTTCTTTGCGATAAAATGCGCGCGAAGAAGGAAGAGCCTCAGCTCTCCCTTCTTAGAAGCAGGGATGGTTTGGTGGGAAGCAAGGGGAAGCAAAAGAAAGTGACTTCCTGTTGTTTGTACTCCGAGCTCACGGATGTTGGATGTTGAGTGTTTTTTGGTTTATAAGGAGGTCATCTTGAATTTGTATTTTAAAAGAGGTTTTTTAGTTTCAGGGTTATTGGCAATGCTGGGGTTGTTGTGGGTTGCCGGCTGCGCAAAAGCGCCGTCCGGTGCGGCCGCCGGCGGGCATGCGCAAGGCGCGAACAGTGGGCTTGAAAGCTGTGACGAAGCCCTCGGCACCATGATGGTGATAGAGGACACCAGCTCCGACTGGTACCGAACGCTTGAGCACAAAAAACTAGGCTCCACGGTGCCTGTGCTGAGGTTGTTGGCGCAGCAGTCCAACTGCTTTGTGGTGGTTGAGCGCGGCCGCGGCATGGAAAGTATGATGAGGGAACGCAGTTTGGCCAACTCCGGCGAATTGCGCGAAGAGTCCAATTTTGGCAAAGGGCAGATGGTGGCAGCTGACTTCACGTTGAACCCTTCCCTCATTTTCTCCAACCAGGACGCCTCCGGCACACACGGAAACGTGGGGAGGAGCTTGGCAGGTGGCAACAGAGGCGCGCAATTGGCTCTCGGCTTGGCGGGCAGCACCAAAACCAGCGAAGCCAGCACCGTGTTGACCCTCATTGAAAACCGCTCCGGTGTACAAGTGGCTGCAGCCGCAGGCAACGCCCGCAATGTTGATTTTGGTGCAATGGGCTCCGTCTTCGGCTCTCGCACGGGTGGCAGCCTCGGCGGTTATACCAATACGGCCGAAGGCAAGGTTATTTCCGCTGCCCTCACGGACTCCTTCAACAACATGGTGAAGGCGGTACGTAACTATAAAATGCAAACCGTTAAAGGTGGCTTGGGAACCGGGCGCGGCGGCCTCAAGGTACAGCAATAACTTCAGCCACACCCGCAACATGCGACAGCCTCGGCCCATGCGCCGGGGCTGTTTTTTTAGGCGCCGAAAAAGTGCCGAAAAATTGCCCTCCAGGAAGAGCTGTGTTTCCATCCCACTTAAAACTACTTTTGGTGATATGGATAGGACATACAAAGCATGGCAGCGTTGGCTTGGGCATTTATGCCTGCTTTGCGTGCTTTGTTGGTTGCCGGTGGCCGCGGCCTCTCCGGGTGCTGACTATACAAGTGCCAGAGATGATTATAGAAAACTAAAGGCTGACGAGAAGCGCTCCAAAATGCGCCACGCGTGGCAGGCAGCCATTGCCGGGTTTGAAGCGGTGGCCCAAAAGCACCCCAACGCTCCGCAGGCGGCGGATGCCAGTTTTAGCGTGGGGCTTTTGTATACGGAGTTGGCCGCCATTTCAGGGTTGAAGGAGGACAGGGAGGCGGCCTTGGGGGCCTACCAGAGGTTTATAGCGGCCTGGCCCAAGCACCGTTTGACGGATGATGCGGCCTTGGAGGCGGCCAAACTCGCCTTGCGCCTGGGGGACATTGCCAAGGCACACCACTGGGCCCAGCTGGGCGTTGAGCAGAAGGGGGACATGCAAGCCCAACTCAGAGAATTCCAAAAGCGGCTGCCTCCTCCTCCCAAGGTGGTGGTGGCCGCCAAGCCTGCGCCTGCGCCCAAAGCTTCTTCTCCAAAGGCCGCCGCCCCAACGCCTCCGGCTGCTCCTGCCAAAGCCTCTCCCACGGCCGCCGCTCCCAAGGCGCCACCAGCTGCGGCCAATGCCTCTCCAGGCGCGGCCCCGGCAGCTCCTCCGGCTTCGTCAGCCCATGCGCTGAGGCAGGCCTTTGCGGACGCGGGGAAGAAAGGGGCACCTTCCCCAGCGGGGGCAGCTCCAACGGGGGTAGCTTCCGCGGAGGCACCTTCCCCGGAGAGGACGGCTTCCTTGCCCAGCGAGGAGGGGCCTACAAAAACGGGCCTTCCCAGCGTACCCGGTTTGAGAGAGCGCCTTCGGGACGTCCGGGTGGGGGAGCAGCAAGCCAGTCAGCAAGAGGTAGAGGCCCGGCTGCGCAGGGTGGAAGAGGCGGTGGCAGAAGGCGAAATGGCTTTGGCGCAACAGCTGGGGCTGAAGGCCAGGCGGATTGTTGTAGACGCAGGCCACGGGGGCCATGACAGCGGCGCGGTGGGGCCTTCGGGCTTGTTGGAGAAGGACGTCACCTTGGACATTGCTTTGAAGCTTGCCAAGAGGCTGAAGGCCTCCGGCTATGAGGTTTTCCTCACCCGCTCGGACGATCGCTTCGTCAAACTGGAAGACAGGACGCGCTTTGCCAACAAAGTGAAAGGCGACGTATTCATTTCCATCCACTGCAATGCCTCGCCCAACAAGAATGCGCGCGGCATTGAAACCTACACATTGAATGTGGCCTCGGACAGGTATGCCGCCCGCCTGGCCGCCAGAGAAAACGCGGGCGCTGACAAGGGGATTGGGGAGTTGCAGTTTATTTTGGCGGACTTGGCAACCAAGGCGAATACGGTGGAGTCCGGCCAACTGGCACGCTCCGTACAGTCCTCGCTGGTCTCCACCTTGTCACAGAAATATAGAGACATTAAAAGCCTGGGCCACCGAGAGGCTCTGTTTTTTGTGTTGCTGGGTGCGAAAATGCCCTCCATTCTGGTGGAGGTTTCCTTCCTTTCAAACCCGGAGGACGAGAAGCTTTTGGCCAACGGCCAATACCGGACGCATGTGGCGGATGGCATTTACCAGGGCATCAAAAAATTCACCGGCAACCGTGAACAGCTGGCAGGGTTGTCAGACTGAGTTATGTTGCAGGCAAAAAGCAGCGTGCAAGCCGTGCTTTGCCGCAATGGAGCGAGCGATGAATGTGAAACCTTGGATTGTTGTTTGGAGTATGCCTTTGTTGGCCTTTGCACAACCTGTGCGCGAGTCCGCATTGCCGTCCTTGGCGCCCTTGGTGGACTCTGTAAAGTCAGCGGTGGTGAATGTGGATGTGCAGGCGGCCTCGGCGCGCTCCTTGAGGGAGGAAGAGTTTTTCGAGCGGTTTTTTGGTTTTCGGCACCCCGGGGGGCCACCTGGCAGGGAGCCATTGCGTCGCGGGGTGGGCTCAGGCTTTATTATAGACTCGAAGGGCCTGTTGTTGACCAACAACCACGTGGTGGAAGGCGCCGTCAAAATTCGGGTACGCTTGGATGATGGCCGCGCTTTTGAGGGAGAAGTGCTGGGGACAGATCCCCTGACGGACTTGGCACTCATTCGGCTGAAGGATGTGAAGGGGCATTTGCCTGCCGTGAAGCTGGGGGACTCTGGAAGCATGAGGGTGGGCGACTGGGTACTGGCCATTGGCAACCCCTTTGGCCTGGCCTCCAGTGTTTCCTTGGGCATTGTTTCTGCATTGGACAGGAACATTCAGGCAGGGCCTTATGATCAGTTTTTGCAGACGGATGCAGCCATCAACCCCGGAAACTCGGGGGGCCCCCTCTTCAACCTCAAAGGAGAGGTGATAGGCATTAACACCGCCATTGTAGGCGGGGGCACCGGCATCGGCTTTGCCGTCCCCTCCAATGTGGCCAAAGCCCTTTTGCCCCAACTCGAGAAAGAGGGCGTCGTCACCCGAGGATGGTTGGGGGTGGTGATTCAAGATCTAACGCCCAAGTTGGCCCAGGGCCTCAAACTGCCTATCAAAGAGGGGGCCATTGTCAGCTCTATGGCTGCTGATGCACCAGCTCAACGCGCTGGGCTCAAGGTAGATGACGTTGTTGTCGCCGTTAACGGCGAAGCGGTTTCCTCCGCCGCAAGCCTTACGCGGATTGTTGGCATGCAAAGGCCTGAAAGCACCGTCAAAATAAAACTGTTTCGAGCCGGCAAGCCCATGGAGTTGAATGTACGCCTTGGGACGCGGCCTGATGAAGCCTCCAGGCCCAGCCGAACAGCCCCCCCTCCGGCGGAGCAGGAACAGAGAAGCCCCCACCTCGGGTTGACGGTCCAGGACATGAACCCCCGGCTGGCCGAAGCGCTCTCTTTGCCCAGGCATGGCGCCCTGGTTGTTACCGTGCAACCCGGCTCCCCCGCCGACGAAGCCGGGCTGGCCCGCGAAATGCTCATTATTGAAGCCAATGGCATTGCCATCCGCACCGCACGCCAGCTGATAGACGTTTTGTCCAAAACCACCAGCAAGCACGTGGTGCTGTTGCGCGTCCAACTTCCCGGAAAAGAAGGGAGAACTTCCCTCGTCGCCCTCGAGATGCCCTAGGCACCCTCTATAGCCATATACAGCCATACATGCAGTGTCATGAAGCCCAATGTTGCCGTAAGCCACAGCTGCGTGTTAGAGCAGGCGTGAGAGAAGTCCTTCAAGCTTGCTTTTGAGAAACGGCTGTCAATGCGAATAAAACGCCTGGATATAACGGGTTTTAAGTCATTCATGGAGCATTCGCCCTTTGTCTTCGACAAGGGGGTGACGGTGGTTGTAGGCCCGAATGGCTGTGGGAAGTCCAACATCGTGGATGCCATCCGCTGGGTTATGGGAGAGCAGAGTGCCAAAAGCCTGCGAGGGCGAGGCATGGAGGACGTTATATTTGCGGGCTCCGAGAACCACCTTCCGTTGTCCATGGCGGAAGTGACGATGACGTTTGAGACGGAGGAGGGGGACTTGTTGCCGGCGCACCTTCAGGGGCTGCCTGAAATTTCGGTGACGCGGCGTCTTTTCCGAAATGGCGATTCCGAATACCAGATGAATAAGGTGAATTGCCGTTTGTTGGACGTGACGGAGTTGTTTTTGGGGACAGGGGTAGGCACCAAAGCCTATTCCATTATAGAGCAAGGCAGTGTGGGCCAGGTGGTTTCCGCGCGACCGGAAGACAGGCGCACCTTGCTGGAGGAGGCGGCCGGCGTCACAAAATACAAAACCCGCCGCAAAGCAGCAGAGCGGAAAATAGAGCAAACGCAGCAGAATTTGCTGCGGATACAAGACATTTTGGGGGAGCTTAAACGCAACCTGGGCAGTTTGGAGCGTGCGGCCAAGAAGGCAGAAAAGTTTCGCCGTTTGCGCACGCAGCTGCGCAAGCTTGAAAGCCAGGAGTGGGCGCACCGTTTTTTGGAGCTTACAGCTTTGCAGGCCCATGCCCAGCTGCAAAAGCAGGCATTGGAAGCGGAGGCCTCTGAAAACGCACGTGCCTTGCAACAAGCCCAGGAGTTGCTTGGAAAGCAAAGGCATGCCGCCGAGCAGACAACGGCGGCCTTGGAAAGCGAAGGCCTGGAAGTTGCACAGCTGAATGCGCACATTCAACTGTGCAGACAAAACCTCAAGCATTGGAAAGCGGACGCAGAAGCCACGCAAGCTCGCCAAACGAAGGCGGAGGTGGAGCAAGCACACTTGCAGCAAAAGAGGGCGCGCTTGGAGGCGGAGCTTCAGCAGTGCCTGGAGGAGCTGCAACTTTTGTCTTCTTCAAACCTCGAAGGGGCTGACGTTGTGGAAGAGGCGCGCCTCCAAAAAGAAGCCAATTTGGCCGAGCGAAACCAACTGGAAACCGCGCTGAGCCGGGAGCGCACGCGGTTAATGCAAGTAGCCACCACCTTGGCCCAGCAAGAAGCCCAGTGCACGCACATGGGGCAGCGCAAGCTTGAGTTGCAACAGCGGTTGGAGCGTTTGCACCAAGAGACGCAGTTATGTCGCACAGAGGAAGAGAAGTGGGCGGAGCAGCTTGCGGCACATGAAAAGCAGCATAAGGCGCAGCAAGCCGCGCAGGAAGCCTTGTTGCAGCGCTATGCCAAGGAGCAGCAGCTTTTCCAATGCGCCAAAGAAGACTTGGGAAAGGCCCAAGGAGGCCTCGCGCAATGTCGCGATCAGCTGCTAAGCCAGCGAAGCCGCCTGGCCTCTTTGCAAGAAATTTGCTCCAACTACGAGGGTTTTGACAGAGGCGTTCGCGCGCTTATGAAGGAGGCTTCCCAAACCGAAACGGAGGCCTTGGCTTTGTTGGCGGACACTTTGGTGGCAACGCCCCGGAGTGAGAAAGCCATTGAGGCGGTATTGGGGGAAAAGCTCCAATGCATTCTCGTGCAGGAGCCGCACAGGGCCTTGGAGCTTTCTTCGCACCTGAAGGAGCACGCGCTGGGGCGCTCTTCTTTCTTCATATTGCCATGGGCCCAAAAGAAGCGCTTGCCCAAGCCTTCATGTCCGCAGGTGTTGGCGATGGCTTTGGAGGAGCTTCAATGTACGCGGCCGGAGTTTGAGCCCGTGTTGGAGCATTTGCTGGGGGATGTGGTGTTGGTGGAGAGTTTGGAGCAGGCGCTTGTTTGCAGGGAGCAGTTTCCTCAGCATGTTTTTGCAAGCCTGGAGGGTGAGTTGGTGCGTGCGGATGGCTCCTTGACGGGTGGTTTACTAGAGGGGCCCGCCGTCGGTGCCTTGCAAAAGAAGCGCGAGGTGGCGGAGCTTCAATTGGAGAAGGCGCGCTTGGAAGAAGCCTATGCCGCCCAGCAGCGTGCATGCGAGGAGCTTCAACAAAAGCTGCAAGCACACGAAGCCTCGTTGCGTGGGCTTGAAAAAGAGCAGCGCGACATGGAGGTGAAGCTTGCTGCGCTCAAAAAAGACATTCAGCAGTCCAACTTTCAAACAAGGGACTTTGCGCAGAAATGTGCTTCACTCAAGCAGGAGCAGGAGAGAATAGAGAAAGAGAGTGCCTTGCTTGCCCAGAAGGAGGAGTCCCTCAAGCAGCAAATAGCAGAGCAACACCAGCAAAAGAAAACGCAAGAGGCGCAGCTTCAGTTGCTTTCAGCCCGGCAGGTGGAGCTTTTGGCAAGCTTTGACGAGTTAAATAACGCGTTTATGAAGCTTCGCGTTGAGTTTGCCACGCACAAGGAGAAGGAAAGCTCGCTTGCCGCGCAGCAAAAACGCATTGCGAGTGAGCTACAAGGCGTGTCCGGCAACCTCCACAAGCTTTCCGTAGAGTTGAAAGAGGGTGAGGAGAAGTTGCATGCCTTGCAGCTGTCCATGGCGCAAGGGGCGGAGGAGCTTGCACTGCAAGAAGAGGCCTTGCTTTCCAGGGCGGAGGTTTTTGAGAAAGGAAAGCTGGAGCATGCACAGCATATGGCCAGGCTGCGGGAGGAGGAGAAAAAGCTAGAGGAAGACAGGCGCAAGCTGGAGGGCCAAAACAAGCAAGTTGCAGAAGGGTTGGTACGTTGTCGCTCCCTGAGTTTGGAGGCAGAGCACCTAACGGCAGGGGTTTTTGAGCGCTGCGGCATGGAGATGGAGGAGGCTTTGCAAGAAAACCACCTCCTGGCGCCGCTGACGGCGCAGGAGCGCCAGCACATAAAAGTGTTGAAGGCACAAATTGAGGGTTTTGGTGAAGTCAACCTGACAGCCATTGCGGAGCATGAGGCGCTGGCGGAGCGCTTTGCTTTCTTGTCCCGGCAGAAGGAGGACTTGGAAGTTTCCATTGAGCGTTTGAAGAAGGCGGTGGAGAAAATTGACATTCAAAGCCGGCAGCAATTTAAGGAGACTTTTGAAGCGGTGAATGCCAAGTTTGCGCAGGTGTTTCCGCGCCTTTTTGGTGGAGGGCATGCGCAATTGGTATTGCTGCCGGGTGCGCCCGGCCAGGAGCCCGGTGTGGATGTGGTGGCCCAGCCGCCGGGGAAGAAGCTTCAAGCATTAAACCTCCTGTCAGGCGGGGAGAAAGTGCTGACAGCCATTAGCCTTATTTTTTCTATTTTTCTCATTAAGCCCACACCGTTTTGTTTGCTGGACGAGGTGGATGCTTCGTTGGATGAGGCCAATGTACACCGCTATAACGAGGTGATTCGTCAAATGTGTGCGCAGTCCCAGTTTATTCTGGTGACGCACAACAAGCGCACCATGGAAATTGCCGATGTCCTCTATGGTGTGACGATGGAAGAGCCAGGTGTTTCCAAGCTGGTTTCTGTACGCATGAGGGAGCTTTCAGAGGCAGTGCCTATGGCGATACCCGCCTAAACCGGCTTAGAAGTCACGTTTGAAGCCCAGAACAGTCCCTGCGAGGTTGAGGAGGGCAAAGCACAGCCCCATTAACAAGCCCAGCGAGGGGGAGGAGCTTTCGACATGGGCCAGCTCCGCGGCCGACTTGCTAATCCAAAAAAGTTTGGCCAGCACCATGCAGAAGACAACGGCAATGAGGCCAGAAAGCCCCTGGAGGAGCCAAGGCAACAGCGGGAGGGACTCATAGGAGCGGTTGCGCCAAAGCATTCCCGCAAAACTGCCGATGGCCAGTGGAATCACCAATACACCCAAAGAGAGAAAGCCCAACACATCCCCGCTGCGCTCCAGGGTTTGCCATGGAAAAAAACAAGAAAGCACCATGCCTATGGCGCCCACCATCATCAGCTTGTCCGGGCCAGGCAGCTCCAAAAAGTCAGCCTTCAAAGAGGCAAGCAACCTTTCTGCTTCGTTAAATTCGCTTTTGGAGGCCTTCCATTGCGGGCTCACCTCTTCCTGGACGGGGAGGGCTTCACCCGTAGCATCCACAGAGGAAGAGGCAGCCTGTTTTGCAGCGGATGCTTTGGGGGAGGAAGCAGCCGTCCGCCTGGAGGAGGAAGACGGAGACCTCGAGGAAGGCCTGGCCCCAGCCGGCGAAGAAGGAGGCGGGTGGGGGGGCTTGAAGCGGATGCCAGGGTTGGTATCCTCCACCGGCACTTCAGGTGGCACCTCATCCAAAAAAAGAGAAGGATCTAAAATATGGTCGCATTTTGGGCAAAAAGCAGCATTGTCAGCAGCTTGAGCCCCACATTTTGGGCAGCGCATAAGGCAGGCATTGTTTCTATAATGTTCCTTGCGGTCAAAATCTATTTTCATCTTCAAGTCTATTCCATAGTATGCCCGAGTAAGACGAAACGCGGTTTTGGCCAAAAGGGAGGCCAACGAAGCTTTAAGGTTGGAAGAAAGCGGGTCATTTTGACTTAAAGCTTGTTGGGTGCATGGTATGTACGACAAAAGTGAGTTGGGAAAAAATACACCAGCGGTATTGAATGAAGTGGAAAAAGGCGCCATCCGCCGTTTTGCGGAGAGTTTGGGCGACTATAACCCCATTTATTATGACGAGAAATATGCGCAAAGCGTAGGTTTGCGTGGCATTGTCGCGCCGCCGACATTTCCGTTTACGTTTCAGTTGGGAGCTGACTTGCGCGAGCGTTTGAATGTGCCAGCGCAAAGCCTTCTGCATGCTGAGACGCAGGTGGAATATGAGAGGCCCATTTTTGCTGGAGACAAGCTGTGGGTGACTTCGGCCCTGGTGGAGTTTTCAGAGAAGCGTGGCCCTACAGGCAAGTTTTTTCTCGTCGTCATAGAGGATGAAGGCAAGGGAGAAGACGGCAAGCGCGTCTATTGCATGAGGAACACCTATATTGTCCGAGGGCTGAAGCCGGGGAGGCAAAGTGCAGCGTAAACTTTATTTTGAGCAAGTCAGCGTGGGGGATGAGTTGACGTCGTCGACGCGGCTTATGTTGGAGCGCACACAATTGGCCCGTTATGCGGTCGGGGTTGGCGACTTTAACCCACTTTTTTTTGATGAGCCCTATGCGCGTCAGCAGGGTTTGGTTTCGGTGATGGCGCCCAACAGTTTGGCTTTGGGTTTGTTTGGGCAATTGTTGATGGAGTGGGCCCGGGGCTGTCGCATTCGAAGCCTGTCCGCCAAGTATGTAAAACTCTATTGGCCGATGGATCAGCTGTTGGCCCGGGGGCGTGTTATAGAGAAGAAGACGGAAGGCAGCAACCACCTGGTAGAGGTGAGCGGCTGGGTAGAAAACCAGAAAGGGGAGTTGGTGGTGCGCGGCAAGGCGGTGGTGCAGCTGTTTTTAAACCTTGAGGATGAGAACCAGCATAGGGCCAGCATGCCGAGGTAGTCACTCGTCAAAGCGGGAGAAATAGTTTTCGGTGGCTGCCCACAGCAAGGCGGGTGTCAGCTCAGGCTTGCAGCGGCGGTAGCGTGCGATGTCGGCAATTTGTGCAAGCAAGTCCCTGGGGTGGCAGGCAGCCAAGGGGCGGTTGGCGGACACATAGCAGTGTTGGAGCAGCTGTTGAATGAGGGGCTGCGAGAAAGTCATCCGGTGGCGCTGGCATTCGTCTTCCCATATTTTGAAGAAGGCTTCGGTGGAAGGCGCAGGGACTTCGAGTTTATAGCGTACGCGGCGCAAGAAGGCCTCATCCACCAATTCACCCGGGTTTAAATTGGTGGAGAAGGCGACAAAAGTGTCAAAGGGCACCTGGAATTTTTTGCCCGTATGCAAGGTGAGGAAATCCAGATCGTTCTCCAAAGGCACAATCCAACGGTTTAGCAACTCCTTGGGGGAGACGCGCTGGCGCCCAAAGTCATCAATCAGCAACATGCCGTTGGTGGCTTTGAGTTGAAAGGGTGCCTCATAAGTGCGCACGGAAGGTGAATAAACCAAGTCCAACATTTCCAGCGTCAACTCTCCCCCGACGACGACGAAGGGGCGTTGGCAGCATACCCAGCGTCCGTCGCAGTTTTTAGGTGGCAGCGAAGGCGGCAAGGGCACAGGCACATGCAGGCTTTCGTCAAAGAGGCGGATGACGGCGTTGTCCACGAGGAGGGCATAGGGAATGAAGACGGCGCCCTCAATGCATTCGGCCAGTTGTCGGCAAATGGCGGTTTTGCCGTTGCCGGGGGGCCCCCAGACGAAGAGGGAGCGGCCTGCGCTGACGGCGGGCCCCAGTCGCTCCTCGGTGCCTTGGGGCAAAATAAGGCGTTGCAGTTTTTGTTTTAGCAGCTGAGGGTTAATGGAGCGGCCTCGCACCGTTTGGCGTTGCACCGCCGCCACCCAGTCCTCGAAAGGGACAGGTGCAGGCCCATGGTAGTGGTTGCGCTCCAACACTTGCTTCAGGAAGTCCGTCGCAAACCCCGTCAGCCTGTATTGCATACCGGACTTGCCAATGCTGATGTTGGAGCTGCCAAAAAGCTCAACATATTTGGCTAGCCTCAGGTTTTCGACAATTTCGTCCACCACCGGAGAGGGGAGTTGGAGGTGTTGCACCAACTCAGCTCCGCGCATGGCGCCATGGAAGAAGAGGACTTTGAGAAGCAACTCCTCGAGGAAGGTAACAGGCAAGCCCGTGTCCTCGCAGGTTTTGGGTGTAGGAGGGACAAAGGAGGGGGTGCTGTCGGGCATATGCGCGGCAGGTGCGGCATACTCTCCCTTTCGCCGAGGGACAGGCCCCGTGGCGCTGGAGTAGGAGGCTTCGGGGCCAAGCGTATCTGCATGAGAAAATTTGTTCGACATGCGCACAAGCTAACACTTTTTGGGTCGTCTTTAGAGAAGGGTTTTTTTGCCCTCCACCGCAGTAGTCGCAGCTTGAGCGACATGGGCTGGAGCGCTGCGAAGGAGCCATTGTTTTGTGGATGTTCATATGATAAATCTTCACAAAATACGACATTGGGGTCTGAAAACAAGGAGCACACAATGAAAAAACGTTGGGTTTCGAAGTTATTGGCAATGCTTGTTGGTGGAATGGTGATGAATGCCTATGCCGAGGAGAACACAGTCTTCGAGAAAGTGGTCGTCAAGGGCGGTTCTGATTCCATCGAAAAGATCCTAGACGAGCTGGATTGGGATTATAAGCTGATCGATTCTTTGTATGGTTACGATCCTGAGACTTGGTCCGCTGTCCTGTATGATCTGTCCGGCGTCAAACAGCTTTATCTCAATTGCGGCGCATTGGGCGGCGAGGAGGTTATCGCCCATGTGAAAGAATGGGTGGAGAAAGGGGGCTATCTCTATGCTTCGGACTTGACGAGCCCTTTTATGGAGGTGTGGGGCTTGGAATTTAAAAATGATGGTACCACTGGCCATGTTATGGCCACAATCGAAGATGCAGGACTCAAAAACTATATTGGAAGCGAACTTGTCGATGACAAATTGCCTATATACTATAATGCTGGAAGCTGGGCGCGGATTACCAACCTGGCTGACGCAACCGTGTTATTGCGCGGCGATGCGCCGACAGGCGTAGGCATTGTGCCAGACTCACCTTTGGCAGTGACGTTTAGAGTTGGCAAAGGCAGAGTCTTGTTCACGACTTTCCACAATGCGCCGGGTGGCAATTTACAGCCCGGAATGAAGAGGGCCGTCGAATATTTTGCCACGTTGCCCGACACCCAAGCTTCCGCCGACAAATTGCTGACAAGCCATGGCTTGGACCCTAACAGCATGGTGGGGGTTGCGATGAATACACTGGAAGAAGCCACCAAGGGAGGTGTCGAAGTCCAAGGAATCCCCGCCGGGCTTGAGGGCAAATATCTGTTTCAAGTGACAGAGACTTTGCTTGGCCAGGGGCAGGCTTCTTCTTCGGGCGGTTATACGGTGCAACTGCTCAACTCCCAGGGAACCGTCTATGAAACCATCGACGCCACAGGCAACAAAGCTGTTATTGTCGACGTGCCCGCCGCCGACAACAACGGAGAGCCCTGGACTTTCAAAATTTTGAATTCCACCGGCTATGCGCGGAACCAAAGCGTCATTGCCGTCAGCTGGCAGGGCCCCATCGGCCAGAAGCCGGGAGCAGGAGACGGTGGACCAGGAGGCGTCAGCACAGGAGGAGGCAACGTTAACAAGGCTGGCAACTCCAGCGGCTGCAACAAAGCCGCCGGCCCCTTCGGGTTTGTCGCGCTGCTTGCGCTTGCGGCTTTCATGTTGTTGCGCAGAAAGCCACGCAACCAAGCGCATTAGACCGGTTTCACTTTGACATGATCTCTTCGTTGGGCTCCGGTTCCGCTCAGGTCATGCACTTGAGTGCACTCCCATCGCGGAATCCTCGCCCGCCTCGACCTCATGTC
>Ga0209737_10000289_pt1 | contig 44254 bp, 30 predicted proteins | sample TergutCu122P3_FD_187284 | JGI IMG/M metagenome (GOLD analysis project Ga0209737, IMG submission 187284) | Cubitermes ugandensis P3 segment gut microbial communities from Kakamega Forest, Kenya - Cu122 P3 (SPAdes) (version 2) | ecosystem: Host-associated > Arthropoda: Insects > Digestive system...
ACGCCCCCCTGCGATACGAAGTATCGCCACCCATTCCCCCCAACCTCCTTGCAAAACTATGCATTGTGGGGCAAAAACTGGAAGCGTTGGGTCTTTCGTTATTTCAGCTGAAGCACTGTTTTGCAGCTTTCAGTGCGACGTCGACCATTTTTCGAACGCCGTCTTCGATGATTTCTTCCGAAGCTCTGTGTGCGCCGAAGATCTGGTCAGAGACGGTCATCATGGCGGCTGCCTTCATGCCGTGGTGTGCAGCCAAAGTCAGGATCGTGCTGGCTTCCATCTCAACGGCACAGATGCCGAATTTGGCCAGCCGGCGGAAAGTGTCTTCGGAGTGCCCATAGAACCTGTCGAGGGTGGCAACTTTACCCGCGTGGACAGGGATGGCATCTGCTTTGGCGATTTCGAGCGCGGTTAGAAGGAAATCTGTGTCGGAGGTCGGGGCATAGCCGGAAGTGATGGCAGTGCCGTGCATGGCGTCAGCGAAGATCTCCCTGGATGTGCCATCGGTCATACATGCTGCCGTGACAAGGAGAAGATCGCCAGGATTCATATTGTCCATCAGAGCGCCGCATGTGCCAACGCGAATGAGAACCTGTGCGCCCAACATTTTGAGTTCTTCAACGACGATGGCGGCCGAAGGGCCGCCCATGCCAGTGGTTTGTACGCTGACCGGCATCCCTTCATAAGTGCCCGTAAAGCCAAACATTTGCCGATAATCCGTGGTGCGGATGGCATTGGTGAGGCAGTTTTGCGCTATCCACTGTGCGCGATTGGGATCGCCGGGTAGCAGCACAACAGGGGCAACGTTTTGTTGGCAGCGGACGTGAATGGGCATGGGAAGCTTTCGAGGTGTTGGTGGCTGGGCACCTGGGAAACTTTAGAGTTTAAAGTCGTATCTGACACCCGTGACAGGGGAACCGGTGAACGTCGGGAAAGGATGCCTTTCGATGACGGTAACGATGCACTTTTCGGTCGGGGTTCCTTTGAAAGAGCCCGAGAGCACCGATATGCTGGAGGCTTTCCCGTTTCCGCTGAGTGTCATGGAAACGACGAGGTTGCCATCTTTGGCACATTTTTCAGCTTTCTTTTTGGCATCCGCCAAAGATGATCTCACGGCTTCTGGAGTAGGGCCCGCGCCTTTGGGGGTGGCTACTGGTGTATCCGGGGTTGTGCCGGGGTTGTTGCCTGCTGGTGGGCGCGGTGTTGTTCCGCCTGGGCGCCTTATGGGTTGGGTCGTTTCGGTGGGGGCGTTGGCAACGTTTTGCTGTTGTTTGGCTTCGGCTTCTGCGAGGGCCAGTCTGACGGCTTCCTGATCCGCTGCGCGCCGTTCTGCAGCTTGTTTGAGCTCATCTTCACGAGCTTTTGCTGCTGCGATTTCTGCGGCTTGTGCCTCAAGCGCTGCTTTCATTTCATCTTTCTGGCGTTGCTGCTCGGCTAGGGTGGCCGCAGCTTTTTGCTGCTGCTGATCGTAGAAGTAGTATCCACCAGCGCCAAGCGCTGCGACTAAGAATACCACCACGAGTGTGATGACGATTTTTCTTCGTTTCTCGGAGTGACTGGCAACATTGTTGAAGACGGGCATACCGGCACCAAATTCTTCGTTCGATTGCTTCCCGGCACCCATTCGCGATAAAGTATTGAGATCGATGAGTCCAGATGCGTCGCCGGAACCGCCAAAAGCGAGATCGCCTTTGGCACCGTCGCTTGCTCCCTTGTCATCAAAGGAGGCCAGGCTATCCAACGAAAACAGAACTGAGTTTTCGTTTCGCTGGCCAATCAGCCCCTCAGATTCGTTGGCGTTGTTGCTGTTTCTATAGTCGGTCATCTATTTCCTCCGAATAATCTCAACCTCAGGCCAACACACATTGGCTGGCATCCAATTTATGACAACCCAGGCCAACCCGGCAGGCATGGGTTCATAGAAGGTAAACCACGCAGATGCGGTAAAATCATCCGCACAGCCTGTGAATTATTACATCAAAAGAACGCTGTTGTCACGTCGTAAGCCAGAGCAGGTCAATTTTTGAGCTTTATCAAAGAGAATAAGAGAAGGCAGCAACAGGCGTTTGGAAATGCACATGGGTTCAGGCATTGGGTCGGGGCTCTTTTTGGCCAAGCAGGCCACATGCCGCCAGTTCATCGCCCCCCCTGGACATGCGAACAGAGGTCGCCAGCCCCTTGGCAAGGAGTCTTTCCTGAAATTCGAGGATATCGTCATGCGAGGGCGACTCGAAGCGACATCCTTCGAAAGCGTTAAAGCCAATAAGGTTAACTTTTGAGGGGATAGCGTGGAGGCGTTTGACAAGGAGATTGGCGTCGTGCGGGCCATGGTTGACATCTTTGAGAATGAGATACTCGAAAGTAAAACGCTGCCGCGGCTGCAGCGGAAAGCGCCGCAGCGTGTTAAAAAGTTCATCCAGGGGCCAGAGGCGGTTGGCAGGCATGATTTGTGAACGCAGCTCGTCGCTTGCCGCATGAAGGCTGATGGCGAGATTGACACCCAAACTCTCCCTGGCCAACGCCAGAAGGCCAGGAACATGGCCGACGGTGGAGAGGGTGATTTTGCGTTTTGAAAAATCGAAGGCTTCCGGCGCAAGCAGAATGCGCAAGGCTCGTACGAGGTTGTCGTAGTTGTCGAACGGTTCGCCCATTCCCATGAAGACGAGATTGGTAATACGCCGGTGTGTGGCTGCGGCAATTCTGCCTGCCACGAGAACCTGAGCGAGGATTTCGTCAGCAGAAAGGTGGCGTTTAAAGCCCAGGGTAGCGGTGCGGCAGAAAGCACAGTTGTAGCGACACCCCACCTGGGACGAGACGCACAGGGTAAGGCGTTCAGGCGTAGGAATAAGGACAGACTCGACGATAGCACCATCGGCCAGTGCAAAGGCGATCTTGTTGGTGCCGTCGCTGGCAATGTGCTGCGTGGGTGAAGGCAGGGACGGAAGGGCAAACCGTGTCGCAAGCCTTGTGCGCAAAGCCTTGGAAATGTTTGTCATTTGATCCCAGCACTCGACTTGTTCAGCGAAAACCCAGCGCATGATTTGTCCGGCACGAAACGCCTTCTCGCCCATCTCCGAGACGAGGATGGCTTCAAGTTCGTGCAGCAGGCATGTGCGTATGGAGAGGGGCGCTGAATGGTTCATGAACAAAGCTGGAATTCACCCCGGGGCATGGGGAGGAATCGTGGGTAACGCAGAGGCTGGCTTCCCTGACGGCAAGCCATGTACCGAAGCACGCCTGCCTGGCGCACTCACAGTATCCCCCATGTAAAGACGATGCGTTAGAGCAATTCAAGCCCTGAGAAGAAAAAAGGAATCTCGGCAGCTGCCGTCTCGGGGGCATCGCTGCCATGGACAGCATTGCACTGCACTGAGGAAGCATACTTCTTGCGCAGGGTGCCTTCCTCGGCCTTTTCGGGGTTCGTCGCGCCCATCAGCGTGCGATAGCGAACGATGGCCTCCTCTCCTTCCAGACACATGACCACGACGGGGCCGGAGATCATAAATTCGACAAGCTCGCCATAGAAGGGGCGCTCGGCGTGGACGGCATAGAAAGCACTCGCCTGCTCGCGGGTCAGGTGCAGTTTTTTAATCGCAATGGGCTTCAATTCTTTGGCAATATCGGCAATAATCTGGCCAATGTAACCTGCATGAACTGCGTCAGGCTTGATGATGCTGAGTGTGCGTTGTATCATTCGAAAAAATCCCTAGAGTCCGGGGGGCTTGAGCGCCCGTTTCGGTGACGGGGGTTTATACATATTTCCTGAATTGTCAATATGGTTCGAGCTCAGCACAAAGCCTCTGCATGGATGTTGTCCAGCCTGCCCACAGCAGCGATGCCCGATTCGGTTTGGCTGCGAGTGGCGTGGATGATGTCTGTCGATGAGGAAACTTTTGGCGGCACGCAGGTTTTGTCCACTGCCGATGGCATTTGGCGAATCCGCTGCCAGACCTCGTATGCCGACACCTGGTTGTCACAGCATGAGGCCGAAGTGATGGCGCGCCTTCGTGGAATGAGTGCGGTGCGCCCCCTTCCGCGTGTCATGGCGTTTGAGATCATCTGGGGGGCAATGACGTCTGTTTTGGCGTCAGTACAAAAGGAAGAAAAGGTGCATTTTGACGAAACCGGCATTCCTGATACGATCGATGAGCCGGGTCTTCGGCAGTATCTTGCCAGAGTTCGCCCAAAGCAAAAGCGCTCGTAGATTTTAGAGCGTTTTCAGCCTGATTCACGGCATGCCCTCTGTCTCAAAGCTGCGAACACGAGCGGATGACTTTAACGATACACTTTGCCACAGGCAATGCGCGAATCCCTGCTGTCGGAGAGGGAGGCAGGGGCGGTGGTGGTGGATCAGGTTCCCCCACAAAAAATGCCGTTTGGGGCATTGCCCCAAACGGCTGGTGATGGCTGGTGCTAACGGATACTTTGCAGCTCCCGTCGAAGCGCATCAATTCTTCTGTTGTTTCGATCAATATCCCGAGACAGCTGCGATGTTTTCGTGCTGTCGAGACGGCAACGATGCGGGAAGTGGCTTCGCAGGCACATGCCATAGTCTCGCTGGGCCTCTCGCTGGGCCTGATCAAGCCTGACCTGCAGGCGATTGTTGTCGTTTATCAGCGACTGCATTTCGTTTTGAATTTCTGCACGCCGAAGCTCGGCACGAGAAGGAGGAGGAGGAGGCATTTTGGGTGGACCATGATGTCCCTTGCCGACGTTGCCTTTGCCGGGACGGCCCCTGTCGGGACGCGCTTTGCTGGGAGGAGAACAGAAACGCTCGCAGCCGGATCTCTCACAAATCACTTTCCCTTTCTGATCGACGCAATGTCTCGGTATGTCGTGACCAGAGTGGCGAGGCTGAGCCTGGGAGAGCGTTGGCACCAGAAGTATTCCGAATGCAAAGATTAGGGGCAGTGCTTTTTTCATGGCGTTTTCCTATTTTTGTAATGGAACCGGCGGATGAGGGCTGTTCGTGCCTGTCAGCCAGCTCTGATTGAACCTTGAGTGATGGCCCATTGAGCCGTCATGAAAGACTAATTCAAAGATCGTGCCAATGAATGGTTTTCGTTGTGGGGGGCGACACGTGTCTGCCCCATGTCCGTTGCGGGCGCGTATTTGGCTTTAGCCCAAATAGCGACCGCCGCAGCCCGTATTCGTGCCGCAGGCCGAATAGGGCGCGCCAATCATAAAGCATTGGTTTTGATGTTTGAAATTTTGAGGGCGTGGTCTGGACTACAACAGTGTGACTTTTTTTGCGATGGGGCCTTTGTCGTTTTGGCCTGGTTCGAACTGAACCCGGTCACGGTGCCGCAGGGCGTCGAAGGTTGTGTTGTGCAGGTCGGCGTGGCAGAAGAAGAGATCGACGCCGTCGTTTTCGGGTGCGATAAACCCCCAGCCCTGATTGAGGAGGATGATGTGTCCGAAGAGGAGATCTTTATTTGGGGCGGGTATGGCGGCAGCTTCCTGGGTGCTTTCGGGTTTGTCGTGGCGTGGGATGACTTCGAGGTCGGTCTCTGAGGCTTTGATCACGAAGAGCGAGATGGCTGAGCCGGGATGATAGCTGCCGGTCTGGATGATCTCGGTCATGAACAGGGGATAGGTGGCGTCGGCAAGGAGTGCCCGGGAGACGCGGGTTTCGCGTCTGACGCCGCGTTCATCGACGAAGTCAAAGTCCCAGCCGAGGATCATGACGCGCGTGCCTGTCATGTTGAGTTTTCGTACGAGCGGGGCGTAGTCACCGTCGCCGGCGACGAGCACGCAGACGTCGTAGTGCTTGAGCCGGGTCAGTTCGTAGGCTTCGAGAGCCAGGGCGACGTCGATGCTTTTTTCGCCGCCTTCCTGCATGGGCCAATAATGGGTGGTGACGCCGTTGTACATGAGGACGTCTTCGAACTGCCGCTCGCCCTTCAGCCAGCCCTTCTGCTCAATGATGGGCGTTGGGTAGCGCCCGCGGAAATAGTGCGCATCGACGATTTGGCAGAGGGACAGCGGCGCTTTTTCGCGTTTGGAGATGAAATCCCGAACGAAGAGGTGCAGCCCGGAGATGCTCAGGCGAGCGCGGATTTCGTGGCGGTAGGCGTAGTAGTTGCTGACGTGGTAGAGATAATGGCCGTCGTAGAAGATGCCGATTTTGAGCACAGATTCTGTCATGTTTGCTCCGGAAAAGCCGCAGATGTGGCCATGGCGCGGACCGAGTCTGGGGTGACCATGGTTCAGAACCCATACGTTATACGTTGCAGATGAGATTGTAAACGGCTGCGGAGGGCGAAACGGCATTGCGTGAAGATAAAATGATGCTTGAGCCTTGTTTCAAAGCGTACTAGATAGTACCGCCTTCGTATCGTAACCAGCATTAGAGGATATGATGCCATGAAACGATTCACTCAACATATCATTCGCTGTGCTCTTGCGCTCATGGTGTTTCATGCGGCGCCTGCTCTGGCACAGGAGGCTCCTATGACAACACCCGCGCAAGACGCTTTTCGGATTCCCTTCGAAACGTTTACCCTCGACAACGGACTGAAGGTTTTTTTGCTCCGAGACAATACGCTGCCCATTGTCGCCATCAATCTGTGGTTTGACGTTGGTTCGAAGGATGAGCCCGTGGGCCGGACCGGGTTTGCGCATCTTTTTGAGCACCTCATGTTTATGGGGACGGAAAAAGTGCCCGATATCGACATTTTGCTTGAAACCGGGGGGGGCTCCAACAATGCGTCGACGCGCGAGGATGTGACGAACTACTTTGCCGTTGCGCCCGAGAACATGCTTGAGACGCTGATCTTTATTGAGGCTGACAGACTGGCGAATCTTGCCGATTCCATGACGCAGGAGAAGCTGGACAAGCAGCGCGATGTGGTTCTGAACGAGCGTAAGCAGGCGATTGAGAATCAGCCCTACGGGCAGATGTGGATCGACATACCCACGGTGATGTACCCCGAAGGGCATCCCTATGCGCATTCCGTCATCGGCTCGGCAGAGGATATTCGCTCGGCCACGCTCTCAGACGTCATCGACTTTTTCCACACTTACTATGTGCCAGCCAATGCGACGCTCGTTTTGGCGGGCGATTTTCAATCTGACCACGCCAGGGCACTCGTGGAGAAGTATTTCGGTGCCATCAGCGCGCAGCCCCGTCAGGCGTCGCTCAGGATTCCCCAGATGACACATCCCGTCATCCGCCGCCATGTCATTGAGGACGAGGTGCAGATTCCGCGGTTGAGGCTCATGTGGCACTCGCCTGCTTTTATGGCAGAGGGGGACGCCGAGCTGGATATCCTGGCATCTATCCTGTGCAAGGGGAAGAATTCGCGTCTGACCAATGCTCTCGTTTACGAGCAGCAGATTGCTTCGGGTGTTTCCTGTGCCCAGGCCTCAGCCATGGCGTCGACGTTTGTGATCGAAGCCATGCCGTTGCCGGGGACGAGTGTCGAGCAGCTGGAGGAAGCCATACTCCTGGAGCTGAAGAACCTGATCGAAGGGGGCGTGACGCAGGCAGAGTTCGACAGGACGAAAAACAGCATCGAGATGTCGTTCGTGAAGCAGCTGCAGTCGGTGCTGTCGCGGGCCGATGATTTTAACAGCTTCTATTTTTACGCCAGTTCGACGGATTTTCCAGCGGCAGATTGGGCACGCTATCAGCAGGCTACGCCAGAGACCCTGATGCAGATTGCCACAACTTTGTTTTCGGATGACACACGACGGGCAACCATCGTTGTCATGCCCAAATCGCAAGGAGAATTGTGATGCAACGATGGTTATTAAGGCTTTCGCTCTGGCTTTCGGCCGCCACGCTGGTGGCATGCCAGAGCGCTCCCCAGAGTTCGGCAACGCTTTCTCCTCCCGCTCCCTCTCAGCAGGCACAGACCATGATCGAATTTGAACTTCCTCTACCTACTCCCGCCAGGCTCTTTCAACATCCACTGCCGGAGATTTATCGTCTCTCCAACGGTCTGGAAGTGTGGTACCTGCACAATCCGATGCTCCCGATTGTGAGCATGAAGGTGGTATTCGACGGCGGCAGTGTCACGGATAGCCCCGAGAAGGCAGGGCGTGCAGCGCTGATGGCCATGATGCTCAAAGAAGGGGCCAGCGGAAAGAGCGCCCAGGCCATTTCCGATGCGATCGAGGATCTCGGGGCTGCCCTTTACACGTCGACCTCCCAGGACAGCATCATCATCGATCTTCAGTCCCTCACGCACTACTTCCCGGAAACGCTCGACATTATGGCGGATATCTGGCTCAGGCCCGATTTCCCCGAAGACGCCTTTGCCAGGCTGCGCCGCATTTGGGAGAGCAGTCTCGTCAGGCGGGCTTCGTCGCCGGATCACCTGGCCAAACTTGCGGGCAATCGTGCCTTCTTTGGTGACGACCATCCCTATGCCGTCTCAACCGAAGGTTACCTCGACACACTTGCGAACATTTCGCTTGATGATATTCGCGAGCAGTATGCCAGACTCCTTGCGCCGTCCCGGGCGACATTCATTGCCACGGGAAATCTCGCTCCGAGCGAGTTTATCGCCCTTCTGGAGGCGCGATTCGGGCAGCTTCCCCTGACCCATACCCAGAACGACATTCCGGCGATTCCTGCGCGCGATCACCAGCTCAGCGTGACGATCGTCGACAAGCCCAACGCGCCGCAAACCATCATCCGCATCAGCCTCCCTTCGACGCGTGCCTCGGACCCCAAGACGCTTTTCTTCCGGCTCGTCAACGTGCCCTTTGGCGGCACCTTCACCAGCCGCCTCATGCAGAATATCCGCGAAGACAAGGGCTATTCGTATGGCGCCTATTCCGTTGTGGCGGCTTTGCGCTATGACGGGTTCCTGCTGGCAGAGTCAGCCGTCTCAAGCGATGTGACGGGCGCTGCGCTCAAGGAGTTCATCGACGAAATCAGCCGGCTCGGCGAGGGAGATTTCACCGAAGAAGAGTTCGAACGCGCCAAGGCCACATGGCAGTCAGAGACCGTCCAGTCTTTTGAGACACAATCCGGTGTGCTTTCCATCTTGCTGGGGCTTGCGTTTAATCGCCAGAGTCCCGACACGGTCAACGCCTTTGTCAGGCGTCTCCCCGAGATGACGCTTGAGGATTTCAACGCCCTGGCGCGCGAATTCCCCAAAATGTCTCAGGCGAGCATCACGCTTGTTGGCGATAAAGCGACGATCCTTGAGCAAATCCGCGAGCTCAATCTGCCTGCACCGACATACCGCGATACGCAGGGCTTCCTGATTGCCTCCGAGCCTTAAGAGGGCATTTGAGTGGGGGGAAGTCTCCCCCCAACGTCGCTATCGGCCTGTGCGACTACGTCGCGCGGGCGGCAGGTTGCCGCCACTACAGGCCGATACGCGCCGCCCCCCTCTGCGGGCTGCGCCCGCAACGCCCCGCCCAGCTGTTCATTGATGCCGTTTTCGCGCCCAGGGGGTCAAATATGACGCTTCATGAATCTTCCATGTCGCTTCCCTTTGTGACACAGCATATCCATGGTCAGCGGTGCCTGTGTCTGTCCGACTATGCCATTTCGGAGCGCTGCATCGTACGCAATCTGCAGATTGCCATGCCCGGGGTTCTGGATGGCAATGCTGCGACACAAATGCCCAGGCTGCGCCATTTCGAAGTCGTCATCACCCGCGAATATGTGGTCAGGCTGTTGGCCAGAGTGCTGGATGGGCATCAGGACGAGCGAGGATTGCGAGATCTGAGTCTGTGGGTGGAGGGCGAGGGGCTATGGTGGCGGGCGGCTGTCCATGGCGGTGCGGTTGTACTGGGGTTGCTGTGGCAGCGCCGTCCTTCGGATGGCCTGCGCCTGCAGTATGACCTTCGGCGCATCGTGCGCTTCGGCTGCGCATCAGCAGACTCGCTTGATCTGTGCTATGACCTGCTTGAGACAGTGATTCGCGCCTTCATGGCAGGTCCCTGGGCTTTGAGCGAGGGTTTTATCACCATGAAGCAAAACGTATTCTCGTTTGAGCCGATTGCGTTCATGATGAGCGATCTGTTTCTGGGTTCACCCATGCCCGCGCCCGTGATCGAAGGGGGAAGTATCGCCTACCGGATGGATGGTGATGACATTCACCTGGTCTACGATGCGCAGGCGCAGCCACGATCAGATGCAAAACCTGCAGAAACCGAAGCCCTGGAGATCGTCGACTGGCAGAATTCTCTTTCGGATTTGCCCATGCTGCCTTTGGATGAGCCTCACAACCCGGAAGGGGAAAAGCAGGCGGATTCCATTTCTGACAGCGATGAGCATTCGATGTTCCGAAAGATTCGCGCGTATGGTCAGGCATCAGACTCCGATGAAAATTGGCTGTTTTCTTCCAATCCCTCGGAACCCATGCCTTCGCCGCATGCTTCTGGGGCCGGGTGCCTCGGCATTGCTGCACTGCATCGGGCGATGGAGGCAGGGGAGAGCATTTCCGGGAAGATGGCAGGCCAGGCTCTGGGTGAGGCGAGGAAGGTGTTTAATCGTCCTCTGATGGTGGCTCTGGCTTATGTGATCCATGTCTATGCACCGCAACATGATGAAGCTTTGCAAATAGATACCTGGCGGGCAGATTCCGATGTGCGCAAAGATGTCCTCATGTTGAGTATCCTGTGCGAAGTTTATCGGCGTCGCGGCCAGGACGTGCTGTACATGGAGCTGCTTCAGCATCAGATAAAGTTTTTCGAGGGTGTGCCGCACCGATCGATTGCGCTTGGGCTTGAGCTGGCAGAGCTGCTGTCATCGGGCATGAACTGGCCTGCCGCGGCCATCAAAAGGCTCGATGGAATGAAGGCACTTGTACACGTTCATGGCACTTTACATGAGCGCATCGCCTGCGCACGGGCCTACCATCAGGCCCAGGGCACGAGCATGGGGCTGCATCTTCTGCGCCAGTTTATGAAACAGGCAACGACGCCAAGGGATATTGCCGAATATGGCTATGCCATTGCGCAGATGATGATCGAGCACAATGATCCTCCCCACTCCATCATTCAGGCATGCCTGGGTGTGCTTGAAGTGGCGGCTGATCATATTCAGACGCAGCGGATTCTTGCACAGTGTCTCGAATCCAGTGGGCGCATTGAAGATTCGGCTCTGGTCTGTGAGCAGATTCTGGATCGTCTTGAGCGTGATCTTGATACCGAGCGAGCGCGCGTACGCCATGCATCATCGCTCGATCGGCCAGACCAGTCGGCTGCCATCCTCGAAGAAGCCGTGGGTTATGTGAGCAGGCTTGAGCAGTTTTACGATCTTCTCGAAAAACCATCGCAAAAGATCCTGGTGCTTAAGCGGCATCTGCATCTCGCACCGGGTTCGCTTGGGGTGATGTCGAAGCTTTTGCGCCAGCTCGAAGCGATTGAAGCCTTTCAGGAAATGATCCAGATATGTCTGGCCTTTCTGGATGAAAATGGTGACAAACTTCAGCCGGAGGATGAGATTGCTGTCCAGCTGACGCTGCACAATATTTATGAAAAACTCCAAAGGCAGGACGAAGCCGCCAGCCATCTGGCACGTGCCCGCAATCTGTCGCCCATTGATCCGAGGGTTATCAGCGCGGAAATTGAATACTGCCGCCGGCGTGGCATGAAGAAGGAACAGGTGGGTTTGCGTCTGTCGCTTATCGAAGTGTTGCCTTCCCACAAAGCCATCACTCAGGCGCTCGATCTCGTTCAGCTTTACGAAGATCTCAACGAATCGCCAGAAGTGATCCTGGATACGCTGCGCAAAGCCCATCGCATGGATCCGAACGCCCGGCAGGTCTTGCTTGAGTTGCGATATTATCTGCGCAAAAATAAACATTTTTTTGAACTGGCCTCTGTTTTGGAGAAACTGGCGCGTTTGACCAAGGACGTTCAGAGCCGCAAGAATATACTGCTGGAGGCCAGTGAAACACAACAACAGCTTGGCAATACGCTGCTGGCCAAAAAGCTTTATGCCGAAGCCCAAATTCTGAGCCCCATTAACCCGGACAACAAATTCGAGTACATGCCTTCTGCCATGGCTTTGCCCTCATCCTCGCCGATTGCGCCGCTCCTGACCACGGGAACGAATGATGTACCCCATAGTCTTGACATTCAATCCTATCCATCCCTCGTCCTGACATCGCGTTCATTGTCGGTGATTGACCTTCGTGAGGCGCTTACGGACGGAAAGGCAGAGGTATCTTCTCAGCCGTTGCCCGTCGTTTCTTTGTCGTCTTCAGATCCTTCGGTGGATGCATTAAAAGAGGTTAAAAGGCCCCCACGGGAGGTTTCCATTGTCGAAGATGCCGATTTGGCGCCCATTGATTCATCTTTGCCGCTTGAGGTTCAGATTGTACAGGCCAGAACACGTGGCCAGACGCAGGCATTGTTGGAGTTCCTGCTTAAGTCACTCAACAGAATTGACAGCTCACTGCAAGAGCCCCGGGTGTTGCAGGAAATTGGCTGCATCTATCTGTACGACAAGCACGATCCCGGTTCGGCGGCCGGTTACCTTGAGCGTGCTTCGCTGCTTAGTGCGGAGGTTGCCAACGGCGAACAGACACTCAATGCCCTGGAGTCCATTTACGAGTCGTTATCGCAATACGAAAAACTGGGACAAGTCTATCTTAGAAAGCGAACGCTGTCGACGCTCGCTTCCGAGCGGCGCAGGTATGACATCCTCTATGCACAGCTCTGCTATGAGCATTTGGGTGAGACATCGACGGCCATTGATGCGCTGAAGCGAATTCTTGCGGATGAACCTGAAAACGAGGCTGTTCTGCAGTTGTTGGCTCAGATTTATATCACCACGCATTGCCACGATAAGGCCATTGAGACGCTTGAGATGATCACGCCGTTATTGGGGAAAAATACCAAAGCCATGGCTCAGCATCAGCTGCGTATCGTGATGCTGTATATTGAGCGCGACAGAATCGAAGAAGCCAAATCCATGCTTCGCGATCTTTTGGATCATAATGCTCACATCGATAAGCTGGCCGTGATTGAGTATTATAAGCGCATTTGCCGTGCGCATGATGAATGGCAGGATTTGCTCGAGATCCTCAAGGATGAGTTATGCTATTACCTGCGCATGCCTCGTGCGATGTTTTCAATGGAGGTTTTTACGCGGCGCGAAAACTCGGAGGTGCCGCTGGGATATGCAGTTCATACACTGCGCGAGTACGCCGATATTCTGTACTACAAACTCGACGATCTCGATCAGGCGGCGCTGTTGTATCAAACGATCGCGGCGCTGTACCCCGAAGACAACTATACGTTTAATGTCCTTTGTGAAATGCTTGAGGCACATCCTTCAAATATTCGAGTGCTGAAAGCCGTGGTGTTATCCAGGTTTCCCGAGTTTGAACGGCATGCTTCGGAGAGTTCCCCGGATGTTCCCCAGGAGGGCGAAGTTTTGGAGGATGGCGAACAGGTGGGCGTGGCAGATTTGGATATGGCTTATGCAGCGACGCTTCGCGGCGATGAGGCAGCGGCAAGGGTAAGGCTTGAGCGCATTAAGTGTCAGATTGTACCAAGGGAGGTTGACCGGGCGGCAGCCTGCATTCGAATGTACTGGGATGCCCCAAAAACAGAGACCTAAGCCGGGAGCTTTTGCCTGGAATCTAAAAAAAATTTCACTTTTTTTGTCTGAATTGCCAAAAATGCGCCTTTAGAACAGTGAGAGGGCTTTGTGGATCATTTTGGGAGGGCAGATATGGGTATTCAGCTCTGGAAGGATTTCGAGGTTCAGTATGGTGATCTCCATCGCATGATTCATGCGGTGGCAGTACAAGTAGCGTCGAGGGCGGGTGATGAAGCGCTGACCGAGGAATTGTGCGCTCAGGGGTGGCTGATTGCCTGGGCAAATTTGCAGAAGTATGATGCCGCGAGGGGGGCAAAGATGACCACCTTTGTGTGGCCACACCTCAGGGGGCGTTTGTATCGCCATTTTCGGGAGACCTGCCGGCAGGTTTTCCACATGGGCACGACTCAGCGCCAGCTCTCGACAGAGGAGTGCTGGTCAGAAGAAGTGCTCGCGCTGAATCCTTATGTCATGGCACCCGACAGAGTATTGGAGGGCATGGAGACGAGGGCCTTATGGGCAAAAATGGCGCAGGACCATGGCGCTGCATTGGCAAGTTATTATGAAGCTGAGGGCAGCTGCGAGGGAGCGCGTGCAAGACGAAGCCGGAGACGCCGGCGCGCTGTTTCCGACATTCAGGCTTCATTGGCAGGCATTCACAGGCTGCCTGATCCGAAGCCAGCTGTTCGTCCGTCACGTCGCACCGACAGGCGCGTTCATGCCATGCACTGTTTCCCTTGAATTACGGATCCAATGTCGCTACGCTCACCGACGGTCGATAATGCAAAGAGGCTGTTTGCAAAAGGAGTGGACTGTATGAAATGCTCGCGTATGGCTGTCGGGATGGTTTCTGCGTTGATGTTGGGTGTGTGGGGGTGTTCGGATGACTCGGTAATCATTAATGCCTATGGCAAACATGAGTTGGGGCTGTCTAAGGCTGATTCGTGCGACACCTATCGCGACTATTTGCTGTCGTCCATGGCGCTTGAGATTGCCAGGTATCGCTATGAAGGCGGTGGTTGGAAAGGGGGAGTCGACATGGATATGGCCTCTCCGCCGAGGGATCCAAGTTCTGATGAGGCGGCCTCCAATGGCGGCAGCGGCGAGTTTACGCAGACAAATATTCAGGAAACGGGTGTCGATGAACTCGATATTCTTAAAACCGATGGGGAATATTTGTATGTGTTGAGGAACGATGGATCGGGCGTTGCCGTCGTTCGTGCCTGGCCGGCAGCCTCTTTGGGGGTGGTGGCGCAGATTTCAGGCAAGGCAGATGCAATGCGTGGGTATCGCTATGGCATTGGGCTGTTTCTGGCCGGTTCAAAGCTCATTGTCATTGGGCAATCCTATGATGAGAAACCGAAGGTCAGCGTGGAAGTCTATGATGTTTCTTCGCCGGCTGCGCCCAAACTTATTCAGGAAACGTTGGCAGAGGGTTATTATGTTTCGGCGCGGTTTGCGAATGACAGGATCTATTTGGTCCTCTCCCATCAGCTCCCGTACCATAGCTATGCCTATGCGGCAGATAACATTCCCGGCCTTAAGCCGCTTTCCTGGTGGGATGCCTGGTCAATGTCCGAAAAAGAAAAGCAGGCGAGAATTGCCGCTGCGGTGCCTCGCATTCGCAGCTATCTCGAAGGTGTCATCGGAGACGTGTCGGAGGCCCTTCCCAAGCTGACTTCCCAGGGGGCTGCGCAGAATCTGATTGGGTGTGAAGACATCTATTTGCCAAAGACATCATCGCGCGAGACCGGATTGCTGTCGCTCGTCGAGCTGAGCGGCGATACGTTTGGACAGGTTCAGGCTTCGGCCATCGCTGACAACGGCTGGCTGGTCTATGCCACGAAAGAGAACTTTTATGTCATATCGTCAAGCTATACCTGGCACTGGTACTGCGGGGTAGGAAGCGACTGCAAGAATTACTCACACATCCATCGCTTCGATCTCAAGGCCAGTGACGGGCGCGTTCGCTATGCAAACTCGGGCGAGGTTGAGGGCCTGGTAACGAACCCCTTCTGGCTGAGTGAACATGAGGGGCACTTGCGCGTGGTTTCGCAGGATAATTTCTGGCTTAACCAGGAAGGTTCGCGCATGTCGGTGCTAAAGCTTGACGGGGGAGCGCAGATGCCGGTCGTAGGAGAGGTCTCTGGCATTGCCCCCGGCGAACAGGTTTATGCCGCGAGGATGTTTGGTGACCGTGGGTATGTGGTGACGTTCGAGAGGGTCGATCCGCTCTTTACGCTGGATTTGTCTGTGCCGGAGTCGCCGACGATCATGGGCGAGCTCAAAATCAACGGTTACTCTTCCTATATTCATCCTCTGGGCGAAGATGCGCTCTTGACGATAGGTGAAGATGGTGATGACGATGGGCGCATGCTTGGTGTGCACTTGCAGATTTTCGATGTTTCGGACATGCGCAATCCCACCCGTATCCACCAGGTATTGATAGAACGCTCGCCAGACGCTTACTCCTTTAGCGAAGCGATGTATGATCACCATGCCTTTACCTATCATGCGCCCTCCGGGCTGCTGGCTATCCCGATGAATATCTATCGTTGGGGCGGCGGAAGCGGCGAGAACTTCAGCGGTGTGTTGGTGTATCACGCCACGAAGGCATCCGGGTTTAAACTTTTGGGCCAGATCAATCACGACGATCTCAGGGTCCAGAATAGTTGGTATTGGTGGACAAACCTGCGCCGGTCGAGCTTCATGTTTAAGACGGCGGGCGTTTATGACCGCGAAGCGTACATTTATACCGTTTCGGATAGTGGCGTAAAAGTTAACGATGCCAATGCACCGTCGACAGAAATCGGCAAGGTGGCTTTCGGATCGCAGAAATAGAGCGCGGCATGGCAGTGTCATGCCTCTGCAACATATAGAATATGACTATGTACGGGCGTAGCGTGCTACGCCCCTGCTTTTTAGGGGGCAGCGCCCCCTGCGCCGCTATCGCACTCGCCTTATCACTGACGGCCTGTCGCGGCGTCGAAATGGTGCAGATTCCAGGAAGCAAGGCGGGGTGGTTCTTTGACTTTTTCAAGCGATTGCCCTGTGAATATGCTCAACAAGGTAGCATTTTATGGTGAACCTGGTGTGTATAGAGACGTACAAACGCTTACCAAAATTTTTGAGACCTGCGTTGAAGTTAGCACAGATTTTTCCAAAAATTGGAGAGATCTTAAACCGATTGTTGAATTCGTGGCTATCATACTTGGAGAGAAGTCGCGCGTGGTTCCCCTTCCAGACAGAGAACTTTTCGTGCATTTTATGAGAGTCATCCGTGCCAATCCAGATGCCATGAAAGAAAAAGATCGTATTCTTACTGCCTTGTTACTTGTGGCGGGGCCGGTCATACTCAGCGAGAATTGTGCATGGTACGATGTGAATGACAAGCTGGTCATTCGTTGTCTGACGAAGATCTTCGATATTGAAGATACGAGATCTTATCAGGATTATGACTGTACGCTAACCGTCGATGCCAACCAGGAGTATACGTTGGACTGCCAAGGGGTTTGAGAGGGTATCTTGACTGACATGTCCATTACCCCTGCAATGCTTATGCATGGCCTGTGGGCTTGACATATTTTACGCCTTTCGATTACAATATTTCATCCGAAAATTCAGTTCGGAGGCAATCAGGCGCTCAGAAACGGTCAAAGCCGCCTGGTGGGCTTTTGCCGAATGGAACATGCCCATTGCAAAAAGCTGCACAAGGTAGGCCGCGACAATCGAAAACGGTTGCGTCGGCCATGTTTTTTGCCAAAAATAGAGGAAAACCATGACAGAAAAAAATCATTCCACCCCTGCGGAAAACCCAGTCAATGCGTCGGCATCCAATGCGTGGTCAAACCCCGCTCCGGCTGGTCTTGTGTCTCTGGCAGTGGCCAGTTTTTGTTTTTTTGCGCTGCTTAACGGGTTTGTGGAAACTTCGGCCATGCCATTGATCGGTTGCTGGCTCCTCGGTTGCTTTTTGGTTCAGCTTATTGTCGGGATCGTTGACTTGAAAAACAGGAATCAAACGGGTGGCAACACCTTTTTGTTTTTCAGTGCTTTCTTCCTGCTTGCTGGCGGCATAGAGATGTTCATCAAGCATAATGCCATTGTTTCCGGTACCCCCCTCGACACCACCATCGACGGATATGCATGGATTGTCCTCACTTTGGCCGTTTATCTTTGGCTGCCGGCTTTCCTGAAACCTTTCAGCCTGCTGTCTCTGGTTGTCATTGTGCTTGCAGTGGCGATGCCGTTCATAACCCTCATCGATCTGGGCGTTTTGTCGTCGAGCTTTTCGCCAATTCCCGCTTATGCCCTGCTCATAGCCGGACTCATCGCCTTATATTTAAGCGCGAGCATCGTCGTAAATACAGCCTATGGCAGAAACGTCTATCCGATCATTGAACCGAAGAAAAAATAGCGCTTCTGGCTATTCGAGCAAAATCTGTATATTAATCACCACACGCCATTATTGAACGGTATCGCTCGCTGATTGTCAGTGAATTCGATGTTTGCGATGTGGCCCTCGCCTCCAAAAATATTGCGAGTGCGTATCGTTGCCCGTCAGGGCGACGATAGCACGAGCCGCGCCCGTATTTGGCCGACCGGCCAAACAGGGCGCGCCACAGGATGCGCTCAATCGTTTATGCATCGAATTCATCTTCGTCGTCGAAGTCTTCGAAATCGCTGATGCGGAAGAGGCTTCCGATGCTGCGGGCTTCGTCGGCGGCGGCTTTGGCCAGGAGTTTCATCGTGATGGGTGAGTTTTTTGAGGCGGCATGGATGCTTGCCTTGAGGACGGCGTTTCGGATGTGGCCGCCGCTCATTTCGAAGGTTTTGGCGAGCCAGTGCCAGTGAATGCTGCGGGAGATCGGGGCCTGGGGTGGCATCATGCGTTTCCAGAGTTCGATGCGGGCGTGAACATCGGGCATTGGGAACTCGACGATGAAGCGAATGCGGCGCCTGAAGGCATCGTCGATGCTTTTGGCGAGGTTTGTGGTGAGGATGGTGATGCCATTGTAGGATTCGAGTTTTTGGAGAAGGTAATTGATTTCGAGGTTGGCGTAGCGGTCGTTGGAGGATTTGACTTCGGTGCGTTTGGCAAAGAGCGAGTCTGCTTCGTCGAACAGGATGATGGCCTGGGCTTTGCTGGCTTCGTCGAAGATGCGTCCGAGATTTTTTTCTGTTTCGCCGATATATTTGTCGACGACTCTGGAGAGATCGATGCGGTAGAGGACTTTTCCGAGTTCGTTGGCCAGGGCGCAGGCGAGGAAGGTTTTGCCGGTGCCTGGTGGACCGGAGAAAAGGACGGAGAGGGCGTTGCCATAGGGGGAGCGTTCGCGAAAGCCCCAGGCGTCGAGGACGGTGTGGAGATTTTTGGCGTACTTTAGGATTTCGTCGACGTCTTCGCGGGCTTTTGGGGTGAGGATGACGCCTCCGAGCTGAACATCGCTGACCGTGACGTCTGCAAGGGTTCCGAGCTGATGGTCGAAGCTCTTGCGAATCTCGTTAAGAATGTGATGGGATTGGATGAATTGAGATTCGGGCTGGACACTCTGTTGTGCGTCATGCATGATTTTGAAGATGGTGCCCAGGGGAAGCTGATAATTGCGCGCGAAGGTTTCGGCCATGTGTGTGGCGTCGTTTGGGTCTACCCAGGGGGTGAGTGCCTGAAGCCAGGTTTCGCGCATCATTTCGAGTGTTGGCGGTGGCAGCTGGATTGTGGGGGGCTTTCGGAAGGCTCTCTCGAAAGCGGCGTGGGTGGTGTTTGACAGGAGGATAAGGGGCGAGGGGAAGTGTTCGATGAGGTTAGCAATAGGATCGCAAGCGTCTTCGAATAACTTGAGCCGTGTTTCTGAAGATTCAATGCTGTCGAGTCTCAGCATGAGCATGGCGTCGTTTAAAAGTGCATCGCGCATGAGTTCGGCAAAGCGCGGGCCGAATTTGGGATGGTGGTCGATTTCCTGAGACAGGTTGATCTCAAGGATGTTTTTTTTCATCTTATGGCACGCAAGGGCGCAAACCAGCGAACGCCTGCCCGAATGTGGTGCACCGACGAGGAGGAGGCGGCCTTTTTTATTTTCGATAAAGTATTCGAGCTCGGCTCTCACGGTCTCGTCTGCAATGAGGGTACGCAGCGGCAACCCCTCCTGGTGCAGGGTGATGCTTGGTGCGAAACGGCGCATGGTTGATCTGCCTTGGAATGCTTCAATGACACTTTGCTCGACAACGAGCGGCGTGTAGGTCAGGGGCGTGCATCCGGGAAAGCAGGCATGGTCGTGGGCGATGATGAGGCGCATGCGCCTGAGGGTGCTTTGCGGGGAGAGTGCAAGCAAGATGTCATCGTAAGGATGATCCGGGTCGTCGAGCAAGCCGCACAGGAAGGAGACGGTCGGCAGGCGCACGGAAAAATCTGCCCAGGCGACGGTCATGGCCCGAAGGTGTCGCTCGTCAGACATGGCCATGACGAGGGTTGCGAGGATTTCAAATTCTAAAAAGGAGAGCCCAAAGTTTCGCCCAATGGCTGCAAAGGGAATGTCGGGGGAATGCTCAAGGAGCACCTGAATTTGTGCTTTATTGAGCAAGAGCTGAACCCATGTGAGTTCGAGCGGGGGGACATGACGGGTTGTGAGCCAGTTCGCACAGTGCCCTTCGTTATCCACATGGCCCATGTAGGTGATTAATTCTTCGCGGCCGACGCACCTGTCCGTATAGGTTTTTTCGCTGCTCGTGAGGCGCTCGGGGAAGCGCCGAAAGTATATGGCCAGGCGCATGCGCAGGTAATCGGTGAGCATATTGAGCAACAATTCGTGCCGTTCTTTGGCAGAAAGTCCGGAGATATGTACTTTCCATTTCGCCAATATCGCTTCAACTTGGGATTCGAGCGTTTGTGTCTCGGGTTCATCGGGTACGTCGGATGCGGTATGCTGTGTTTCATCTTCAGTAGCGGTGTCAGTGCCCCTGTCGGAGTTACCTGAATCTGGGCTCGTCAGTGCATGGTCACCTGGAAGTGATGCGTCGAATGTTGTATTGTTGGTAGTGTCTGACATGTCGCTCTCCGATGTGTGTGGCTGTGGCCAGGCTACAGGTTGCAGGCTGCCGCAGGTTGTGCCAGATTTGAAGCCTGTTTCCAAGGCTGCATGGTGTCAAACGTCAGCACAATTGTAAATTGGACATTGCTGCCTGCTGCCCTGAACGAAGTAACCGATGTTTTATTTATGAAGTGCTTGACAGAAGAATGTTCAGGGATAGCATGCTTTTATCGAAACAAAGGGCGATGTGTCAGCTTCAGATGGCGGCAGCTAGGTCGCTCTGAAAGAAGTATGAGGTGTCGTGATGTCGAATCAAGCGCTAACTCAAACCATGGCCGTTGCTGATAAGATCCAGACAAACGAGGTGGCTACTCAGGGCGTCAACCAATCGGATCCGAGTGTCAGAAATGAGGGTATGACGCAGGATAATGCGGTTGGAGGTGGTGATCAGATTCACAAAGTCGTCAGAGGAGACAACTTGTCGAAGATTGCGACGAAGTACAATGTCCCAGGTGGTTATCAGGCGCTTGCAGCATACAATGGCATCAAAAATGCGAGTGCGATCAGCGTTGGTCAGGAGATTAAGATTCCGTCCGGATCGGGTGCGTCTGTGCCGCAAAGTCAGGCAAACATTCCGGCTCCGGTCAAAGTCGAGACTTCGGCTGAAGCGCAGTCAGTTGATGCGAAGCCAGCCGAAGTACAACCAATCGAGATGCCCGAAGTATCACAACCGTCTGCTCCCCAGGCATCAACAGAAAAATTTATGCTCTCCGACGCTAAATTGAAAGATGCAAAAAAGTGGTATGAAAGTGGCGGTGGTGCGCACTATCAGGCAGATTTCATTAAACAAATTCAGGGTATTGTGAGTTTTCCGCAGACAGGTGAAATGAGCGATGAATTGATTCATGCTATCGGTGCCTGGCAAAAAACAGTATTTACAGCGGAAAAAGATATAGACGGGAAGTTCGCAGGCGGTTCAGCGGGTAAAGCTGGGTTAGTTGTGCCAAAAAAATCGGCGAATAGCTCTGCTGGCTCATCAGGTGGCACTGGCAAAGCCGAAGAAGCCATCACCTTTGCCAAGAATAAAAAAGGCAGTTTGAATTACTATAACGCAGATAAGAAGATGACCTATTGCCAAGGCTTCGTGGCAGACTGCGCGTTGGCAGCTGTAAAACCTCGTCATAGTAAGAACTCTGCTAAAGATGCTCAAGAGGCGTGGAAGGTGAGCACTTCCTTGTCCGATATCCCACGTGGTGCTGCAGTTTACTTCAATTCCACGACAACAAACGGCGCAAAATATGGACATGTTGGTTTACATATCGGCGATAACAAAATTTGCCATGTTACCAAAGCTGTGGTGGAAGAAACCCTGAGTCATATTACAAGAGCTGATAGCAAATTCAGCTTTAACTCGTGGGGATGGAATGGCGGTATAGAACTGACGGATTAGTTCCAAGTTTGATGCTTAAAAAGTTGCTGTCTGAGCAGTATAAGTTTTCTGACAATAGCCCCCTCAGTATGGGGGCTTTTTGATTTCTGGATCACGATGAACGCTATAAAACTCTTCGCTGCATTAATTTTATCAATTCTCTGCGCAACTGCGTGGGCAGACCCTTGCGATGATAAGGTGACACAAGTTGATTTGAATGAGTGCTATGGCAACGAATATAAAGTTGCACAAAAAGAACTCGACCAAGTTTATCACGTTCTTCGTGCTTCTTTGAGTGATCGCCAGAGACAAAAGGCATTTGAGGCTGTGCAGGCTGCATGGCTCAAATACCGTGATTTGCATTGCAAATTTGAGGTATCTGTCTACGAAGGCGGCAGCATGTATTCGATGCTTTATGCGATATGTCTGACGGAGAAAACGCGGGCCAGGTTTGTTGAATTGAAAAAAATGGCAGCGTGCGATGACAGCGATGTGAGTTGTTCGTCGATGTAGCATCTGGTAGTGGCGTAGCGTGCTGCGCCACTACAGAACCACCCCGGCGCTCTGCGCCACCCCTCCAAAGGAGGGGAATTTAGAGGATCTTCTGCCCACCTTTTGATTTGCAAATGGTTTCAAGAAGCAAGGAGTCCCTCCCCACAAGCGATGCGAAGTATCGCAGGGTGTGTGGGGGGCACCCCCTGTCGGCAAAATCTTCCTCTTCGAGGGAGGTGCCGACATCCCCCTCAGAGAGGGGGACAGCGGGGCGTTGCGGGGTGGCGCAGGGGGGAAGCTTCCCCCTTCAGCTAAAGACCCGTTTTATAGAGTTCAGAGATGGCTTCAGCGTATTTGCTTTCGACTTCCCGGCGTTTAATTTTGAACGATGGTGTCAGGAGGCCATTTTGTATGGTGAATTCGTCGAGTGTTATGATGAACTTTTGGGGTTTTTCGTAGCCTCTCAGTTCTGTGCATTTTTCCTGCAGCGTTCTGGACAATTGTTTTCGAAGCGCAGGGTGGTGTTCGATGGCTTTTTGGGTGAGGTCGCGCAGGCCGTTTGTTTCGAGGAAATCTTCGATGTAGTCTGGCGCCGGCTGAAGGATGGCGATGTTGTAGGGTTTGCCGTTGCCAAAGATGATGGCGGTTTCGATGTCGGGTGAGGTGGCGATTTTGGCTTCGATGGCGCTTGGGACAACGTATTTGCCGTTTTCGAGTTTGTATTGCTCTTTGACGCGTCCGGTGAGCCAGAGGTAGCCATCCTCGTCGAGATAGCCTGTGTCGCCTGTTCTCAGTTCGTGTTTTTCGTTGAGAACCTCAGCATTGGCGGCATCGTCGCCGTGGTATCCCTTCATGATGCATGGACCGCCGGCGACAACTTCGCCTTGTCTGGCGTTGGGCTGATCGGGGTCTCGGTCGATCCAGACGTTAATGCCTTCGAGGGGTTTGCCGACGCTGCCAAGGCGGAGGTTGTTGGGTTTATTGACGGCGATGATGGGGGAGGTTTCGGTCAGGCCGTAGCCTTCGTAGATGGTGATGCCGAAGTTGTAGAAGAATTGGGCGACTTCGATGGGGAGGGCTGCGCCGCCGCTGATGCAGAATCGCAGGGAGCTTCCGAAGGCTGCACGAATTTTCTTGCCTATGAGGCGAGTCAGAACGCCTTGCTGGACTTTTTCGAAAGCCGTCAGTTTACGCGTGTGGGATTGTTGGGCAATTTCTTCGGTGTAATTGAAGAGCTGTTTGACGATGGGTTTTTTGCGCGTCATTTTGTGGATCGTGTCATAAACCTTATTAAAGACCTTGGGGACGGCCACGAGGACAGTGGGGTTGACCTCTTTGAGGTTTTGGACGATTGTTCGCGGTGATTCGGCCAGTCCGATGGCCAGCCCGAATGCAGGGAAGATGTGCAGCTCAACGGTTTTTCCAAAGGCGTGTGCCCAGGGGAGGAAGGTGAGGGAACGATCGTTGGGGCCGATACCAAAGCCTGTTTCTGTTCGGACGACGTTTTCGACGATGTTTTTGTGCGAAAGGACGACGCCTTTTGGCAGCCCGGTTGTGCCGCTCGTATAGAGGATATCGGCAATATTTTCGGGGTCGATGTCAACGTCGATATCTCCCAGGGGGGCTTCATCCTGGACAATGCGCTCGAAAGCATCCTCGCGATTTGCCTGACCTGGCTGGACAGTGATGATATGCTGGAGGGTATCGATTTTTAAGTCTTCAATTTGTGCTTTGATGGTGTCATTGCCTACAAGGACGAGCTTTGCTTTTGAATCTTTGAGGATATAGTCCCAGTCCTGGGTTTTTTGCACTTCGTACATGGGGACGATGATGCCTCCCAGCCCGTAAGTGGCATAGACAGTCATGGCGAAGGGGACGGAGTTATTGGCGATGATGCCTACGACGTCGCCCTTGCCGATGCCCATACGTCGGAGGGCAGCTCGGAGTTTGCGCATCCTGAGGTCAAAGTCTGCGTAAGATATCCACTGATATTTTCCGGCGGCTTTGACGCCAAACATGGGTCGATTCGCAAAACGTTTTGCCGAGACTTGCATAAGTTCGGCCAGATTCCGATACTCTGACATAAGTGTACAACCTGACAATGATGGCAGTGAGACGTAGCATCGAAGCGTGCCATGTCTGACTTGCGTGGTTTGTGTTAAAAGAAACGCGTCGACAATCGTGACACAGCAGAAGGGATTTGCTCGCGATGCTGCTTGTGTTCCTTCAGGTTTGCTTTCGTCGCCTCAATGACTCTGTCCATCTCCTTTTCTTAGCCGATGGAAATGAACAGACGTCTTGAAACACAAAATATTCACAGCAGGCATTGGTGTTTTGGTACCTGCTTTCGACCCTCTGTGCTCAGTTTACTATACGATTCAGCCGGGCGGAAGCCCGGAAATGACGGACGCCTCATGTTGTGGATCAGTTTGCATGGGTGTAGAGCGAGGCGATTAAGCTGTGGTATTGCTTTTCGACTTCGCGTCTTTTGAGTTTGAGCGTTGGTGTGAGCAGGCCATTGGCAATACTTGGTTCATTGAGAATGATGGCAAATTTCTGGGGACGTTCGTAGCCTCTGAATCTCTCGCAGGTGTTCTTGAGTTCGGTGGCAATAAGGTCGCGCAGTTTGGGATTGTTCTGAAGTGTTTCAGGTGCAGCATTGATCAGATGGTGCTCAGCTTTGAATGACTCAAGGAAGTCGGAGGATGGCTGAATGAGAGCGACGTTATAGGGTTTTCCGGCGCCAAGGACGATAGCATTTTCGATGATGCTGGAAGCGCAGATTTTACTTTCGAGGACGCTTGGGACGACGTATTTGCCGTTTTCGAGTTTGTATTGTTCTTTGACCCGGCCAGTGACCCACAGGTTCCCATCGCTGTCGATGAAGCCCATATCGCCGGTTCGCAGTTCGTGGTTATCGGTGAGGGCATTGGCTGTTTCTTCAGGTGCCAGATGATAGCGCTTCATGATGCAGGGACCGCCGACGATGATTTCGCCCTGCTGTGAGTCTGTTTGATCCGCTAACGGTTCGATGCGCACCGGAACACCTGGCAGAGGTTTGCCTGCTGCTCCGATTCGGCGATCATCAGGGGTATTGACGGCAACAATTGGGCCTGATTCGCTCAGGCCGTAGCCTTCGCAAATCACCACCCCAAAGTCATCAAAGAAGAAGGCGACCTCTTCGGACAGTGCAGCACCGCCACTGATACAGAATCTGAGGGCGTTGCCAAAGGCAGCGCGGATCTTCTTGCCGACAAGGCGATCCAGAACGACCCTTTGGAGCTTGTTGAAGGCCGACAGCTCCTGGTTGCGGCGTGCCTTTTGAGCGATATATTCGCTGTGTGCAAGCAGGGTCTTTGCGATGGGTTTATTTTGAGCTCTCTGGTGGACTGTGTCATAGATTTTGTTAAAAATCTTTGGGACAGCCACGAGAACGGTGGGGTTAATTTCGAGTAAATTCTGGGCAATCGTTCTGTTCGATTCGACCAGAGCAACGCTTGCGCCAAGGCTTGGGAAGGCATGCAATTCGGTTGTTTTGCCAAAGGCATGTGCCCAGGGCAGAAAGGCCAGTGTGCGGTCTGTTTCTGAAATGGAGAAACAGGAGAGTACACGTTTGACATTTTCGACAATGTTGGCGTGTGACAGAACAACACCTTTGGGTTGACCGGCTGTGCCGCTCGTGTAGAGGATGTCGGCGTCGCTGTCTGGATCAAGCGCAATGTGGTCCATGAACCCGGTTTCTTCTTCGATGATCCTGTCAAAGCTGTGTGGGCTCTGCGGGTCTTCGGATCTGATGGTGATGATTTTTTCCAGATTCTCGATGTGCAAGGCCTCGATCTGAGTTCGGATGGTGTCGTTTGTGACAAAAAGGAACCTGGCGTTTGAATTCCTCAGAATGAAGTCCCAGTCCTGCGGGCGCTGAACTTCGTACATGGGCACCATGACGGCGCCAAGGCCATAGCTGGCGTACATGGTCAATGCAAAGGGGACGGAATTATTGGCAATAATGGCGACGACATCACCCTTTTTGAGACCAAACCGATGCAGTGCTGCACGGAGCTTGCGCATTTTGATGTCGAATTCAGCATAGGTCAGCCAACGGTATGTGCCGGCGATTTTGGTGCCGAGGTAGGGACGTTCGCCGAAACGTTCAATGGAATTTTTGATCAGTTCGGCCAGGGTTGTGTAATCTGACATAAAAGGGGATCTCCGGTGCGTATCAGAGCTCTGGTCGCAAGCACGTCTTGACGTTTGTCGACGCTACCCCCTTTGTCGGGCCAGGGCGATTTTTGAAAATGGATGAAGCCAGCAGAAAAATGGCTCTGGTGAAAGAAATTACATGGCGTTGAGTTTTAGTCTTGTTGTGCGGATGATGCCAATGTCGCCAAATTCGGCAATGAGCGTATCAAGAAGGCTTCTGGCATCTTCAAAAAGTGTGAGTGAAGCGTAGAATTCGACTTCCTGCAGGACTTCCTGCACGCGGGGCAACTCCGATTCTGGAATAACGGTGCGGTTTGGCGTGGGCTTGGACCATGCAGGCGCAACGCGCTCGCGTTGCATATCAAGCTTTGGATTATAGGTCGGGTCTGATGATTTGAGGGATTCGTGGCCTGATACCTTGACGGGTCTGCCATGAAGTCTTGGATCGTACGTTGCGTCGTCATACTTTGAAGAGGTGACGCCAGGTATCCTGGTTTCGGCTTTGGTGGCTTCTTCGAGCGGCGAGTCGTTAAACAGGCTGGAAAAGACGTTGTTAAGGGCTTCATCGAGACTGCTTGAGCCTGGTTCGAAAAGCGAATCGCTGCTCGCCGTCGATTTTTCGTCGACCCTTTCTGATGGCATGGAGGACTGCTGACGGGAGATAGCCTGGCGTTGCGAGTCACTCTCAAGGATTTTCAAATCGGACAGCACGTCGTTGGGAATGGCCTGGATAGGAACCGGAATATCGATGGTTCGTCCTATGGAACGGGGAATGGGGGGAGGCTGACGGATAGCTGAGCTTGAGAGGTGGCTTGTGAGCGCAGAGTGGGAAGGTGACAGAACTGCTGAACTAAGAAGGTTGCCTTCGAAGGGATTGGACGAAGTCCGGATCCCTGTCTTGGGAAGCTGACCGAGTGTAGGGACGCCGGATGCGGATGATGCTGGAAGTGATGTATTGGGCGAAAGTGAGGATAGCGGAGAGGAAGGCGTGCCCACGGCGGCTGAAACGCGAGGGGGCAAGGCGTTGGAAGCGGAAACAAAACTTTGGACATTGATTCGAGGACTGGAGTTTTCTGGCGCGCTCATGCCGTATCGCGCCGGCTCAAGGCCAAACACAAGCATGAGGTTGAAATTCTCCCACGCCCGTGGGGTGCATTTTTCTGCTCGCAGGACATGCCTGACGGCTTCATCCAGATCCGTCTCATAGACCGCTTTGGCAAGCTTCCGCTCGATTTGTGCAAGAGATACGTTATCGTGGTTGTTTTCGTAGATTTCTGCCAGCAAACGCAACGAAGGCAGGTGACGCTCGTCTTCCGAAATATTCTTTATGCAAATCTCCTGTGCCTGTCGAATATTGCCCTGGTGATAAGCATTGAGGGCCTGCGAAAAGTGATTGGACAGTTCCAGGCTGCGGTTAAGGGAAGAGCCCCGGGATTGTACAGGCTCTTCTGATGAGGATCTGGCTGTGGTGACGACGTTGAGTGCCGACTCGGAGAGCATGGGCAATTCTCCGCCAAGGGCGGCTGAAACTTCGGCATCATTGGGGTCGAGTTGCTGCGCTCGAAGCCAGACATCCTCGATCATGTCTGAACTCATGCCGCTGGTTTCATGCTTGTGTGCCAATGTTTTGAGTTCTCTGACCGCGTCTTTGGGGCGCTTCAGCGAAACATAGCATTTTGCGAGAATCTCATGAATCTCGGGCGTTCGTTCCTCGTCTCTCAGATCGTTTAATATGCCAATGGTCTCGTTGAAGCGATTCATCTTAACATAGATGTCAGCGACATTTTTGAGAACCTCGGCATCTTTTGGCGATAGCTTGAGGTATTCACGGGCTGTTTGAACATAGTCGACGAGACGATCCTTGCTCAGAAGCTGAGCAAGCGCGAGATTGTATTGGCGAAGTGCCCCCTCAGTATCGCCTTCACTAAGGAGGACTTTGGCATACTTCATTCGGGTCTGGACATTCTCGCTGTCAACTCTGACCATCATTTGCAGCGTCTTGATGTACGACTTCGAATGGCTGTCACAGTTTAACAGACTGCGATCGAGCTGTGACATCGCTTCGTGAGGCAAACCGATGGCGCTGTACAGCTCAGCCGCAGAGAGTGCAAGCCCGTTGTCCTCAGGGGCAATTTTCTGTGCCTGCTTTAAGACGGCCAACGCCTTTTGATAAGAGCCCTGTGTACGGTAAATCGATGCCACCCTGGCATAGGTTTGCAAGGCCTCCGCTGTCTTGTTGTCCCCCTCGTAGTATGAGGCCAGACGCAGAAGAAGGCGGCAGTCGTCCTGGTTATCCCCAATGATTCGCTGGATCTCGCGGATAGCTTTGCCGTATTGCTCCTTGTCTGCATATTTTTGTGCTGCAACTAGAACTTTTTCTTTGTCCACGGTACGAGCCTTCTGGGAATCAATGGATCGCGGAAACTATGCCAAACAACCAACAACTTATAGACACTGTTATGCTTACGTCAAGCCGGGCGACAGCCCGCCAACCCGGTTCACTGGCCGGCAATGCGCCGAAGCGTTTCAATGGCGACGCCGTAGTCGTCATGAGAGAAGACACCCGACCCGGAGACAAAGATGCTGGCTCCTGCCTGGGCCGGTTTGGCGATGGTTTTGGCGTTAATGCCGCCATCGACCTGAATGGGTAACGTCGGAAAACGACGTCGGATTTCAGCGATTTTCGGGGTGCAGGCATCAATATAGGATTGACCGCCAAAGCCAGGATTCACCGTCATGACGAGCACAAAATCGAGTCCCTCAACCACGTAGTCCAAAACGTCGATGGGTGTGTGGGGATTCAAACTGACACCCGCACGACAACCCAACGCCCGGACACGTTGTAGCGTGCGATGTAGGTGTGTGCAAGCCTCAACTTGTACAGTGAGTGTATCTGCACCCGCTTTTGCAAAATCCTCAAGCAAGTCATCAGGTTCGACGATCATCAGGTGAACGTCGATGGGAAGCATCGTAACCTTTCGCAAGCTCCTGAGTACCGGTATGCCTACGGAGAGATTGGGAACAAATCGACCGTCCATCACATCAAAATGAAGCCAATCCGCTTTGCCTTGCAAAAGCTTGTCTGCCTCATCGCCAAGGCAGGCAAAATTGGCCGATAACAGACTTGGGGCGATGCATGGTTTACTCATGTCCGGCATGGGAATCATAAGGCTTACATTTACTCCGATGGCAAGGGGGACTCTGGCTGGGGTGATGAGGCTGCTGCCTCCCCCAATACCGAAGGAAGCGGCGGATAGACCGCACCTAATCCCAGCGAAACATTCTGAACCTGGGGCTGATAGACGTCAACGTTGAGCTTTTCATAATGCTCCTTGCCATCTTTCCAGAAAATGCGGGCGCGCTGAACTTTATACCCAACCTTGCCGCGCTTGGTCACTTTGGATGTGTTGGGCTCCAAAGAGGCATCCACTGTGATGACTTCCTGATAGGGAATGGTTTCTACGATCTCGCTTCGAAACAAAACCCTCCCGACAGGCGGTTCACTTGAAAAGAACTGAGCTGTTAAGTGATTATCCTGTGTGGTGACGCGCAGAATCACGGGATAGGCAAAGGGATTGCTGATCCTGAGATCCAGCAGTGGATAGCTCACGACAGCATCCAAACCAACGGCAATATAACTCGAAGGCAGCGAATGATTGTAGCGTTCGGCAATGGTCATGCCTGCCAGAAGGGCCGCCGCGTGAACAGTCGACGACACCTGGCAGGCTCCACCGCCAAGCCCCTCAACCATCTGACCCTGCTCGATCACGGGGGCTTCGCGATAGCCTCGCGCCTCACTGCGCTCACCCACCCAGGCGTTGTACGAAAACTCCGCGCCAGGCATGAGAAAAATACCATCCAGAGCATCCGCCGCCAGCTTGACGTTGATGGTGCGGTTTTTGGAACGCGTAAATTGCGTCGTAAAAGTGCCAAGAAGATGACGGGGATGGAAGTCGGAGAGAGCAGATACATTGCTGGAGAGCGCCTTTTGTGTCGTGATGGCAATCTCGAACTTGTCCTGCTGTGCTCTGACAGCTTCAAGAAATGCTTCTCGCGTCCTGACTCTGTCGACTTGACGGCCATCCAGACCGGGAATGATGCGCTGCTGGCTAACACTCCAGCGACCTTCAACGGCTTCAATGCCAATAATATCCGAAAAATAGGATAAGAACGCCTCGAAGCGATCGGGATAAAACAGCCATACATCCTCGCCGAACCGGTGGATCTCGGCCCCATCCTCGACAGCCTGTCCCAGGCACTGCCGGGTTGGCGTCTCAAGCCTTACCACGCCCAAAGTATCGACACGGTATCGTGAAACACGTACGGGATTGATAACCTCAAGATGGTGTGAAAGTGAGAAAGTACAGGAAGAAACCTGCACGGCGGCCTCTTCGTGCTCCGGCTCTGAACCTGGCGTCAGCTCAAGCAAAAGTAAATGACGCGCTTCGCCTTCGTCTCGCGAACACCCCATCGCGAGCACCATACACGAAGCCGCCGCCAGGCTCAAAAACCTTGTCACATGACTCGGATAACGCATGAAAACAGACTACTCATCAAGATCATCTGGAACGGTCAATGATTCATCCTCCACAAGATCGACGCTATCAACCTCCTCTTCTTCAATTTCCTCTTCGTCTTCAGTCTCACCCTCATCCAGTTCATCCGGCTCCGGCACCTGCGAGATCTCCTCTTCATCGTCATCTTGTGAAGCGATGCGGGCCACTGCCACGACATGCTCATCCTGTGCCGTGTTCATAAGGCGCACACCGCTGGCGTTGCGCCCCGTGATGCGTATTTCATGCACACGAACCCGGATGATGGTGCCATTGTCCGTGACGATGAGCAGATGATCATCGTTTCCAACCAGCAGCGCCGAAACGACATGCCCGGTTTTGGCATTGGCCTGTATCGCCCGGATGCCAAGACCACCCCGCGTCTGGATACGGTGATCCGAAATGGGCGTGCGCTTGCCGTAGCCATTCTGCGTCACCGTCAGCATCAGTCCGTCGGGATCGCCGATGATCTCCATGCCGATGATGCGATCCCCCTTGCGGAGTTTCATGCCTCGAACGCCCATGGCAGTGCGCGACATCGGACGCAGGTCCGTCGAAGAAAAGCGCACCGACGCTCCAGATGCCGCCGCCAGCAACACGGAATTGCTGTCGCGCACCAGGCGCGCACTGATCAGGCGATCCCCTTCGCGGAAAGATATCGCCTTTACCCCGGTTTTGTTGATGCGGGCAAACGACGTCAAAGACGTCTTTTTGATGACGCCCTCCTGCGTGGCCATCATCACAAAATAATCATCCTCGCTGAGGGGCAGAGGCAAAATCGTCTCTATGCTCTCATTGGCGTCAAGCTTCGGAAGCATGTTGACAATGGGGCGGCCTTTTGTCGTTCGGCCACCCGGCGGAAGCTCGTAAACCTTAAGCGCAAAGACGCGCCCAAGACTCGTAAAAATGAGCATGCGCTGATGACTCGTCGCGACAAACAAATCCTGCACATAGTCATCCTCTTTGGTGCCCATGCCAAGCTTGCCGCGCCCCCCTCGCTTTTGAGCCCGATATTCGGCCAACGCCTGACGCTTGATATAGTTCTGCTTCGTGCGCGTGACCATCACGAACTCGTCGGCAATCAGATCCTCGTACTCAATTTCACCCTCATCCTCGTAGATCACCGTTCGGCGTCCCTCGGGATAACGCGACTTGACCTCCTTAAGCTCCTGGCTGACGATCTCATCAAGCCGCGACTTGGAACCAAGAATAGTCTCGTATTCGGCAATGTGACGAAGAATTTCTGCCAATTCTTCCAAAATCTTGTGCCGCTCCATCCCCGTCAGGCGCTGCAAACGCAACTCAAGAATGGCCCTGGCCTGGATCTCCGTCAGCTCAAACCGCCCCATCAGACGCTCTCTGGCCTGAGACGTATCTTCGCTGCTTCGAATCATCGCGATCACTTCGTCGAGATTATCGAGCGCAATTCGGAAACCCTCCAAAATGTGCGCACGCTCCTTCGCCTGGCGAAGCAGAAATATCGTCCGGCGAACCGTGACATCGCGCCTGAACTCGATGAAATACGACAACACCTCCTTAAGCGTCAGCAGCATCGGACGATTGTTGACAACCGCCAGCATCGTCACCCCAAATGTCGTTTGCAAATCCGTCTGCTTATAGAGTTGATTCAACACGACCTGAGGCGGAACGTCCTTCTTGATCTCAATGACGATTCGCATGCCCTGGCGCCCGGATTCGTCGCGGAGATGATGTATCCCTTCGATCTTCTTGTCCTTGACCAGCTGCGCAATCTTCTCAACAAGACGCGCCTTGTTGACCTGATAGGGAATTTCCCTGACAATCAGCGCATCGTGGCCGTGAACGACCTCCTCCTCGACGCGCGCCCTCACCCGAATCTTTCCGCGGCCCGTATCATAAGCCTCGAAGATGGGCTTTTTGCCGTGAATGCTCCCGCAGGTCGGAAAATCCGGCCCCTTGACAAACTGCATCAGGTCGCGCGTCGTGGCATCCGGGTGGGACATCAGATGCGTCGTGGCGTCGATCACCTCACAAAGATTGTGAGGCGGAATGCTCGTTGCCATGCCTACCGCAATGCCATTTGAGCCGTTCACCAGCAAAAGCGGCACTTTTGTGGGCAAAACCGTCGGCTCTCTCTCCTCACCATCGAAGTTGGGGACAAAATCTACCGTGTCCTTGTCAATATCGGCAAGCGCATCGCCGCAAATCTTTGCCAGCATGGCTTCTGTGTAGCGCTGTGCCGCCGCAGGATCGCCGTCGATCGAACCGAAGTTGCCCTGACCATCCACAAGAGGATAGCGCATGCTGAACGGCTGCGCCAAACGTACCAGCGCATCATATGCCGCGCTGTCGCCGTGCGGATGATACTTGCCGATGACATCGCCGACGATACGCGCCGATTTCCTCGTCATCGTGTCACAGCCGATCTTGCTCATGGCATACAAAATGCGGCGATGCACCGGCTTGAGCCCATCCCGGACATCCGGGAGCGCCCGTCCGACAATGACGCTCATGGCATAAGCCAGATAACTGCTCTTAAGTTCCTCGTCGATATTGACGAGCTCGACGCTGCTCGATTGCTTTATTTCATCCGTCATGGATAAGGCCTCCTTAGCCCCCAATTCGGCGACGCTTGTACCACATCGGGCACAAATTCTCTAAGCGAAAGTTCGACCTGGCGAGCCTCTGCCATACGTCCGCCAACAAATCCCCGCTTAACCCCGTCCCGGCGTCTAGCGATACGCCGCCAAAAAATCAAATCCTGAAGCCCCAAAATAACCTCATGATGCCAGAACTCTGCCCCCTGGCTATCGTACCGGCACTGCCTGCTCAAAGCGCAACAGGGAGAGTGGGGGGCAGCCGCCCCCTGCGCCGCTATCGGCATGGCCGCCGATACGCGGCTACCCCCAAGAGCGGGGCCTCAATCGCCGGCCCCGCAACGCCCCGCTAGTGCGACTGCGTCGCACGGGCGAACACAGTTCGCCCTATTCGGGAAACCAGCTCCCCTGAACCCCCTGCAATGCTACGCATTGCTTCGGGTGAGGTGTAGCAGGAAGCATCACTTTCCACGGGTGTAATACAGAAAAAGGAAAAATAACACGATGAGGATGAGAGTCCCAAACCCGCTTATCATTCCCTTAAGCCTTTCCACCCGCGCTTTGCGTTCCTTCAGAGTTTCTATACGATCAAATATATTATCCTGCGTACGTCTTTCGACACTGACTGTTGTTCTGCGCTTTTCACGCTCAGATTTAGCATTGGTGCTGACACCGTAAGTGGCTTCGAGTTCTTCTTGCGTTAATTTCCGATCGTTCTCCAGGCGTCTGAGCAGCTGTCTTGCGCTTGACAGGCGCTTTTCGGGATAGGGATTAAGAAGATCGGCGATGATCTGCCTGAACCACGATGGCGTCGAATCGGACAGATATTTATCCAGATCGATCATCAGGCCTTTTGTCTCCATTTTACCGGGTGCAACGCCGGAGAACAGATACGCCATGGTTGCGCCAAGGCTATACATGTCTGCCGCAGGCGATACTTCGCCAACCAACTGTTCCGGTGCCATATAGCCCACCGTTCCGGCCATCGTCGAACCAGACGATTCCTGCAAATCATCTGCCACGATGCCAAAATCTATGAGCCAAACGCGATTATCATCATTGATGAGGATATTTCCGGGTTTGATATCACGGTGGATGATGGGAACGTCCCGTTCGTGAAGTTCGACGAGGATTGTTGCCAACTGCCTGAGGATGTCGCAAATGGCATCGGGAAGAGGACGAAACCCGTTATCTAGCCTCGCTTGCAGAGATGGCGCATCAATGTAACATTGCACGAGAAAGAACATCGGTGGCAGCGAAATGAAATCATGATACCTGGGCACACCGTCGATAGATAACTCGCGCAAGGTTGCAGCTTCATTAAACAGTAAATCAAAGCCGTTCCAGTTTTTGACGTTGTTCAGATCAAAAACCTTGATGGCAACGCGCAGCGAATCGTCATCGCAGTGTACGGCTTCCCACATTTCTGCTTGTGATCCATGCCCGATACAACGCAAAAAACGATAATCACCGACGATTATGCCCTCGGCGATTGACGGCGATGCCGTTTGTGAACCACGCTGTTTGTGCGTTTCTGCTGTCTTGGGTTGGTTGATCATTTCGATTTATTTGCTTTGCCAGTTGGCAGACATGAGATGCTTGGTCAACCGCCATCCAATGACGAGCCATGCGATACACGCAGCAGTGAGAAGAAAGTAAACCGGTGCTGGTATATTGGGGAAGCTTAGTCTGGTGATGTCACGCTCTGTTATCCAATCCAGCGCCAGCATATCAGGGAAGTTTAACTTCATACTTATGAACCCATCCATAGTAAAGTTGTAGATCCCCATAGCTGCCGCTGCCAATGAAGAAATGAGAAACAGAAAAAGTATCACCATTAAGGCAGGCTTCCGGCCAGTACGTATTTCGTGCATCTTCTCCACGCGCAACGATACGATTGCTTCCTTAAGCGCCGACCCTTGCGCCATTTGTCTGTCATCTGGTTTGACATCATGAGGTGCACTAAGAAGCTGAAGCAGTTCATCGGCGTTTTGAATGCGGTTTTCGGGATCGGGTTCGAGCAAATCCGAAAGAATATCGCTGAACCAGAGAGGGACGCTTTCAGGCAGCAAATCCTCATACTGAAGCTTCAGCTTGCGCGTTTTGATCTGATGGGGTTCGATACCGGTCAGCATGGTGAGGATGGTTGCGCCAAGTGCATACATATCTGCTGCAGGTGTCACCTTTCCCATTAGCTGCTCGGGCGCCATATAACCCGCTGTGCCTGCCATCGTCGAGGCGTTTGTCTTTTGCGAAAATGCTGCGACGACACCAAAGTCTGTGAGCCATACTTTGCGTTTTTCATCGATGATGATGTTGTTGGGGTTGATGTCGCGATGAATGATCGGGACGCCTCGATTTTGAAGTTGTCTTAGTATTTCTGCCAATGGCGTGATAACATTGAGCATCTCACCAAAGTCCATGCTCCATTCGTCTTCTTCCAGGCGTGCTTTCAGTGACGATCCGTTGACATAAGTCTGTACAGCATAAAGCACGGACTCTGCCTCTATCACTTCGATCACTTCCGGAACGCCCTCGATCGATATATTCCTCAGAACGTCGATTTCGCGTTTCCACAACTCGATTGTCTTCCAATCCGAAGCGAGACGCAGGTCATACACTTTGATCGCGACGAGCTGTTGGTTTTTTTCGTCTTCCGCCAGCCACGATTCGCCTTGCCCAGCCTTGCCAAGCTGGCGCAAAAACCTGTAGCCGCCAACTCGCATGCTGTTGGGTGCAGCAGGCAGTTCGCTTGGGGAAATTTCTGCGCGTTGCGCGTTCGCCTGATACATATACCGACGGTTCTCACTCCAAAAAAAGCGGGCGCGTATTGGCTCGCCAATAGCGGACGCCGCAGCCCGTATCCGAAGCCTTTTGGGCTTCGGATAGGGCGCGACCAGAAAGTCTAACGTATTTTATCGTTTTCGTTATAATCTTCGGCAATGTCGTTCGTGTTGTGGTCTTCGACAGGGACCAGTTTGTTTTCATAGGTTCCGAGTATGACATTTTTTATTTACCTCGGAGAATGTCGACGACATGGCGCAGTTCGAGGGCATTGTGCTCGGGCAGCGACGTGTTGATGAAGATGTTTGAACCGATCTCGAATCCGGCCGTTTTGCTGATGCGCGGAATGATTGAAACATACCAGTGATAGAGGTGATTTGGGCAGCCCATTGGGGCGGAGCGCACGACAAAGTTAAAGTCCGGGCGTCCGAGAAGTTTTTCATGTGCCTGAAGAATGAGAGACAGTATTTCGGCCAATGAGGCCAGGTCGTCGTCGGAAAGGGCGCCAAAATGGGCATCGTGCCGGCGGGGAAAGATCCATGTGTGATAGCTGGACAGGGCCGCGTAGGGCAAAAATGACACGAATTTGTCATTTTGATAAATGATGCGCTGATTTTCTTCGAGCTCGCGCTGCAGCATGTCGCACATGAGGCAGTGTCCGGTTTCTTCAAAATACTGTTGCATTCCATGCAGCCGCGCACTGATTTGATGAGATATGATAGGGCTGGCGATGAGCTGAGAATGGGGATGTACCAGAGACGAACCTGCCAGCATGCCGTTGTTCTTAAAAAGAATGATATGTTTGACCCGTTTGTCGTCTGCATGTGCGAGATAGCGATGGCGATAGGTCAGAAGCACGCGCGTCAGCTGCGGGATCGACAACATGGTGATGCAGCTGTCGTGCCTGGGTGTATCGATGATGACTTCGTGGATGCCAAATCCGCGGATGCTCGTGCGAAAAAAATCTCCCGATTCGATTGGGTCAACATCTTCATCCAGCGCCGGATACTTGTTCTTAACGGCACGGGTTAGCCACGCGCCTCTGGCGTCGACCATGCGAAACGTTTCCTCCGAAGCCATCGCCTCGTTGCCCGGGCAAAACGGACACTCTGGGTCGTGTTCGGGCAGCCGCCCCATGGGGAGTGTCGAGGCAAAGGCCATCGGCCGTTTTGCCCGTTCAGGTGCAATGATGACCCATTCCTGGGTGACAACATTATAGCGCAGCTCCGACATGCAAATCCTTTGGAGGGAGGGTGGCCCGTCATACGGGCCGGTGCGTTTCCAAAACAGAATCCGGCATTAAGGCTGGATATCGGACGAGGGGCATTTTTTGAGGAGGAAGTAGTCGATGAGGGCATCTATCGCTGTTTCCATCGAAAGTGACTGAGCTTTGCCGTGCCAGGCGATGTCGAGCGCCGGACCATGATCGACCGATGTCCGCAAACAGGGCAGCCCAAGGGTCATGGATATCGTGCGTTCGAAATCGTAGGTCTTGGCAGCGATATGGCCCTGGTCATGGTACAGCGACAAGACGGCATCAAAACGTCCTCTGGCAGCTTGTGCAAAGACGCTGTCCGCGGCAATCGGCTCGGCCATGTTAATGCCAAGCGTCCGCAGCCGGGTTGCCGCAGGGATAAGGATTCGAGTCTCTTCGTCGCCAAACTGGCCGCTGTCACCGGCATGGGGATTGAGCGCTGCCATGGCAAGGCGCGGCGACTTAAAACCAAGGCTTTGCATGTGTTCGTGCATGCGTATGCCAAATTCGACGATCCCTTCGATGTCGAGTGTATCAAGTGCCTGGCGAAGCGACAAATGCCGTGAGTAGAAAAAAATTCTCAGAGCTCGTGTGATAAAGAGCGTCATGGCATGGGGCGTGCCAAAGACATTGGCCAGCATCTCGGTGTGACCAATGGCCGAAATATGGGCAAGACGCATGGCTGCCTTGTGGATGGGGCCTGTACATATGCCGTCAATGATGCCGCGTTTGACGTCGTCGCTTGCCTGCATGAGCGAGCGATGGGCGCTGGCAGCACAGGCAGCCGAAAGTTGACCAGGTTTAAAGTTGGGAACGGGGAGGCCAGAGTCTATCAGGTACAAACGCTCGCACTCCAGCGCTTCGGACGCATCGTTGACAGGCCATAGCGCCAGACTTGGCGCAAAGCGATCGCGTGCCTTTTCGAACAAAGCACGGTGTGCGTAGATGACAAAGACGATGCCCCCGAATTGTGCCTTGGCCAGCAGTTCTGACCGGCAAAGCGCCGAAAGCATAATCTCGTAACCGATGCCCGCGGGGTCGCCTGGCGCAAGTGCCAATCGATGTCGCCCAACTGTGCCTTCATGTGTCTTATTTTGAATGCTGTCGTTCATCGCGCGCTCCAAAGATTGCTGTGCCTATGCGGATGTGGGTCGCCCCTTCCTCGATAGCGACCTCGAAATCATCGCTCATGCCGTATGAGAGAACATTGAGCCCAGTATGGTAATTCTCGTTGAGGTGCGTAAGGAGCGCTCGCGTCTGCCGGAAATAGGGGCGTGACGATTCTGGCGCATGGCCGATGGGGGGGACGATCATCAGGCCGCGCCAGTTTAAATGCCGGCAATGCGCCAATGCCTCAATAAGACTTGGCAATGACTCTGGCAAGATGCCCGTTTTAGCGCTCTCCTCATCGCCAATCCTCATCTCCACCAGGATGGGTTGAGGTTTTTCCGGGCAGATTTCACCGCAAATCCTGTCTAAGTGCAAAGCCAGGTCGACGCTGTCGATCGTGTGGATGAGGCAAGGCCCGGCGGATACCAGCGCTCGCACCTTGTTGCGCTGCAAATGGCCAATGAAGTGCCAGGCAATCGCTTCCGAACGCTCCTGCAGCAGCGCACGCTTGGCGACATATTCCTGCACATAGTTCTCCCCAAAATCGCGAAGCGATGTCGTCTCTAACGCCGACACGATGGTTGTCGCCGTATGAAGCTTGCTTACGCCAACCAAAACGACGTCCTCCCGCAAACGCCCGCTGCGTTCACAGGCTGCCCTGATGCGCGACTCAAGATGTTCTAAATTCTCTGCTATCCCCATCGCTGCTTATCCGTTTTTATTTTTTTGTGGGGGAGCATTGCTCCCCCACACCCCCTGCAATGCTTCGCATTGCCTGTGGGTGGAAGGGGACAGTGTACCAGAACCCTCGCTGGACGAAAAAGACTTTGTTGCGGTGTTGCATTTGTTGGGGGGCAGGACTCTTGTGTCTGCCATGGTCCCTGAATCTCGCCAGGCAAAAAAAATCCCCCCGCAGGAAAACCCTGCGAGGGGAGAGGTGTCATCGTTCCCGAAACTTAGAAAGCTTCGGAGAAGATGGTTACTTCAGTATACCCTTTACGATGATGTCATCCAGTCGAAGCGAACCGCCATTCACTGTTGCCGCAATGCGAACACTGAGTGTTGCTGGGCTGATGCTGGCAGGCAAATCGATCGAATACGAACCTGCCAATACATTGCCCGTTCCTGCTGCCACGATGGTGAGAGGCCCTGCATCGACAAGAATGGGACTGCCAACCATGGTTGCGCCATCATAGATGCCAATGGTGAGGTTGGTGACGTTTGTGGCGGTGCTGCCCCCATACCTGAAGCTCAGGTTGAGTGTATTGTAATCTGTGATGTTGGCGATGTTCTTAATGTTAACAGCAAGCGCTACGGTATCCAGGTCGACAGGGTTATTCAAAATGGCGCCAGAGACGGTAACCATAAAGTTGGTGGTGGCAGAACCTGCCTCTCCGGTGCTAACACCTCCCCATCGGCCAAGGAGTCCAGCATCGCCAGTGCCAAAATCAGTCGCAATGTATCTTTCGATATTCAACAGTTCTGCAACTGTACCAGAGGCGCTTGCAGCGATCTGGTAGGCCTGGCCGCTGGCGGTCAGAACATCCGTGGCGGTAAGAAGGGCTGAGCCGTTTGCCTGAGCATAGCTCCAGGTATTGCCGCTGTCACCGCTGAATCGCATCAAACAATAACGCTCTATCGTACTCGCCGGAATGATGCCGCCGAATTGGTAGTCATTGCCGCCTATACCAAGGTTGGTGCCAGTGTAGGCAGCATCCTGCACGACGAACCAGGAACCCAGTGCATCGGTGGTAACGCTGGCCGTGCAGACGATCTGCGCCACGATTTCTGCGGGAGGTACTGGGGTCGTACTGGCAGGACTGCCGCTTGAGTAAACCTCACCCAGCATGATGCTCGTGGCAGAATTGAAACCCGTCGTAATGGCATAGTCGATGCTGTAGGTCATCGACGGACCACATACGCCGTTTGTGGCATCGCACAGAGCTGGGCTGCCGCAATCATCAATGGTGGTTGTCACGCCGCTGACACACTGCTGGAGCACACCAACGTTGCAGGTAAAGCCGGAACCGCTGCAATCACCACACGCCGAGGTGCTTGAGCAATCCGCACCACCAGCACATGCTGTGGGTGCACTCATCACGCCGCCCGAACAGGCCTGAATCATGCCGCCAGAACAGATGCTCGTGCTTCCACTGCAATTGCCACACGTTGAGGCGCTTGAGCAGTCCGCGCCGCCAGCGCATGCTGCGGCCGAACTCAGCACGCCGGTGGTGGTGTTACAGGTTTGGAGCTGACCCAGGTTACAGACGTCCGCGGTGCAGGGTGTGTTGCACACGCCGTTTGTGGCATCGCACATGGCCGCAGTCGCACAGGTATTGATGGTTGTCGTTGTACCGCTTACACATTGCTGGAGCACGGCGCCATTGCAGGTGAACGCAGAACCGCTGCAATTGCCGCACGTGCTGGCGCTTGAGCAATCCGCACCGCCGGCACATGCCGTGGCTGTGCCCAAAACGCCGCTCGAACAAGTCTGGAGCATACCCGATGCGCAAACCGTAGAGGTTCCGGCACAGTTGCCGCACGCAGTGGCGCTCATGCAGTCCGCACCGCCGGCACATGCCGTGGCTGTACCCATCACGCCGCCCGAACAGGTCTGAATCATACCCGACGCGCAAATACTCGTGCTTCCACTGCAGTTGCCGCACGCGGTGGCGCTCATGCAGTCCGCACCGCCAGCGCATGCTGTGGCTGAACTCAACACGCCGGTTGTGGTGTTACAGGTCTGAAGCATGCCCGAAGCGCAGACATCGGCCGTGCAGGCTGTCGTGCACCCGGAGGTGTTGAGCGTGCAGTCAGCATTACACGTCACCGTGCCAACGGTACCACCAGGGCACGTCGCGCCGCCCAGGTTGGTGCCATCACATTGTTCGATGGCTTCGATGATGCCATTGCCGCAGATGTAGCACTGCGATGTGTTGAAGGTACACTGGTTGGGATCACCGGGGGGATAGCATGAGAGCGTGCCCTGTGCATTGAGATCGCCGAGCACATTGCGGCAGTTTCCGCTGTTGAGGTTCGTGCCGTCGCATGTTTCGCCGAGATCTGTCTGAACGATGTTGTCGCCGCAATAAGGTACGGGGACACAGTCTGCCATGCTGCTGTCAGGATTGTACACGCATGCCGTATTGACATCGCATGCCGCGGGACCATATGTAAACACGTTATTTCTGCAGTAGGCGACAGCATTGCCGACGCACTGCGAACCTTCGTCACAGACTTTGACGGCGCATTGTGCCACGGCAGGTGTGCCGCTGGTGGCACAGCGAGCTGCTGAGCCGCCGATGTCTGCGCAGGTTGAGGTTACCCAGGCGTTGCGCGTGCAGGTATCAAGCAGGTTGGCGTTCGAAGTATTGCACTGGGTGGTGCTTTCATTGCAGACCTTCAGGGCACAGGTGGGAGGGATGGCTGGATTTCCGCCATCGGCGGCCAGACCAGGCACGCAGATATAATTGGTTGTGGCGGAGCAAACATCTTTCGTGGTCCATGCATTGAGTACGCAAGTCTCTAGAGTATCGCCATTGCAGCGCAGATCGTCGGTCCTGCAGACAAATGCCTGACACACGGCTTCGTCGTTTGCGATGAGGCAAACCTCAGAGGCTGAACACACAAGCGATTTTTCCCATTGAAGATCCGCGCCGCAGGACTCTACAACATCGTCGTTGCAGCGCGTGGTATCGGGCTCACAGTCCTGTTCGACGCACTCGGCCGCATCGTTGAGGACGACGCAGGTCATGGCGCCGCAGGCTTCGGCATTTGTCCAGGCGTTATTTGTGCAGGCAATGACAAGATTGTTCTCACACTTGGAGGCACCTTCGTCACAGATTTTGGTGACACAGCCCTGATGCCCGGTGCAAACCTGGGTTTCGTTACACACGATCTCGTCCCAGGTATTGTTGATGCATGTCTCGGCGTTGCCCGCCGCATTACAGCGACGCGCACCCTCATCGCAGACTTTGTCGACGCACACCGCCGTATCGGCGATATCATCAATGATACACGTCTGGCTTGCGTTACAAACTTTGGTGGAGCGGTGGTCATTGATACAATTGATCGCCTGGTCGCCGCGGCAGAGAGGCTCATCATCAAGGCAGGGCAGCCTGTCGGCACAAACGCCGCGATCTGCCTCGCAAATCTTGTCTTCGGCACAGGTCTGATAGAGGTTCCATGTTTCGCTGCCGCAAACATAAAGGCGATTTTCTTCGCACTTGTAAGCACCATCCGTGCAGGCCCTGGCACGGCATTCGAACGTCGTCGAATCGCAAACCGTATTGCCCTCACAGCGCTCGGTCGTCCATACGCCATTGGCGCATACGCGGACATCGTTGCCCTGGCATTGTTTTTCACCATTGGTGCAGGTTGCTGGCGCAGCAACACAGCTCACAGTGGCAGCGTCACAAATCGGCGTTGCCCCGCTGCACTGCGTCTCGGCGACGAGCCGGCCATTCGTGCAAACCACGATCTCGTTGCCCCTGCAAGATTTCTCACCCTCTTTGTTGCAATCCGTACCTGGCAAGGTCCAGGGCACGGATTCATTACATGCCGACAGGCTGGCAATCGCGCAACAGGCAACCATTAACGCCAACTTCTTGTTCATAGCGAAACTCCTAATAAGAATGACATCACCGCCCAGGACATAGGGCGATGGCCTTTAACAAACCCCGGCAAGAAAGGCCGGACCAGAACACTTCGTACAGGAAAGAGGACTATACGCATAAAGTGTGAGTTGGCAAGCACTCAGACACTTCGTATGTGCAATATTTTGTTTTTAAGGGGGTGTTTGTATGTGGATGTCGCATATATGCTCTACATTTTAGAGATTCAAAGCATAGGGTGGCGTAGCATTATCCACAGCATATGGTTTAAAATTTGAAATAATATGCGTTCTTATTATCTGTCTGACGGGTTGACGCAGTGCATCATTCGAAATGATGAGGAAATATTTACTACCAATCGGTAGTACGTGGCACGCTACGCCCATAGGGGTTAATACACCCACGGGCAGGGCGTTTCGGGGCGGCGTGTGGGGGGAGGTGCGTAGCACACTGCGGCCTTACGGAGACATCCCCCTCCCATAAGCGATGCGTAAGCTGTCGGTTTTGCCGATGGCGAGGGGAGCGGGGGAACGGGTTCCCTCGGAGCGGGGCGTTGCGGGGCGGCGTTATATATGCTCTACATTTTAGAGATTCAAAGCATAGGGTGGCGTAGCATTATCCACAGCATATGGTTTAAAATTTGAAATAATATGCGTTCTTATTATCTGTCTGACGGGTTGACGCAGTGCATCATT
>Ga0209737_10000290_pt1 | contig 44022 bp, 38 predicted proteins | sample TergutCu122P3_FD_187284 | JGI IMG/M metagenome (GOLD analysis project Ga0209737, IMG submission 187284) | Cubitermes ugandensis P3 segment gut microbial communities from Kakamega Forest, Kenya - Cu122 P3 (SPAdes) (version 2) | ecosystem: Host-associated > Arthropoda: Insects > Digestive system...
TCAACAAGATATGGTCGTTTGTTGCCGCACTTGTAAACCAAACTACGTTAGGAACAGTTTCATCTACATTGATGATAGTGTGCATTTTTATACCGCCCTTGTGTTTTCCATTTTTCGACTTTCTTCCACATTATTAGAAATAGAGGGTTTTAGTAACCCCAACTGGGGAATTTACGGCGAAGGCGAACAATTTCCTATGTATTATGTTAGCTATGAAGAGTGTATTGCTTTTTGTGAAAGACTAAATAAAATGCTGTATTCCCAACTTCCCGAAGGCTACGTGTTCACTATTCCTACAGAGGCACAGTGGGAATATGCGGCTCGTGGCGGAAGAAAGAGTAAAGGCTATACCTACAGCGGTAGCAATAAACTATCTCAAGTAGCATGGTGGGAGGGCAATAGCGGAAAACAAGCACGTAAAGTTGGTTTGAAATCGAAAAACGAACTCGGCTTTCACGATATGAGCGGCAATGTGTGGGAGTGGTGCAGAGACTGGTTCGATAGTGGGTATTACAGTTACGGCTCCACTACCAATCCTCAGGGGCCATTGTCGGGTGTTCAACGTGTTCTACGAGGGGGAAGCTGGAACCTTGAAACATGGCAAAACAGGGTTACCCACCGCTTTCATTACGAGCCCGAAGCACGCTCCTCAAACTTGGGCTTTCGTGTTGCGCTCCAACCCGCCAAAGATTTTTTTGACGTAAAATCTTTGAAAAATGCCGTTCGCGAACTCTCTGCAAAATCATCGCCGGCAAATAATAGAAGTTTTAGAATTGATGACCTCAACTTTGAAATGGTTTTTGTGAAAGGCGGAACTTTTATAATGGGATGTACCTCAGACCCCAAAGAGTGCTTCTCTAATGAAGAACCTATCCACGAAATTACACTTACAGACTTTTTTGTAGGAAAGTTTCAGGTTACCCAGCAACTGTGGAAAAAAGTAATGGGCACTACAATAAGCCAACAGCGCAGTTTGGTTGACAGCACTTTAAAACTTTACGGCGAAGGCGATAACTACCCTATGTACTACATTAATTACAAAGAATGTTTAGAATTTTGCGATAAACTTAACCAATTGTTAGCAAAACAATTGCCTGCGGGTTATACATTCAACCTTCCTACAGAGGCACAATGGGAATATGCCGCACGTGGCGGAAGAAAGAGCAAAGGTTATACCTACAGTGGAAGCGATAATCTTGGCCAAGTGGGGTGGTACGAAGAGTTTCACAGCAAAGAACAAACCCGCGAGGTAGGACTAAGAAAGAAAAATGAGCTGGGCATTTACGATATGAGCGGCAATGTATGGGAGTGGTGCAGAGATTGGTTTGACGGTGAATACTACTATTATAGTTCCTCGAACAATCCAACGGGTCCTGTTTATGGGTACCAACGCGCCTTGCGTGGAGGCAGTTGGCGCAGTGTTGCACAGGGCTGTCGCGTGTCGTGTCGCACCGCCAGCTCGCCCAACGAGCGGGCAAGCAATTTCGGGTTTAGGTTGGTGTTGGGGAAGGAATAGAAACTACCTGCATTTGGGTCTGCGCGGGTGGCAGAGCACATTTCCCGCAACTTCTGTACGCTGTACGTTTTGCCGTAATGCTTGGCTAAACTTCAATAAAAACAGTAGATTTTCGTTAACCAATAATAAATATTTTTACAACGATGAATAGTTTTGGGAAATTCTTTATACTCAGCGATTATGGTGGCACTCACGAACCACATATAGGCGGCACTATTCAAGGTTGCCCGGAAGGCATTGAACTCGATATTGAGTTTATTCAGAGTGAATTGGCACGTCGTGCCCCTTCTTCACACCCCTATTCAACGCAACGTTGTGAACCGGACGTAGTAGAATTTTTGTCAGGGATTAAAAACGGAAAAACAATAGGCGACACTATAGAATTTAGAATCCAAAATAAAGATATTGTGATAGATGAAACGATGCTACACATTATAAAACCCTCACACGCATCGTACACCTACAAGATGAAATATGGAATTAAAGATAACTCCGGAACAGGCAGGGCTTCGGCGCGGCAAACCGCGTGTAGGGTAGTAGCCGGAGCAATAGCAAAACTCTACTTGAAACAGTTTAGGATAGAAATAGAGGCATGGAGTGAAGGAGTGAAGGAGAGAAGGAGTGAGGGAGTGAAGGAAAGAAGGAGTGAAGGAGCGAGGGATAAGGGGGATACTTTTGGGGCATGGGTAAACTGTATTATTAGAAATTTACCTGCGGGCTTGGGCGAACCTGTATATGATAAATTTGATGCGCGTCTTGCCTACGCCATGCTATCCATAAATGCTTGTAAAGGATTTCAAATTGGGAGGGGGTTTGAATCCGCACACATGAAAGGCACTGAATACAACGATATTCAAAATACAGACTTCTCTTTTCAAAGCAATAACGATGGCGGGGTGCAAGCCGGTATTACAAACGGACAAGATGTTTACTTCTCGGTTGCGTTTAAACCCGTACCCACTCTACAAATAGAACAACAAACTATTGATTTTAGCGGAAACCCGCTCACTTACAAAGGAAGTAGTCGCAACGACCGCTGCGTCTCGCCACGGGTACTGCCTGTTGTTGAAGCAATGGCCGCAATAGTAGTAGCCGATTTTTTGCTTCAATGAGGAAGGTGTATTTTCTCATAATAGATATTCAAAACGTTTTACCCAGTATGGCAAAGCCCACTCATGCTCGGAAGATTTTTTCTTCTAATAATCAAGAAAATAAAAATTTTCTCAAAAGAAACTCAGGTAATTACGTATGTGATTTTTATTGGTAAATTTCAGTTAATTTGAGAATAAGAGCAAAAGTTCTATTTAGTTGAGATAAGTTGTTTCTTTACATAGTTAATGTTTAATTGGGTTAATAATTATCATTTTGGTCTTTCATTGTGGCGAAAATAACGAAAAAAGTAATATTTCCAAAAAAAAGGGGCTGTTCGCAAAAGAACAAGCCCCGTTAAATCTTAAATTTTTAAATCTTTAAATGCTTCTTACTTCGTAATAACTAATCGTTTCACAAATGCTTGGTTATTTTCGGAATAGATTTTTACCAAGTAAACACCGGCTTGGAAACTCGAAACATTGATAACCACCCCGTCTCCTTTCTGCGTTCTGCCTTCTGCTTTCTGCTCTAAAAGTTTACGCCCTTGAATATCGTAAATTTCTACATAACTTATTCCTTCCCCTTTTATAGTAACCGTATTAGTGGCTGGATTCGGGAATAACTTGAACGCATCGATGGTAACCTCTCTGATGCCGATAATGGTAAATGGAAAACCATCGGTGGGCGCTTCGCAGTGTTTGTAAACCGCTTCTACTTTATAAATATAAGTGCCTTCGCCAAGTTCTATATCTCTAAACTCACGAACTTCTGGGAACAACATGGGGTCCGTAAGTATCGTTTCATCACGGTAAACAATGTAACCTTTTAATATACCGTCAATATTTACCGGTTCATCCCAAGTAATAACAGGAATTCCTTCTTCATCTAAAACTACCGCAAGGTTATCGGGCTCTTCGCAGAATTGCGGCGGCAGAATGTTACAAATTACATTTGACATTTCTGTAAGTGACTCTTTATCGCCTGCGTAAACAGCCGTTACATTATAAACATAAACTCCACTGACAATGTCCCCTTCGGTAAAAGTTGGGTTATTTAGCAACGTAGTATTTAATTTATTGTTATCGCGATAAATGTTGTAGCCCACAGGGGTTACCTCTTCGGGCGCTTGCCATGTGATAACAATGTTATTATCGGTTAACTCTGCATTTACATCCTGCACACGCGGATACAATTCCGGAATAACTATAGTATAATCGTGTGTTTGTCCGTATGTATAACCATCACATGTTCCGGGGGCAGTAGTATTATATTGACATCTCAATCTAAAGCGATAAGTTCCGGGAACACAAAGATTTTCCGGAATCGTGAAAGTTTGAGTAAGTTCTTGATTTGCAGGTAAATTCATGCTTACAAGAAGTTCGTTGGCATCAAAAATACCATTTCCATTCAAATCAAACCAACCACGTACTTGTTGTTGATAATTGACACACTTTATTTTAATTGAATATTGTTGTCCGGGCTCTAACTCAACAATAGTGCTGGTAAAGTCGCTGTACCCATTGTTAACACAATTACCATTTTGATTGTCAATCAACAAATTTCCAGGCTCTGATGTTTTCCACAAAACAACATTTGTAAATCTGTCTCCCGAGTTGCAACCTGTGGTTCCGGGCACACAATAGCTACCAGACAAATTTATAGCTGTAAAAGGAGCAGAGAATGTGCGTTCGTAGCGAGCCTCTAAATTAAAGTTGAAGTTGGCGGTATGTCCTGAAGGCATATCGGAATTGGTAACAACGTAGAATTTGTATTCAACACTTTCGCCGGCAGGAATATTTTGCTCATTATCTATTTGCTCTTCACATGCAAAATTAACATATTGGCTGTTAATCACCAATTCTCCTTCTGCGAAGTATGCGTCTGCGCCGCCATCGTTTTTCACAATAGCAGTTAGGGTAACCAAACTACCCTTAGGCATGTTGCCGTTTTCTACGCCATTAACCAAAACTTTTTCCAATTTAAAATCGGGGGCGTAGGCTTTAAGCGCCATTCTGCTATCCCAAAACTGGGCTTTGCTTTCCTCTGTTACTCTTACGTCAACGGGGAATGTTTTGTTGTTGGGAATATCGTTGGCTACGGTTACTTTAAATCTTACCGACGCGGTTTCGCCGGGGGCAATAGCGGGGCATTGTGCAGTGGGTAATGTAATGTTTAACTGCGGGTCGTCGGTAGAAATGGTAACAAACAACGGAGCAGAGGTTTCAATACCCACATTTTTTACGGTAACTTCAATCTCTGCGTTGGTAGAAATGTAGGTAAGCACATCTGCGCCTATTACTTCGTAGCTACTGTACACTACATAAGGGCCATCCGGAGGAATCACAGACACTTCGCCTATGTGAGTTACTTTGTTGAAGCCGGTAACGCAAAGCGTTAAATCCATGGGAACGTTAATGGGCACATTGAAGTTTATTTCGGCCATTCCTCCAGTAACAGTAGCAACTCCAACTATAATTACCTCATCGTTGTCGTCTATATACGAGAGAGCAGCCGTAGCGCCTTCGGCATTACAGCTCACGGTTAAAGAAGTTTGTCCGATAAAGATTACGGGCAAATGCGAAACCGTCATCGCTTCGGGGGTTTTTGTTCTGAACATTAAGGAGGGGTCTCCAAAAACTGTCCATGAATTGTAATCCAACAAGTTACTACCGCTTGCGCCATGGTGTAAAATCATTTTTTGCGAAGAATTGAGCATTGCGCCGGCCATGGTTCTTTTCGTTCCGGGCTGTACAGTGCCGTAAGTGGAAGGACGTCCTAGATAAATATTAACAAACTCATCTTGCGCAGTCATAGGCGGTTGCCATCCAATGCTTCTAATAGCGCCAAACACTGCAATAGCTCCCGCGGGTTGGCTATTGTAAGTATGGCGCATCCACACTTCTGAAAAACAGAGTCCTGTGTTAAACTCTCCATTGTTACATGCAACCAAGTAGAGGAATGGCCATTTACCTGTATTTTGCAATTGATTTACATTACTATTTGTGTAATTGGCCACCGACCAACCTGTTTGCGAACCGTGGTTGCAATAATTAAGCACACTTGCACCGGCATTCACCCGTTGGTTAATTTGCGCTGCGGTTGTATTGGGTACACCGGCACCTCCATCATACTCTTGATACACGGGATTATAGCCGCCATAAGTCAACATTCTGTCTCTGATATTATTCATGTGAACATGGTCGGCTTCTCCGCCATCATGGCCGCTACCGTTACCTTCGTTTCTGGCTACGCCAATTCCAACGCTTCCCCAAGTATCTTCTGTGGTGAGGTTGCGTTCATAATGAATAGAACGATTTGCCTGCGTTTGCACATGGGTAACATTTTCGGCAGAGAATCTTCCAATAAAAACATCTAAATAGGGTGTGCTTGTTATTTGTCCATAAAAAATATCGGTAGCCTCGCTTGAAAAATGTACGGGAATTTGAGCGTGGTCGCCTACAAGAAGTACGTAAGCCAAATTATTATCCGGATTGTTGTAGTAACTGGCTATGTAGGATTTAATTTGTGCGGCGGTAGTTCCGGTAGCAGTCGTTGGCTCCATTGTAGTTTTGCGGCCCATTGTGCGTTTCCAGTTCACAAAGGGTTGCATATCCTCCATAAAAGCTGGGTGGCAAATAATCAACATTTCCCCTTCCTCTCCTGTGGGATATCCACGTTGCTGAATTACTGAACTGTTTAGAAACAGCCTGTTATACATTGCACTAAATTCAGGGTCAATGGTTTTGTGTCTTTTTTGTGTGGTAAATTCGTTTTCTCCCGGATTATCGGTGTAGTTTACCGTAATGGTCATTTCGGAATAGATTCTTAAAACTTTGGTAACGGGATTGTATTGCACGGGATATGCAAAAATGGTTAGCCCTCTTACATCGCGCATAATAAAGGTCTCGTTAATTTTTGCTAATTCACCCGGGAAAAAAGCATCTTGGTTATACACCTCCCCTTTCACATAAGGAATGGTATTTGGGTCAATGCTACGTGATAGATTTCCTTTGGAGGGAACGAGGTCAATGTTTTCAATGTCGGTGTATTCGCCGTAAGTAATCTCTAACTCAGCCGCACCCACATCGGGAATGATGATGGCGGAAGGTAGATAGAAGATTTCGGGGACACCAGCTTCCAAAATAAGAGGCGCTTTGCCTGAGAAGATAGCGGTGGCATTGCCGTAATTGGTTCTTACATCCATTAAATTCAATTCGCTAACATCAAACTTAATGGTAGTAGAAACGCCGCGTTCAGCAACCAAAGTTACTTCGTTGGGGTTTGTGTAATGGTTACCCACTACGATTTGTTGGTTTTGCGCATTTATGTTCACAAAAATGAAGATAAATGCGAGAAAAATAAGTGTAATTTTTTTCATAAAAATATGGATTAAAAAGGTTAATAAATTGCAAAAACTGAGAAAAAGTACATTTTTTAATGTATTTTTTACAAGTGGCAAAAATATAAAAAAGAATGTAAGTTGCAAATAGTAGAAAAAAAATTGGTTTATTTGTCCTTTGTTTTAGAGTTAAAAAAAAGCAATAGAATACATGAAAAAAACCATCATCAAAATCAACCCTGAAAAATGCACAGGCTGTGGGCAATGTGCAGAAACCTGCCATCAAGGCGCTATCCAAATGATTAACGGAAAAGCAGTTTTAACAGACGAACACCACTGCGATGGCTTAGGACGTTGCATCGGCAATTGCCCTTCAGATGCTATCTCTTTTATTGAGAAGGAAATAGAAATCCTCATGCAAGAAAAGCCGGTCGTTCAGAAAACGGCTTGCTGTGTAGAACATACGGCACAAGACCGCCCGCAATTCCCTATACAACTGCATTTGATTAACCCGCAAAATCCTCAGTTTAAACACGCTGATTTGCTTTTGGCGGCAGATTGTACGGCATTTGTCTATCCCGAATTTCAATGTTTAAAAAAAGGAAAACGGTTAGTGATTGCTTGCCCGAAATTGGATGCAGAACAAGAAGTTTACGTGGAAAAGTTGCGCCAATTGGTTGATGAGGCGGAGATAGCATCGCTAACTGCGGCTGTTATGGAGGTACCGTGCTGTACGGGATTGTTGCGGTTAGTGAATATAGCATTGGAGAAAACAAGGCGAAAAATCCCGTTGGAGAAAGTTGTGGTTGGCGTTAAATAAGATTTTTCCTTTATCTTTGTCCAACTAAATAATAGTCTGACATGGATTACAAAAACTTACTTATCTCATTGAAATTTAAACCGAAAGAAAATTCTGCTGCTCTTTTTTTTAAGAAATATAAGCAGGCAAATAACTATTGTATTGAAGTAAATTTTGAAAAGCAGACTATAAATTACGGTGATAAAATAAAATTTGGCAAGAAATCTACGCAAAATTTTTCTAAATCAGAGAACTTTGTTGTTCTCGAATGTGTAAACCGTTTGCTTGAGAAAGGGTACAAACCGGAAAATATAGTTTTAGAGAAAGCCTTTCCATTAGGACATGGGGGAGGATATGGAGATATTTTGATTACCCGTAATGACGGTTCAACCTATCTTATGATTGAGTGTAAAACTTATGGCGAACAATTTAACATTGAATTAAAAAAAATACAGAAAGATGGCGGGCAACTTTTTACCTATTTTCAGCAGGATACAAAAACGGAATTATTAATGCTTTATGCTTCTGATTTGATTGATAGCCAAATAGCTTTTGAGTATAAAATCATTAAAATAGAAGAAGAGTTTCGTAAAGCAGGAAATGTGAAAAATGTTTTTAAATTATGGAATAAAAAATTTTACGAAATAAACTTTTGGAAAAACGAACCATACAATAATTTCAAAGATGAAATTTTCACAAAACTACAATTAAAAGAATTAACAGAAAAAGAAGGCGAAGGACTATTTAACAAATTCGCTGAAGTTTTAAGAAAACACTCCGTATCGGACAAACCAAACGCATTTACAGTTATTTTCAATCTTTTTCTTGCAAAATTGCAAGACGAACAAAAAACAAATGATACCGAGTTAGATTTCCAGTGGAAAATAAATGACGACCCCGTAGAATTTCAAGTAAGATTACACAATTTGCACAAAGACGGACTGTATGCTTTTCTTAAAAAAGAAGTAGAAGGGATAAATGATGACGATTTTAATGCAAAACTAACAGACGAACAAAAATATAATGCAAAAAAACGACTGTTAAAACTGAATAAGTTTTTCTCTATTAAAGAAGTTTTAGACGATGAAACTTTTGAACAAAATCACAGAGTACTGAAAGAAGTAGTACAACTTATTGAAAAATATCAAATTCGCTACCCCAAAAAACAAAAATATTTGAGCGAATTTTTTGAACGATTGCTAACAATCGGATTAAAACAGGAAGTAGGACAATATTTTACGCCGCCGCCAATTACGAAGTTCATAACAAGAGCGTTGCCTCTACCGTTTTTGATAGAAAAAGAACTCAATAATAATAACCCTGAGTTGCCCGCTGCAATTGATTACGCCGCGGGAAGCGGACATTTTCTTACAGAAATAATGGAAGAGTATCAAAATATTATTGATAAAATTGATACTGCAAAATATAATGATATTGCACAAAAAAAAGTGGCTGCATGGCGAATAAATCAATACGATTGGGCGTCTTCATACATTTATGGAATAGAAAAAGATTATCGCTTGGTGAAAGTGGCAAAAGTGGGCTGTTACTTCTACGGCGATGGACTTGCACAGGTTGTTCATGGAGACGGTTTGGATTGTTTTGAAAAATCAAAATCATATAGAGGTTTGCTAAAAGATAATGCAAATAAACCACAATTTTCTATTATTGTTTCTAATCCGCCGTATGCCGTAAACGATTGCAAAGATGATTTAGAATATATATATGAGCAATATAACGAAAAACCAACGAACTTTGAAATTTACAATTCGCTTACTTACAGCAGTAAAGAAATAGAATGTTTGTTTGTTGAACGCACAAAACAATTGCTAAAAGATGGCGGAGTAGCGGGAATCGTTTTGCCAAGTTCTATTTTTTCTAATACAGGGATTTATACAAAAGCAAGGGAAATAATTTTGCAATACTTTGAAATTATTGCTGTTGCCGAATTAGGGAACAATACTTTTATGGCAACAGGAACAAATACCGTTGTGTTGTTTCTAAGAAAAAGAAATGAAAATGATGTTGAAAAAATTAAAACAAATGCGTACAACAATTTAGAACATTATAAAAAAACAAAAGAAGAACGGGTTACCAATGGAGTTGAAAAGCCAATGAGTCAATATTTGGAATATACGAAAGAAACAGAAATTGACTCCGAAAAATTTTATTATTTCGTTCTAAATTATTGGCAAAAAACAGTAATTGTAAAAACGGGTACCAAAGAAGAAGAGAAAAGATTTCTCGGTTACGAATATTCCAACAGACGCGGACACGAAGGAATGCACGCAATACAGCGTGGCAAAACCATAGACGATTGCACAAAACTTTACAATGAAAATAACCTCGAAGACCCGACAAAAGCAAGTACATATATTTACAAGGCATTTTCGGGCGATTACGATTTCTTGATACACGAAAGTTTGAAAAATAATATTTCTTGTGTTCGCTTGGTGGATATGCTTACTTTTGATAGAGAAAAATTTGAAAAAATAATTTCTACAACGGGTAAAAAAAAAGTGAAAGTTGAAAGTCGATGGGAACAAATATTGTTTGCAAATGCTATTAAAAAAGTAGAAGGCTCTACTGAAAAAATTGAGAAGTTCAATATAAAAGAGTTCGGAAAATATCCTGTAATTACACAAGAAAGAGAAAAACTTATTGCGGGATATTCCGATAATGACAATCCCATTACAGATGTACCTATTGTATTATTTGGCGATCACTCCTGCACATTGAAATATATTGACTTCGATTTTTTTCGAGGAGCAGACGGCACGGTTTTATTAAAACCAAAAAATGATTTTAACCCGAAATATTTTTATAATGTTTTACAATATTTTTTGTTTAATTTGATTGAAAATAGAGATAAATATGAAAGACATTATAAGTATCTTCAAAATATAAAAATTCCACTCCCCCCTAAAGAAATACAAGAAAAAATTGTTTCTGAAATAGAAGTTTTGGAAAAGAAAGAGGCGAAAGCGAAAGAGAAAATAAAAAACTACAAAGAAAAAATCGAAAATATCTGTATTCAAGCACATTCTGAATACGATAAAGAAAAAATAATTCAACTTGCTGTAATAAACCCATCGAAAACAGAGATTGCAGATTTAGAGACAAATACACGCATATCTTTTGTTGATATGCCTTCTGTTAGCAATGACGGATATATCGTTAACAAAACGGATAGACTTTATTCCGAAATAAAGAAAGGAAGTTATACTTATTTTCGTGAGGGAGACATTATTATCGCAAAAATAACGCCCTGTATGGAAAATGGGAAATGCGCATTGGCAACCAATCTTACCAATGGTGTAGCACTGGGGAGTTCAGAGTTTCACGTATTTAGGGCAAATAGTAACAAAATAAATACAAAATACCTGTTTACTTTGCTTAACCGAAAAACCGTCAGGATAGAAGCAGAAAAAAATATGACGGGAACAAGCGGGCATCGTCGAGTTCCAATTGCTTTTTATGAAAACTTGGAAGTTCCTGTTCCCCCGCTCCCCGAACAACAAAAAATCGTTTCCAAAATCGAAAAAATTGAAGCGCAGATTGCCGGATTAGAGCAGCAATTATCTGAAATACCGAAAGGAAAAGAAAATATTCTAAAAAAATACTTATAACTTCTTGTTTATCAAAATAAAATCCGCGTTAATCCTATGAAATCTGCGTCATCTGCGTGCTTAAAAATAGTACTGTTTCTAATCCTTTTTCTATTCTCTTTCACTCAAATAACTATTTGCCAAGAAATCTCCTGGGCAGAGCAGCAACTCCAAAAAATGACATTGGAGGAAAAAATTGCGCAAATCATCTTTATTCGCATGCACTCTAATAAAGATGCACAATACAACGCTCAAAAAATCAAAGAGATAGAAAAATATCAGCCCGGAGGGGTCTGTTTTTTTCAAGGTGGTCCTGTGCGTGAAATTAATCTCACCAACAAAATTCAAGCGGTAAGCAAAATTCCGTTAATGATTTCCATGGATGCCGAGTGGGGCGTGGCTATGCGGTTAGACAGCGTGCCGGCTTTTCCAAGGCAAATAACCTTAGGAGCACTGCCTGCCAAACACAATAACTTGATTTATGAGATGGGGAAAGCCGTAGCAGAACAATGCAAACTTTTAGGCGTACACCTCAATTATGCACCTTGTGTGGATGTGAACAACAATGCGAAAAATCCGGTTATAAACAGTCGTTCGTTTGGCGAAAACCGTGAATGGGTAGTAGAAAAATCGTTGCAATATATGCGTGGCATGCAAGAGAATGGCGTAATTGCCTGTGCCAAACATTTTCCCGGACACGGCGACACCGAAGTGGACTCACATTACGGCTTGCCGGTAATTAAAAAAACAAAAGAAAAACTTTGGGAAACAGAACTTTACCCTTTTCAAAAAATGATTGAAAACGGCTGCGAAATGATTATGGTTTCACATTTGAATATTCCGGCGTTAGACGATACACCGGGTTCCATCGCTACCACTTCTTACAAAATAGTTACCGATTTGCTCCGTAACGAAATGGGGTTCAACGGAATCATTATTACAGATGGGATGGAAATGGACGGGTTGCGGAAAACGTACCCCAAGGGCGCAGTAGCCGAAATAAAATGCCTGCAAGCCGGAATTGATGTTTTGCTTTTGCCCAATGAGCTGAGTATTATTATTCCCGCCATTAAAAAAGCAGTAGAAAACGGTGAAATTTCAGAAGCCGGCATTGACGAAAAATGTTTAAGAGTGTTACAAATGAAAGAAAAATGGGGAATTAACACTTTTCAACCTTTGACAACAAGTAATGTTGTCAAACAACTGAATGATGAAAAGGTTAATAATCTCATTAAAGAGTTGGAAACAAAAGCATTAACATTAGTAAAAAACGAAAAGAAAATTTTACCATTGCAAGGGAAAGAGAAAACAGGGGTTTTGTTTATTGGTGATGCTGAAAATGAGAATTTTACAAAAAGTATATGCCAAGATATTGGTTTGCCGTTTGTTAAAGTTGATAAAAACATAAAAAAAGAGGATATTCCTGCTGCGTTGGCGAAGTTTTCTAAATTTGACCAAGTTATTGTGCTTTACCTTAGTACAAATCAAGCGCCGAGTAGGCATTATGGCATTACACAAACATCTGTCGCTTTTTTAAATGAATTGGGAAAATCTAAAAAGTTGATTTTGACACTATTTGGAAACCCTTACGCCTTAGAACAGTTTAAGTCATTAGACAGATTTGATGCGGTGATTGTAGGCTATCAGCGTACGGAAAACAGCACTCGCGCAGCATTTCAGGCTCTTTTTGGGCAAATCCCTTTTGAAGGCTTACTGCCGGTTTCGGTTTTAGATTATAAATCACAAAGTAACGCCTTTACAGAGCAGAAAGCAAAAAAATCCCCTTCAAATTTTGAAGGGGTGTCCGGCGAAGCCGGACGGGGTAGTTTATATGAGAATGATACAGATGTAATCTCTTTTTTGCCTGAAAATTCTCGTAGAGAAATTGACCAAATGATTACAAAAAGTATTGAAGAAAAAGTGTTTCCCGGATGTCAAATTTTGGTATATAGGAAAGGAAAGCCACTGTTTGTAAAAAATTACGGAACAACGGATTACGAAAACAATATTCCGGTAACAGCAAATACAATTTACGACGTGGCTTCTATTACCAAGCCGCTGGCAACCACATTGGCGCTTATGAAATTGTACGATGAGAAAATGTTTTCGCTAAAAGATACGATTGGTAAATATGTAGCATGGGTGGCGGGCAGCAACAAAAGTAGCCTTAGTATAGAGGAATTGCTGACACATACATCTGGTTTGCAGGCTTTTATTCCGTTTCATAAACATTTGTTGCCCGACTCGGTGAGAAACTTTTTTTTGAATACAAGCAAAACAGATGTTTTTCATATTCCGGTGGCAAACCGGCTATTTCTCAATTCTCAATATCATGATTCCATCAGAACTTATTTCTTAGAAAGCAATTTAAGACCTAAAAAGTATCTGTACAGCGATTTAGGCTTACTTTTGTTAAAGGAAATGGTAGAAAATATTATTGATAAACCATTGGAAGATTATCTGTTTTCCGAATTTTACAAACCGCTCGGCTTAGAAAACACATTTATAAATCCTGCATTAAAAGGCATTGACTTAAAAAGAGTTGCCCCCACAGAGATGGATACTTTATTTCGATTGCAAACGGTGCATGGCTACGTTCACGACCCAATGTCTGCCCTATTTGGTGGGTTTGCCGGCAATGCCGGGTTATTTTCAACGGCATACGAATTGTCTGTTATTTTAGAAATGCTCATGAACAAAGGCACATACCATGGCAAACGCTATCTTTGTGAAAAAACAGTACAACTTTTCACCTCTCCTTATTTCTGCAACGGTACTAAGCATAGAGCCTTAGGCTTTTATACTCCCAGTGCAGAAAAAACATCCGAAATTCTACCTCAACAAGCAAGTGCAAAAACTTTTGGACATCAAGGATTTACAGGAACCGTCTTTTGGTGCGACCCTGCAAAAGATTTGATTTATATCTTTTTATCCAATCGTGTGCATCCGAATGTAGAGCCCAATTTACTTTCGCAACGCAAAATAAGGTTGTTGGTGCATGAGATGATTTATGAAGGAGTGAAGGAATTTCACTAATCAAAAATGCCTATTTCACCTTTCCCTTCTCTTACAATAATTATTTCACCCGAAGTACAGTCAACAACCGTTGAAGGTACATTGTCTCCATATCCGCCATCAACAACAATGTCAACCAAATTGCCATATTTTTCATAAATCAATTCGGGGTCGGTGGTGTATTCTACAACTTCATCGTCGTCTCTAATGGAAGTGGAGAAGACGGGATGTCCTAATTCTTCTACAATGGCTCTGATAATTGCATTGTTAGGGATACGAATACCCACCGTTTTTTTTGCGCCATGCACCATTTTGGGTACTTGATTATTTGCATTAAGGATGAAGGTATATGGGCCGGGCAATGCCCGCTTCATAGCTTTAAAGATGTGGTTTTCAATAGGGGTAGTAAAATCAGATAAGTGGCTTAGGTCGTAACAAATAAAAGAGAGTGTAGTTTTCTTCTTTCTATTTCCCATAATGGAGATGATTTTTTCAACTGCTTTTGGTTTATGAATATTGCACCCCATTCCGTATATTGTATCTGTTGGAAAAATAACAATACCCCCTTCGCGCAAGCAGTTGGCAACCTGTTGAACAGTTTTTGGGTTTGGGTTTTGTGGGTAAATTTTAACAAACATACAACGTATAATAAAAAAGGGCAAGCTACTTCTATCGCATCGCTACAACCGATGTACCCTTGCTGCATTCCTGTCCTGGGGGAGTTAAAAGGGAGCAGATCGTAGGAGACTTACCCGCCGCAAAAATATACTTTTTTTCTATTTTTCCACCTCCGGTGGCTCCACAGCCAATATTGAGGTGCTTTTTTTATCGTTTTCTCTAATAGTTGTACGTATTTTTCAATGATTTCGCCCGGAGCAGTTTCTGATGGTTTTTCAGTAATTAATTCTAAATTAACTTCATAAAACCCACGCTTTATTTTTGTTACTTCGTAATAAAAAACCGGAAAATCATATTTTTTTGCAAAATACTCAGCGCCAAAAATCATACACGACTCTTGATTTAAAAAAGTAGTAATATAACTTTTCTTGAGGTCATTCGGCGATTGGTCGCTCAACATCATGTATGCGCATAAGGTGTTTCGTTTATGGTTTTGTTCAAAAGTATCTCTAACAGTGTCTGCAAAAACAACTTCAGTTCCGAAGCGTGTTCGTCTCAGGTTAATCCACTTTTCAAAAGCTTTATTACTGTTGGGCTTGCCCACCCCAATGCCATGATGCAGAAACATATCCTCCAATAACAGCACCATCCACTCCCAATTGTTATAATGGCTCGACATTAAGATTACACTTTTCCCTTGTTTAAAAAAATCGTTAACCACCTCCGGATTCATACATTGGTACCTTTTCCGAGCATTTTCTTTCGACACAGATAACATCTTAACCATTTCGGCGGCTAAGTCGGCTAAATGTTTGTGAAATAACTTATAAATCAATAAAATATCTTTTTGATTTTTTTCAGGAAAAGAGAGGGTTAGGTTTTCTAACGTAACCAATTTTCGATATTTAACAAAATATCTGATAACGATATAGAATATGTAGAACAGAGCATAGAGAACGGATAATGGTAAATATGAAATGAACAAAAGAAGGGAGAAAAAAAGTGTCATTCTAAAACTAAAGAATCTCTTAATGCGGCAACGCGCTGTTCAACAATTACATCTATTCTTTTCGAAATAATATCTGAATATTTTTTATGTGTAAAATAGAATCTCATATTTTGCAAAAAAGTTTCTTTCGTAAGGCCGTGTTTCTCGAAAAGAAGCTCATATTTAGATGCAGTAAAGTCGGTTACATCATATTTCCACTGGGATACAAAAATTTCACTTTCCAAGAAGTAGCAATCGGCAACAATAACGGCAACAGAGTCTAATGGAAGAATAGATGATTGCTTGCCGGTAATATTCATATTGCATGCGCAGCAAGTTACTAAAACTAAAAAAATCCACTTAAAAAAACTACTTTGATTCATGGCACAAAAATAGAAAAAAGGTTAAAAAAAATTTAGAGGTTTATAAAATGATATTTTTGCAAAAAAATAAACACTCCTATGAAACGTATCTTTAGTTTTATTTTTCTTTCCCTTTTTTCGCTTGCGCTGCTTGCTAATCCCATGAAAGACAGCGCTAATTATTATGTTCAACAAGCCAACGAAGCCTATCAGTTAAACAATTTTGCAGAGGCGATTGATTTATACACGCAAGCCATTGATTTACAGTTTGAAAGTGCAATACTCTACTATAATTTAGGCAATGCCTACTTTAAGAGCGGAGATAATGCGCGTGCGTTGCTTTGGCTTGAACGAGCAAATAGATTAAGCCCTAATAACGAAGATATTATTCACAATATTAATTTTGTTAACCAAAAATTAGTAGATAAAATAGAGCAATTGCCGGAGTTTTTTATTGTAAAACTGTGGAACCGTTGTTCCGGATTATTTACAGGAAATCAGTGGGCAATGCTTAGCATCATCTCGTGCGCTTTATTTGCTTTGTGTTTACTTTTTATTTTGCTCATTAGAATTTCATGGGTACGCTCAACTGCTATTGTTGTAGCGATAATTGCTTTGCTTTTTACAATTTTTTCCATCATTTTTGCAAAGAAAGAGAGTACGCATCATATAAAACATCCCAAAGGTATTATTATGAGTCATGTAGTACATGTAAAAAGTACTCCTACCGAAAGAAGTACCGACCTGTTTGTGATTCATCTCGGATTAAAAGTAGGGATTACCGACAGGCTTAATGAGTGGGTAGAGATAAGACTTCCAAACGGAGAAAAAGGATGGGTTTTAAACAATCAAGTGGAAGAGATTTAATTTTTTTATAAAATCTCATATTCTTTGCCACAAAACCGCTCCCTTCTCCGACCTATAAGCATAAATTAGTATTTTTTGAAAAAAGTAGAAGAACTTTACAAGGAAAATTATTCAAAAATGTTTCATCTTGCAATGAAAATGACACACGATGAAAACGTTGCAAATGATGTAGTACAGGAAGTTTTTATTTACTTTTTTGAAAAATCTCAAAACGAACATCGGGTAACTCATCCTCAAAGTTGGTTAGTAAGGGCAACAACGAATAAATGTATAGACTATTTAAAGTATAAAGAAAAATTTACTCAACTGAATGAAGCAAACCAACAAACTACTGACGGAAATTCTTATGAAATTAATCAATCTAAGCAACTCTTAAAACAAGCTATCTCAAGGCTAAAACCGTTGGAAATGAAGATAATATTTCTATACAGTGAAGACTACTCATACAAAGAAATTGCCCAAATTGCTAAAATAAACTTTAGTTCTGTTGGAAAAACTTTATCACGAACATTGCAAAAATTAAAAGTAATATTAAAAAAGATGAACTATGAAATGTATGAATGATGAAACTATTCAAAAATATATTGACAGTGAAACGAATATAAATGAAACCGCTGCAATAGAAAAGCATATCGCAAATTGTTCTTCTTGCGTTCAAAAAATAGAGGAACAACGCATTTTTGTATCTAATCTCAAAAGTAATCTCGGAAATTGGAGAAATATTCCGGTCTCTATTCCGGAATTTGAAGCACGAGGATTTTCAAAACGGAGGTTTACAATAAATAAGAAATATATAAAGTATGCAGCAGTTGCTGTTGCCTGTATCGTTTTTCTAACTGTTTTTCTGTTTCCAAAAGATGTCAAAGTGAATGAATACCAGTTGATTTATTGTTTTGACAACGATTTCGATTCAAACCGCCCCTACTCGCAACAAGAAATAAGGATTAAGATTATGGATGAAAATGGAAGAGTTTTAGACGTTAACAAATTATAAACCAAAATTTAAAATTATGAAAAAGTTATTGATTTTAACTACGAATGCAGTGGCTTTCTGCTTTCTGCTTTCTGCTTTCTGCCTTCTACCTTTTGGCACGTTTGGCCAATCTTTATTAGATGTTTATAAAAAAGGAACGGTAAAATTAGTGCCGGATACAGAGTTCGCAAAAGGGAACAACTGGGAAAAAGTGTTTGAAAGTTACTACGATACGATTTACAGCAGCCCAATGGGAGACCGCAAAACAATTGTAGTGGCACCCAACGGCTCAATTGTTGTTAGTAACCGCTACCGCGATTTTTATACTCTGTTTGATGCTAACGGAAAGTTTATAAAAGAGTTTACAATTAAAAATAAAGAAGGGAAGATAATTAAAGAACCGGAAGCTATTGTTGGGGTAATTAACAATAACTTTTTTACGGGGCTTGATAAAATGGGCATCCTATATGGTTTAGATTTTAATGGAAATTTTGTTAAAACGTTGAAATTGGATTATATGGCAAAAGAGATTATTCCAATGAATAACAATAAATTAGCTGTGGTTGGATGGGTGCTGTGGAAAGATAAAACCAGAGATTTTGTTGCTATTGTGGATTATGAAACCAATGCTGAAAAAATTATTTGGGAACATTTTTCTCCACGTGATGCCGGAAATTTCAGCGTAACGAAAGATGATAAAGGTGTTTTTACGCTTTCTACCACTCCCTATCCAAACGCAAACGCTAATTTTGTTGCTCCAAGTATTGCATTTGTGAACAATCAATTATTAGTTTCTTTGCCGCATACCGGCGAATTATTAACGTATGATGTTAATGGTAACTTAAAAGCGAAAAACAAAGTAAGTTGGGAACAAAAGTATTTATCGGTTGCTGAACAGAAAGAGATGCACAGAAAATTTATAGAAAGATTTAATGCGGAAGAGCGCCAGAATATGTTGAAATGGGGTATGAAAAACGAAATGATAGACTCGTGGATTGCGCAAATGAATGAAAATGCAGCAAAAATTAAAACTCCAAAGCCACTTCCCATGTTTTCCAACATTATAAAAGACTCTGACGGTAATTTGTTGTTTTTTGAGATGCCCGAAACTGAGGGCGGGAACAAATTCAATGTGTGGGTGTATGAAAATGGCGGGAAATTTGTATGCCAAAGCAGTTTTGTTTGCGACGAATACGATTTAAAGATTTCGCCTTCTAAAATGGTTTTCCACAAAGGATATATCTACACCTTGCAAACTTTGAAAAATGCTAAAGGAAATCCGTTGCGCTTGGTAAGGTTTAAGGTTACAAATTAGCATTTCCTTACTACCACTGCCGTGCCCATTCCCCCTCCGATACATAGCGAGGCCAAACCGTATGTTTTATTTTCGGCTATTAATTCGTGTACTAAAGTAACTAAGATACGATTCCCCGATGCACCAATGGGGTGTCCTAAAGCGATAGCACCCCCATTTATGTTTGTACGTTCAAGCAACCATTCTTGAGAAACACCATGTTCATTAACTAACTCATGGGCAACACCTAACGACTGCGCGGCAAAGGCTTCATTAAGCTCAAATAAGTCAATTTCCGCAAGTTTCATCTTAGCTTTTTGAAGAACGTTTTTAATGGCAGGTACGGGGCCTAACCCCATTACGGAAGGTTCAACTCCTCCTTGCCCGGTTGCCACTATTTCTGCCAACGGTTTCAAGCCCAACTCCTTCACTTTTTCTTCAGAGGCTAACAGTACGAAAGCAGCTCCGTCATTAATGCCGGACGCATTTCCTGCCGTAACGGTACCCTCCTTTTTAAATGCGGGTCGCAAGGCGCTAAGTTTTTCAAGAGTAGTTGCTCGGTTAGGATATTCATCTGTACTAAAAACTATTGTTTCTTTTTTGCTTATGATTTCTACAGGAACAGTCTCATTTACAAATTTTCCGTTGTCCACAGCTGCTATCGCTTTTTTTTGCGATTCAATAGCAAATTGGTCTTGTGCTTCTCTTGAGATGCCAAATTTTTCAGCCACATTTTCGGCGGTAATGCCCATGTGGTAGCCCTCAAAAGCATCGGTAAGCCCGTCGTGCACCATCTGGTCTAATACCGTAATGTTACCCATCTTCACACCATTTCTCAGCGTTCCCTGCATTATAAATCCTGTATTCGACATTACTTCCGTGCCACCTGCTAATATCAAATCAGCATCACCTACTAAAATAGCGCTATATGCGTTCATCACCGACTTTAGTCCACTGCCGCATACCATATTGATAGCGTAAGCCGGTACTTCCGGCGGTAAACCGGCTTGTATTGCTGCTTGTCGCATGATGCCTTGCCCATGCCCGGCGCTCAGGATATTTCCACCAATTACTTCATCAATTTGGTGGGGTTGAACTCCTGTCTCGGCTAAAATATTTTTAATAACTATGGCCGCTAATTCAGCAGGCGAAAAATTAGAAAGTGTCCCAAACATTTTTCCAATGGGGGTACGCTTAGCGGATACGATGTAAACTTTTTTCATTTCATTAAAATTTAGTATGTTAATATTTTAAATATCAGGCTGCGAAGTTACTATTTTTTACGAATGGTTAGTAGTTACTCACAATTAATTATATCTTTCATAACAACAGGAAAAGGATAATTATACAAATCGCAAACCCTAACGTAATGCCGACCACAATGACTGCCTTCTGTGCAAATCTCCCCTTCAACAGAATAAAATCTAATTGTTAACTGCTGGTGCGTAAGTTTGTGTTTTATCTCTTTAATAAAAACAGTTTTATTTGTTTTAATTCCGTTTTGTAACAGCATTTTTTTCGTAATTTTACTATTCGGCTTTGCAGTTTCAATTAAAGGAAATTGATATAAATTTCTCCAAATATCATTAGATATTCGTTGTTCGATAATGGTTTTGTTATTATTAATGAGGATAAAATAATGCAAAAACCGTTCTTTAATTTTAATTTTCTTTCCTTTTACGGGCAATAATTCAACTTTTTTTTGATTGAAAGCAACGCAATAAGCTGAAAATGGGCAGATTTCACACTTAGGATGTTTTGGAACACATTGCATAGCACCCAATTCCATAAGTGCCTGATTAAAGTCGCCCGGATTCATTCTATGTATAATTTTTTGACAGCATTTGGTTATGTAATGAATCGTTTTTTGTTTTGAAATGTCTTCATAAATACCAAATATTCTTGTCATTACGCGCAATACATTGCCATCTACTGCAGGATATGGGAGTTTGAATGCAATGGAGGCTATGGCAGCAGCAGTATAGGCGCCTACCCCTTTCAACTTTCTTATTTCATCATAATTATTTGGAAAAACTCCTTCGTAGTTTTTTAAAATCTGTTGAGCAGCAAAGTGCATATTTCGTGCACGGGAGTAGTAGCCTAAACCTTGCCATACATGCATAACTTCAAGCAGTTGCGCTTCTGCTAAAGCTGTTACATTAGGAAATTTTTCAATAAACCGCAAATAGTAATTCCAACCTTGATTTACGCGAGTTTGTTGCAAAATGATTTCAGAAACCCAAATTTTATATGGGTCTGTTTCTTCGCGCCATGGCAATAGCCTCCGGTTTTCATCAAACCAATTCAATAACAGCGTTGAAAAAAGAGGTATTGTTTTCAATTATTGACTGTCAATAATTTTGAAAAGCTCGTCTAATTTTGGTGTTAGTATAATATCTGTACGACGATTTCTTGAGCGTGCTTCCCTTGAGTCAGTAGCATCAACAGGCAGGTATTCGCTCCTTCCGGCAGCAGTAATGCGCTGTGGGTTAATCTCTTTATTTTTCAACAATTCTTTCACTACGGAGGTGGCACGCATCACACTCAAGTCCCAATTATCTTTTACACTACCACTGCCCTTATAGGGAACATTGTCGGTGTGTCCTTCAATTACTACGTTGATGTTGTGGTCGCTTGCAAGTACTTTACCCAAAGCGCTTAACGCTTCTTTACCTCTTTTGTCAATATCCCAACTCCCTGATGCAAAGAGCAATTTTTCATCTAATGAAACGTAAACCTTTCCGTTTTTTTCGTAAATAGTCAAACCGTGGTCTTCAAATCCTTTTAAGGCATTGGCTACCTTAGCCCTAAGCGCTTTCACTTCAGCATCTTTTTGTGCTAAGATATGCTGTAACTCAGCTAATTTTGCTTCTTTCTCTTCTAACTCCCGTTCGCGTTCTTGCAGCGTGTTGACAAAAGTTGCACTTTGGTCGGTAAAGCTCTTTAAAAGCTCATCATAATTCCCTCTTGTTTGCGCAAGTTGTCTTTCTACAATACGAGTTCTTCTTCCCATAGCAGCCGTATCCTCTTTCAATTGTTCAATTTGTGCTTTTAAAGTGATGATATTTGATGCCAAGTCTTTATTTTTATTCTCGAAATCAATTTTTTCGGAAGTAGTATAACTTAAATCATCCGCACACTTTTGATATTTCGCATCTAATTCTTTGTATTTACTTTTAGTAACACAACTTGTTGCGGTAATGACAACCGCCAAACAGATAAATAAAACTTTGTTTGCTCTCATAATAATATTTTTTAAAATTTTGAATTGCTTTTTCATCTCACAAACTATTAACCATTAACCATTAAACATTAAACCTTATATGTAAAATGTCACCATCTTTCACTTGGTATGTTTTTCCTTCCACCGAAAGTCGTCCTGCTTCTTTGCATTTTATTTCTGAGCCTAATTCTACTAGGTCATCATATTTTATTACTTCTGCTCTAATAAAACCGCGTTCCAAATCGCTGTGAATAGCGCCTGCTGCCTGCGGCGCCAAAGTCCCTTTTTTAATGGTCCATGCTCTGTTTTCTTTTCCCCCAACGGTAAAGAACGAGATGAGATTCAACAATTTATAGGCAGCGCGAATCACTTTGCGAACACCCGCTTCCTGTAGTCCCACATCTTGTAAGAAAACCATACGTTCTTCTTCGTCGTCTAACTCAGCAATTTCTGCTTCAATCTTTCCGGCAATGATTAATAATTCGGAGTTCTTATCTTTCAAATATTCGCGTACTTGTTCCACATACATATTTCCGTTTACAGCGTCTTCGTTGTTCACGTTACACACAAACAATTGCGGTTTATCTGTAAGTAGAAGCAAATCGGCCACTACGGTTTTTTCTTCCGGTGCTACCTCCAATGTACTTACGTTCTGAAAGTTTTCTATATGATTCTTGTATTTTTTCAGAATTTCATACTCTTGTTTAGCATTTTTCTCTCCCACTTTAGCCGCTTTTTCAACTTTTGCCATTTTTCTTTCTATTTGCTCTAAGTCTTTTACTTGCAACTCAAAGTCAATAATTTCGATATCGCGAACGGGGTCAATAGAGCCTTCTACATGGGGCAAGTTAGGATTATCGAAACAGCGCAGTACATGAATGAGTGCATCGCATAAGCGCACATCGGCTAAGAAAGTATTTCCGATACCTTCACCTTGTGAGGCACCTTTTGCCAAGCCCGGAATATCAACAAGAGTCATCGTAGTGTGCACCAACCGTTCTGCTTTAATGAAACTGTTGATATGTTCTAATCTTGGGTCGGGGACATCACAAACACCGATATTCGATTTATGGGTACTATAAGCAAAATCGGTAATTGCCGCTTTTGTATTGGAAATACAATTAAAAAGCGTAGTTTTCCCGCTATTTGTTAAACCAATGATGCCACATTTAAGAGCCATACACTTACTACTATTTACCCAAGGTTAATATCTTCAACTCCTTTAATTTCAGGACATTGCTCCAAAATGGCAGCTTCTACCATGTGTTTGAGTGTACGCTTGGCATGGGGGCAACTTCCACAAGCCCCACGAAGTTGTACACGAACTATGTTTTGGGGGGTTAGCTCAATAAATTGAATGTCGCCACCATCTTGCTGTAAATAAGGTCGAACCTGTTCGATAATTGACGTTACTTTTTCTACTAAAACTGCATATTCCATCGTTTTCTTTTTTTGGGGCGCAAAATTAATAAAAAAGTTAACGCATCAGTATTTATGGTTTTATTAATATTTTCGCATTCTATTTTTGTGAAATATGATTTTACTTCATTTTGTGGAAACTACTCATTCTACCAACGTATTACTTAATGAAATTGTGGATGCTCGTAAAGCAAAAAGAGTTCTTTTACCCGATTTTTACTGTGTAGCTACCAATTTTCAAACAGCAGGAAAAGGGCAAGCAAATAAATTGTGGTTGAGTAATAAAGGAGAAAATATTTTGGCAAGTTTTTACTTTCAGCCCAAAATACAACCCAACCAACAAAAATTCTTCAATTATTTTTTTTCCTTAACCATAAGAAAAGTATTATCTTTTTTTGTGAAAAACGTATGGATAAAACCCCCTAATGATATTTATGTGGGAAATGAAAAAATAGCAGGAATTTTAATAGAACATCATATAAAGGGAGATAAGTTAAACTACTCAATTGCAGGGGTTGGGATAAATATTAATCAAACTCAATTTGATCATTCACTCCCTAATCCCACATCATTAAATCTATTAACAGGAAAAACATTTAATAGAGAGGAGATTTTAGAAAAAATTGTAACTCATGGGCAAGAGTATTATAATAATTTGCAAACGGGCGCATTTAATGAATTAGAAATTGAATATCATAAATATGTTAGGATTGAAAAAAAACTTGATTAAAGATTATTGTATCATTTTGGTTGGTACTTTTATTGTAGCAGTAGGAATTGTTGTATTTATCTCCCCGCTTAAGTTAGCGCCGGGAGGCGTTTACGGAATTGCTATTATTGCCCACTATCTATTTGAAACGCCTATTGGGTTGGTGGGTCTTGGGTTGGAAATACCACTTTTGTTGTTGGGTATTTGGTTGTTGGGTGCAAAATTTGGCGCAAAAACAATTGTGGGCATCATTTCTTTGGCGGGCTTTATTTCGCTGTTAGAGTTTGTTTACGGATACACTCCTCTCATTTCTTTGCCGGAAAACCCTGCGATTGCCGACCCCGCTGCTAACTTTATTGTGGCGCTTTTTGGTGGTGTGTTTTGTGGAGTTGGGCTGGGACTTATTTTTAGAACTAGAGCCACATCTGGAGGAACTGACATTATTGCAATGATTATCGGTAAGTACATTAGACACATCCCGCTGGGTACTATCCTTATGATTGTTGACTCGATTATAGTGGTATTGGCATTAGTAGTCTTTGAAGACTGGATGATTCCTCTTTACTCATGGTTTGTAATTTATGTAACAGGATTTACCATTGATAAAATGATTTCCGGATTCGACAAACGAAAAGCGCTGTTTGTGATTTCTAACCAACACGAACTTATTAAAAATGTGATTATCAATGAAATGGGACGCGGGGGGACCTATTTAAAAGGCTCTGGTATGTACTACGAAGCAGATAAGAAAATAATTTTTACAACCATGACCAATAAAGAGCTTCCGGGGCTTTTGTATCGAATACATGAAATAGATGCAGATGCCTTTATTTCAATATTGGATGCAACAGATGTATTGGGAGATGGATTTAATTCACTGCGAGAAAGAGCGTTGAGGTAGTTAAGGAGAAGTTGGCTTCTTGAAATAGTATTTTGTATATTTTTGCACCATCATTAAATTCTTTATTTTATGAAACCATTAAATATTACCCTTTTTGCTTTACTTCTTTTCATTGCATTCCCTTTGCTTGCACAGGAACAAGATAATTGTCAGTCTATTATGTCCATAAAGAAAAGTTTTATGGAGCGTAATTTGAATTTGGCAGAGCATGAACGGCAAGCGTTTTGGGACATATATAACCCTTATCTTAAAGAAGAATCTGAAATTTTTGAAGCCAGTCGCGCCCTCCTACACCACAACAAAATTGAACGTAGTAAAGGAAAAGTTGATTACAAAAAATTGAACGATGATCAATTATATATATTGATGGAAGATAGGATTGCAACAAAGGAAAAACTTTTTCAGATAGAGAAAAAACTCTACGAACAACTGAAAAAGACACTTTCTGCCAAAACATTATATCAGTTTTATCAAATAGAAGGACGTTTTAAAGCAGAAATTAAAGAAGAAGCGAAAGGCGCTTGCACACACGAAAAAAAATAAGTACTACTTTTCAGGCTTGCTACTATAAAATGTATGCGGGCTTTTTTTTGCAACAGGTAAAAATTTTACTCCATACCATGTAAAATTCATAGATAAAAAACCAATGATAACAATAAGCAATAATATCTTTCTGTTTATTTTTTTTAGATTTTGCAGATGAAGGTATAAAACAAAAATTGCCCATGTAATTAACGCTGCCGTTTCTTTTATATCCCACGACCAGTACTGCCCCCACGCCTTTTTTGCCCAAATTGATCCTAAGCACATACCAATTCCTAAGGCTACGGTGCCAAGTGTTACTAATGTATCTAATCGCAAGGATTGCAAAGATTTTTCGCAAGGAGTGTTGCAAGTATTTGAACTAATCTTTTGCATGTTCTTTTTTGAAGAAAACAACTCTAAAACTCCTAAAACAAATGCACAGCCTATTACAGCGTAGGCAAACATATATATCGCTACGTGAGGAATAAACCAAACCGACTGTAAGGCAGGCATTAATACTTTCGAGTGAACTTCGGGCTTGAGGATATTAATCACTACAAACAAAGAGGCCAAGAAGTTTGTGAAGGTTAGCAACCCACTCATGCGCCACTGCCAATAAGTAATTCCGCCAAGAACAGATAGAAAAAAAGAGTACCAAATTCTTGTTTCTCCCATAGTTTTAAAAGGCGGACGTTGCAAAGTTATCCACAAAACAACAATGGAGATGGCAAATAGGAGTACGCCGGACATTTGCACAAAAAGTGCAATTTTTTCATTTTTTTTAATGGCAAAAAAAGACGCAACCGCGCAGCAAAATATGAAGGTTAAACCGAATACTAACATTAGCTTTTTATCATTTGTTTTGTATAGGTATCCATAGAAACTTACAGCGAAATAAAGGATTTTTTTTAAAAAAACCAAAAAAATATTAATTTTGTAGCGTTATTACAATTTTAGGTATTGAACTTATTTTATGAAAATCAAAATCGCATCCGACCACGCGGGCTTTGAGCTAAAGCAATTTATTATTTCAAATATCAAAGAATTTCAATGGGAAGATGGAGGCTGTTTCTCATTAAACAGTGTTGATTATCCCGACTTTGCCCACCCGTTGGCCTCCTACATTTCTGAGCATCCTTCCGAAAAAGGTATTCTTATTTGTGGCACAGGAAATGGTATGCAAATGGCGGCAAATAAACATCCCCACGTGCGGGCTGCGCTTTGTTGGAACAGCGAAATTGCGCGTTTAGCCCGTTCGCACAACGATGCCAATATTTTAGTGATGCCCGCAAGGTTTACCTCACAAAAAGAAGCCCTTGAAATTGTTACCGCTTTTTTTGAAACCGCTTTCGAGGGCGGCAGACATGAAAAAAGAGTGATGAAAATAAACTTGTCATGAATTTTTTTGCTAACTATTTCAAAAATCATTCCAATGCTCTTTTTTTAGCGCCTATGGAAGAGATTACCCACTCGGCGTTTCGACGCATCTGCAAAGCGATGGGGGCAAATGTTTTAGTCTCCGAATTTGTGTCTTCGGAAGCACTCATCCGCGATGTGCAAAAAAGTTTTGATAAAATGGCTTTCGATGAAACGGAACGTCCGTTCGGGATACAAATTTTTGGCCACGATGAAAACTCGCTCATCAAAGCCGCACAAGTAGCCGAAGAACAGCACCCTGACTTTATTGATATTAACTGGGGTTGCCCTGTAAAAAAGGTAGTAACAAAAGGGGCAGGCGCCGCTATTCTAAAAGATATTCCCAAAATGGTGGCTTGTACAAAAGCGGTGGTAAATGCCGTTAAACTACCCGTTACAGTGAAGACACGGCTGGGCTGGGATACGAACGACAAACCGATAGTATCCGTAGCCGAAAAGCTGCAAGATATTGGCATTGATGCCCTAACAATTCATGGTCGAACACGCTCCCAACTTTACTCCGGCGTGGCCGACTGGACCTTAATTGGAGAAGTGAAAAATAACCCTCGAATGAAAATTCCTGTAATTGGAAATGGGGATATAAACTCCGGAGAAAAAGCGTACCTGTTTAAACAAAGATACGGAGTAGATGCCCTTATGATTGGTCGTGCCGCTATTGGAAATCCATGGATTTTCAAAGAAATTAAAACAACATTTGAAAAAGAAAACTTCATTGCACCCACTTTGTCCGAAAGATTTGCCACTTTGTTGCAGCATCTAAAAGATTCTATTACTACTTTCGGTGAAAAAAAAGCGTGTCTTGAGATTCGCAGACACTACGTCGGCTATTTTAAAAATATTGAGAATTTCAAAAAAATACGCCTACAACTGATGAAAACAACAACTTTTAAGGAGATTGAAAGTATTTTACTTCCTCTTGCTCAACAAAATAACGAATTTTATATTTTTTAACACTAAAATTAATACAAATTATGGGTTTCATCAAAGAATTTAAGAATTTTGCCGTAAAAGGCAATGTTATCGATCTTGCGGTCGGCGTTATCATTGGCGCAGCTTTTGGAAAAATTGTTTCTTCTCTTGTTTCCGATGTCGTTATGCCACCCATTGGAGTGCTTGTGGGAGGCATAAATTTTACAGATATTGTAATCACGCTAAAAAAAGCAAGCATGGATGCCTCCGGTACTCTCATTCCGGCGGTAACTCTTAACTTAGGAAATTTCATTCAAACGGTGTTTGATTTTACGATTGTTGCTTTTGTTATATTTTTAGCAATTAGAGCAATAAATAGGGTAAAGTACAACACACCTGAAAAACCGTCTGTATCTCCAAAGCTGACTAAGGAGGAGCAACTGCTTACAGAAATTAGAGATTTATTGAAAGAAAAATTTGTTTAATTTCGCAGCCAATTCAAACACTATGTAGATTAAGCTCATAAACAATATGCTCCATATCCAAACCCTAAGAGATAATGCAAATGCTGTTATCGAAAGATTAAAAGTAAAAAATTTTGAGGCTCGCCAAGTTGTCGAGCAAATTTTACCCTTAGACCTTCAAATTAGAAACCTAAAAAAAGGAATAGACGATAACCTAATGGCACAAAATAGACTTTCTAAAGAGATTGGAGCCCTTTTTAGCGGAGGAAAATTGGAAGAAGCTAACAAAGCAAAAGAGGAAATTGCGCGTTTAAAATCACAGGAAAAAGAAAACCAGAAAACGTTGGCTGAAAAAGAAGAAGCCATTCATGAATTGATGTTGCTATTACCAAACTTACCCCACGAGAGCGTACCGGCTGGGGTAGGGGCTGAAAATAATGAAATTGTTTACGCCGAAGGCGAGGCATCCCCATTTGAAAACGCATTGACTCACTGGGAATTAGTAAAGAAATTCGACATCGTTGACTTTGATTTGGGGACAAAGATAACGGGGGCAGGATTTCCTGTTTATAAAGGGAAAGGGGCACGCTTACAACGTGCATTAATTAACTTTTTTTTAGATTCTGCAGTAAAGAAAAACTATATCGAAATTCAACCCCCTTACCTTGTCAACAAAGACTCTGCGTATGGTACCGGGCAACTGCCCGATAAAGAGGGGCAAATGTATCATATCACCGTTGATGATTATTTTTTGATACCTACCGCAGAAGTGCCGATAACCAATATTTATAGAGATGTGATTTTAAAAGAAGCAGATTTTCCAATAAAAAACTGCGCCTACTCTGCATGTTTTCGCCGCGAAGCAGGTTCTTACGGAAAAGATGTTCGTGGCCTCAATCGGCTACACCAGTTCGACAAAGTGGAAATCGTTCAAATACATCACCCAGACTACTCTTATCAAGCCTTAGAAGATATGAAAGCGTATGCCGTATCACTTTTGCAGCAGTTAGAACTACCCTTTCGAGTGCTTAAGCTTTGTGGAGGAGACATGAGTTTTACTTCCGCATTAACTTACGATTTGGAAGTGTTTTCCAAAGCACAGAGCCGATGGTTAGAAGTAAGCTCAGTTTCAAATTTTGAAGCATTCCAGTCGAACCGGCTAAAATTGCGTTTTAAAGACATGAATGGTAAAACTCGCCTTGCTCATACCCTAAACGGTAGCGCACTTGCCCTCCCACGCATCATGGCTGCGCTCATAGAAAACAACCAAACTGAAAAGGGAATATTGATTCCCAAGATTTTGCGTAACTATACCGGTTTTACCCTCATTGACTAATCACTCATCACTATGAAAAAAACCTCATTCAGCATCTTTATTATCGGCGCACTTTTTTTTGTTTTCGGATTTGTAACGTGGCTCAACAGCGTACTGATTCCTTTTTTAAAAACTGCTTGCGAACTCACTGATACAGAAGCATCATTAGTGCCTTTTGCCTTCTACATCTCTTATTTTGTGATGGCTATTCCCTCTTCTTTTATTCTAAAGAAAGCAGGATTTACCAATGGTATGGCGCTTGGGTTAATTGTAATGGCAATGGGTTCACTACTATTTGTGCCGGCTGCCATTAACAGAAACTATATGTTGTTTTTAATAGGGCTTTTTACTCAAGGTACGGGGCTAGCTCTATTGCAAACTGCCACCAACCCTTATGTAACCATACTCGGCCCGATAGAATCGGCGGCACAACGCATCAGTATTATGGGCATCTGTAACAAAGTTGCCGGTATGATTGGCGTGTTAGTGCTATTTTCTGCACTTTTTTCCGGTACAGAACACTTATTGGTTCATCTTGACGATATTACCAACAATGAATTACGTGAAAAAATACTACAACAATTGTCCAATAGTGTCATTTTACCTTATATAATAATGGCCACCGTATTATTAGGATTAGTTGTGTTCATTAAAATGGCAAAACTCCCCGAAATACACGAAGAAGAAGCAGAGAATACAAAAACAGGACACCACTCGATTTTTGTTTATCCCTATTTGTGGTTTGGCATTCTTGCCATTTTCTTTTATGTGGGCGTTGAAGTGATTGCGATAGACTATTTGATTGTATATGCCAACGATTTAAACATTTCGACTGATATTTCTAAATATTATCCCGTTGCTGCGCTTTTAGCATTAGTGGCGGGTTATTTAATAGGGATTGCATTAGTTCCAAAAGTTATTTCACAACGTATCTCACTAATTATTAACGCTTCACTTGGATTCTCCCTTACCATCTTAGCTTTGAGTACAACAGGATTAGTCTCTATTTACGCAATCATTGGGTTAAGTTTTTCACACGCTATTATGTGGCCTGCCATTTGGCCATTGTCTATTCATAACTTAGGCAAGCATACGAAATTAGCTTCCGCTTTTTTAATCATGGCTATTGCCGGCGGCGCTGTTTTGCCTTTGATTTATGGGGTAGTTGCAGATAGCTTCAGTACACACATAGCCTATATTGTAATGCTTCCGGGGTATGTGTATTTGTTTTTATTTGCTGCTGTTTTTTGTAAAATTAACGTGTGGAAACGGAGGTAGGATTTTACTCATTAATAGTCGAAATAACACTCTAGATCGAACATCACTTCACAAAAATTAGAAGTTGTATAATCGTCAACATAAAATTCAACAGCGCTATAAAAGATAGTTTCAGTGGTTGTTTGAGGTTGTGTTTTAGTTTTTGCAGTATTTTCGCAAGGTATTTCAACAATATTTTCTATTGTTTCAACAAAATAATTGGCCTCTTCTAAAAAAGGAGTATTTTCTTGCGGGTTAATCTCTTCAAACGCATAAAAATTGTTTTCAAAACTTCTATTTACAAAAATGAAATAAGAAAGCAGAAAAATGAGAGCAAAAGAAGCGGCAATTGAAACAGATGCCATCCATTTTCTATAGAAACTTCTACGTTTTCCTTCTTTTGCAATGCGCTGCATTACATCATATTGAAGTTCGTTAAAGTAATGTTCAGGGACATCGAACAAAGGTTCATTCTTATGTTTTTGTAGTGTGTCCATAGAAAAAGGGGTGCTTTAAACGAGGAATAGACATATTTCGGGAGTGTAAAGTTTAATGGTTTAAAATATAGTCTTCCACTTTTTTTACTGCAAAATGATAGGATGCTTTTAGCGCACCTTCAGAGGTATTTAAGAGTTTTGACATCTCTTCATAAGGCATCTCTTCATAATATCTTAGAGAAAAAACAATACGTTGTTTTTCAGGCAAATTCAATATTGCTTGTTGAATAAGTTGCACTATTTTATCAGAAGAGAGGTATTTATCATCCGGAATGGTTTGCAACATCCATTCTGTATAGGAATCGTCGGTAAGATTAAGTAACTTCTTCTTTTTTTCGATAAATGTAAGAGATTCGTTGGTACAAATTCTTAGAATCCACGTTTTTAAACACGACTCCCCACGGAAGCTAAGTAGGTGTCTCCAAATTTTGATAAATACATTTTGCGACACATCGTTGGCATCATCGTGAAGCCCAACTATTCGTCTAACGTTCTTGTAAACATCTCTTTGATATTTTTTTACGAGCATTTCAAAGGCACGGTTACGTGTTTTTTCTTCTGCAAAAAGTTGAAGGATTAGCTCGTCGGAAGGCATTGTATAAATTTGTCGCAAAAATAAAAATTACTCGCAATGTGTTTTCATTACGGTTGTAAATGGGTATATGACAAATTGCATTTTATATTTCGGTTTTCAATCAGTTGCTTATAGTTTTCAAGTAATAAATAAGTTATGGTTAATAATTTAATATTTTTTTGTTGTGGTGCTTTTCTTATTTCGTTATTTTTGTAATTATTAACATTATAAAAATAAATACGATGGATAAATTAGCAGTAAAAACAGCCATTCTTTCCGCTATATCAGAAGAATTAGATTTGTGGCTTGAAAAGTCATCAACCATTATTTGGTTATAAATATAAATAACGGCAGTAAATATATAGTTTTATACCTTTTGAAAAACTGACAAGTCCCAAATCATTTAGAGTTTAAAGTTTTCATTGTCAATTTGTCCTTGCAAACAAATACAGAGTGAGGTTTGGTAAATATCATCTAAAACCTTTTGTGTGTCGTTTTGGTTGAAATTTCTGTATGCTAATTCTACATTGTTGTGGAAGTGCGGAAGAAAGTATGATGCGGCTTGAATCAAGGGAGTTGGCGGCAGAACTTACGGTATTAATGAATCAATCTAAATAAAATGAATACAAAAGTTTATAAAATGCTCTTTGCCAAGGTCAAAGTACAAACAGGTATGTTTGGCTCAAAGAAAAGATTAGTACTTGACGGTTGTTGCGCTACAGTAAAAACAGCACAAGGAGAAATTTCACTCATAGTACGTGCTGCTGAAAACAATTCCGACCCAACGTCAATAATTCAAGTCTTTAAATTTGACACTAAGAAAAAAGAGCGCAGTGCGGAATTTGCTTCAATTGATGCTTGGGGTGCAGTTTCAAGCGGTAATATGCAATTAGTTTCTTTTACAGGTAAAAAATTCGGAACAAGTTCTTATTTGATTACAATTTCCAACATTTCCTCAGGTGAATATGGTGTTATTGTTAATCCAAATCTCAAAGTTGATAGGGTAACTATTTCATACTTTGGTGTTAAATAACATTTCGACAAAGATAATTTTACCGTATGGCTGCGGCATCACACAACGAGCATATTGTAGTTTCTGCCAGAATGCTTAATTTACCTCCAAATAAATATCAATCAAGCCTTCTGGGGCAGCAATAAAGATTTTTTTTGAATCTCGGTCCACAGTTTCAAAAATTTCATCTACTGCGGGAATTAAGACTTCTTTGCCCTTACAGTCTATTTGCATAATAGGCTGGAGGCTTACTTCGATAAAATCAATACATTTTCCAATATTGCCTTTTTCTTTATCAATAACTTCAAAACCTATTACTTCGTGAAAATAAAACTTATTTCCAGTAAGCGGAGGTAGAAAACTAAGCGGCAAAAATAGTTCGCTTTTAACCAAATTCTTGGCATCATCTCCACCAACATCCGTGAATTGTATTATGGCTTGGTTTGCTCCTTTATAAATAAAATCTTCAATCATATAGGGCAGCATCTCGTCATCTTCCTTTACAAAAACTGCATCTAAAGTCTTGTACTTTTCAGGTTCGTCGGTGTCTAAGTAAACAACAACTTGCCCTTTATAGCCGAAGGTTTTTGTAACAACTCCTAAGTAGAAAAAATCTTTCATCTTACTCCATTTTTTTAAATCTTTCTACAACATCAATATTCATATCTTTTGAAAGCATTATCAGTGTTTTTTCAGGAACATTCTTTAAATCCAATAAAATCAATCCGTCTAAGCAATTATTAAAATCAGTATCAATATTAAAAGCTAATATCTTCGCGTTTAACTGTAAATAGCGTTTTACCAATACAGGCAGCCCGCGTTGTTTATTCTCTAAATCTATAATTAGTTTATCTAAAAGCTCCAAGCTACTAACATCCTTTAAATAGCTTTTCACAAAACTAAATTTTTTAGTAGGTATGGGATGTATGGGACGAACAAATTTACCGTTGTAATAGTCGAAATGGAATTTTTTTATATATCTTTCAATCAGTGTTTTAGATGTTTCTGAATAGTCGTTTGAAATTGAAACAGGACCAAACAAGTATCGATATTTTTCATTTCTAATAAGCACATGCAAAATACCTTTCCACAATAGCATCAGAGCCACCGAGTTACCTTGGTAAGGTTTAATAATAAAAGAGCGGCCCAACTCAATTGTTTTGTGTAAAATAGAATTCAAAGGTTTTCCTAATTGAAACATATAATCGGTATAGAAGCCCTTTCTTCCGTATTTAGTAATAATCTCTTCTCCTAAACCTATTCTATAAGCCCCAACAATAGTTTCCTGTTCATCATCCCAAATAAAAAGCTGATGGTAATAAGTATCGTATTTGTCAATATCCAACTCTTTGTTCGTGCCTTCGCCTACTTCTCTAAATGTAATTTCCCTAAGCCTTCCAATCTCTTCCATTACATATTTCATGTCTCGCGGATGGGCAAAAAACAAGGAAAACGGCGCTTGCTTGAATAGTGAGGATTCTTTTCTTAATTGATTTATTTCGCTAACAATAAGCTCCTTATTTTTTGAGGGCGCAACAGGGGGTGCGATAGTAATGTTTGTGGCTTTTGGAGCATCTGTTTTTTTAGCAAACGTTTTGCGCAAAAGCTCTACATTCATCTGTAAAAAATCGGCGTATTCCTTTTCTTTTATCAAAGCGGTACGAATGGGCAGAATAGGCGCTCCGATGGCAACTTTAACAATGGTATTGTCTTTTCTATTAAACTGTCTTACCAATTGTGCTGTTCGAAATATTGGGTGAAAAAATCCCCAAAAGTGAAAAGCAAATGAGTTAGTTCCTGACATAAACATGGGAACAATAGGAACATTTACTTTACGAATAAATTTAAGGATAGAAGCCGGCCATTTTCTATCTCTTATTCTAAAACCGTGTACGGTAGAAACCTCACCTGCAGGAAAGATAGCCAAACAATTTCCATCTTTGATATGTTGCAAAGCAATTTTTATTCCTTTAACATTAAGTGGGTTACTTGCATCAAATGGGTCAACTTCTATAAAGAATTTTTCCAGCACGTCCATTCTTCCCAAAAGGAAATTACCAAGAAATTTCACATCGGGGCGTACGCGCGAAATTAAATCAATGAGCACAATGCCATCTAACATACCGGTGGGATGGTTGCAAACAAAAATACAACTTCCTTTTTCAGGAATATTTTTCAAACTTGTTTCATCCACTTCATATTTTATTCTATGTTGAAATAGATAATGTGCAGTTACATCATTTCCTAAAAACTCTTGCGTTGCGGCGTATGAATCGTTTAGTCTGTTGAACCCCAATATGTTCATCATAACTTTAGAGAAATACCTTTTAAACCGGTTTGATTGGTTCAGGATGTCTTGAGGAGTAATTAGGGGCATTGGAATGTTTTTTCGCTGCAAAATTACATAAAAAACATCATTAACCGTAAAGGTTAAATATTAACTTGTTAGTGCTTCTGCCCCTCCCACAATTTCATTCAACTCGTTGGTAATAGTATCTTGACGTGCATTGTTATACTTTAGTTTTAAGTCTTTTAGTATCTCTACTGCATTGTCTGTAGCTTTTGCCATGGCAGTCATTCTCGCTCCATGCTCCGCTGCAATGGAATCTATTATAATAGTGTAGAGCTTAGTAGTAACTACTTTTGGAATAATCTCATTAATTAATTCTCTTTGAGATGGTTGAAAAATATAATCTGCGTTTCTGTTTTCAATGGCAACCTCTTCTGTTCTGCTTTCAATAGGCAAAAAGCTCTCTATTACAACTTGTTGCGTAGTTGCGTTTACAAAACGATTATAGATAATTTCGAGTTTGTCAATTTTTTTAGCCGCGAAATCGCGCATGATGCCGGAAGATATTTTTTCAATCTCTTCAAAGTTATGAGTTTCAATAACAGCGTTATCGTTAAATACTATTTCAAAATTTGAATGAAGTTGTTCTACGGCTTTTGCACCGAAGCAGATTAGTTTTAGAGTTCCCTGTTTTTGTTGTTGCTGATATTTTTCTGCTACAATATTTTGAACCTCTTTCATAATGTTTGTGTTAAATGCACCGCACAGGCCTCTATTTGAAGTAACAGTTATCAGTACAATATTATTGGGTTCTCTTTTCGCGAAAAGAGTATTTTCGCACACCTTGCCCATCGAAGTAATTATTTTTTGAAGTAATGTGTTAAGTTTTTCCGAGTAGTTTCTCAATTGGGAAATTTCCGATTGTATATGTCGAAGTTTTGATGCCGATACCAACTTCATTGCCGAAGTAATTTTCTGTGTGGATTGTACAGAAGCTATGCGGTTTCTTATCTCTTTGAGGTTGTGCATTTTGTTTATTGTTTTGCAAAAAAATGAATTAAAAAATTGCTTTTCCTATTTTTTCTAACATAATAAATTTGGGAGTGTTGTTGGTGCTCTTTTTATCATCAAAACAATAATTACTAATAGCGTCTAAGTCTGAATCTGAGAACTTAATATTTTTATAGAAACGAAAAATAAAAAGTAAAATACTATCAGCATCTTTTAAAGGGAGTAATCCTCTTTTGTTTGACATAAGCACTTCGTAACAAATACCAATGGCTACCGCATATCCATGCGAGATTGTGCGTTTTTTTTCGGCAAACAACCTCTCAATGGCATGACCGAAAGTATGTCCAAAATTTAATATTTGCCGAACTCCATAGTCGTATAAATCTTCCTGCACCAATGTTGTTTTAAAACTGATTGCATCATCAATCCATTCCTTTTTAATTGTTTTATGATTAATTTTAGTTAATGATTGCATTTCATTCCACAGTGTGCTATTACCAATGAGTGCATATTTAATTAGTTCTGCGAAACCATTAAGCAGTTCTTTTTTAGGTAATGTTTGTAAGAAGGTAGTATCGATAAGTACATCATTGGGAAGATAAAACGTGCCGATTACATTTTTTTGATATTGTAGGTTAATTCCGTTTTTTCCGCCGTGGGCGGCATCAATCATAGCTAAAAGAGTTGTTGGAATATTTACGAGCATCATTCCTCGTTTGTAGGTAGCAGCAACTATACCCCCAATATCACTGATAGTACCTCCGCCCCAGCAGATGAGCAAGCTGTTTCGAGAAAACTGTTGTTGAAGTAGAAAATTCCAACAGTAGGTTACCGATTCAATATCTTTGTTTTTTTCTAATGCTTCAATAGAAATATAGTGAATTTCAGCTACATCATTCAAAAAAAAGAAATATTCTGGATATAGTTGCCCTACTTTTTCATCGCAAAGGATGGCAATTTTTTGGATATTATTTTCCGCAATTAGTTGTAATAACTTACCTTGCACTTGTGCGTGAATCATAGTAGTTTAATCATTTATTGATACGGTAGTAGCTCCTATCAGCTTGTCGTACGATGTCCCTTCTTCTTGTAGATAGAGCAATATGGTATAATTGTTTGCCGTTTGCCAGTGGCTGCCCTCAATATAGGTATCATCAATGGTTTGTTTTCCTTTGGGGACAAAAACATATAAATAGTTGTAATATCCCTGTTTACAAAACAAACTTGTCTCCCAATAATTGTTGTTTGGGTTAAAAGTTAGCTTAGCATTAGGGTCAATTCGCCAGTCGGTGAGTTCTCCAAAGACGTATAAATCTCCATCACCTATTGGGAAGTCGCAGCGTAATGTAAAGTGTACCAACACATAGTCTTCTGTATTTTTCCCTCTAAAATCGAGGTTTGCAAACGAGCAATATCCTTTTAATGTGGTATTTGTAACGTATGCACCCCATGGTCTTGCCATATCTTCCATCACATACACCTGATTTATTCTGTTGTTAAAATTAATGGATGTAATTCTATCTGCGGCAGAGCGTAATGTTCTAATATCAAATGTTCTGTATTCATTACTTCCAAAAAAAACATTTTTATTCAGATTATCATAATTGAATCCAAACTCACCGGGGCGTGTGGTTCTGTAGGTTAGATTTTGAATAGCATTATCCCACCTGCCATTTTGAACGATAGTGGCGCGTAAATACATAGCAGGATTGCGAACGTTGTATGCCCCTGTAAGAGCGGTAAAATCAACTTGCTGCTTTGTAGAACGAAAACTTAGGTCTTGCGCCCAAGTTACTTTTGCCCGAATCGCCGCTTGTTCTCGTTCAACTACCATGAACCTTCTTGTAAGTACAGGATTTTCTATATCATCATCATAAACAACCAACAAATAGTTCCCTGATTTGGTAATCCGCATCTCTTCCGAAGGAAATAGTAATCTGTAATTAGTATAGGGTACCACTGTGTTGAAAGAGAAGGTAACATCATTGATGATGTCTTCAGAAAATCCATTTAAATACTCAATTTGATTGAGAGGCGAGTATTGCCAATTGTGAGTACAATGGATGAGGGTATATTTTAAGAAGCGATTTTTTTGCAATAAATCGTCGAAAGTGAGTTCTAATTTTTCTCCTGTAAACAGTTGAATAATAGGCTGCCCCATATCAGTTCCACGAGGGGTAAGCTTTACGCTATGAATCCCCTCCTCGTAGATATAATTTATGGGTGTTAGGCTCGTGGGTGTTTGGGCAAAACAAAATTGCAGGTTAATAATGATTAAATAAAAAAAGCAGAAAAACAATCTTCTAAAATGTTTTTCGAGTGTACCGGAGGTAGTTTTCGGAGCCACTCCTTTTGTTAGGTTTGATGTAATATTCATAAATTTCACTATTTAATCCCAAATGTAAAGCCTTCTTTAACGCGCTCAATCAATTCCGGTAAGAGCTCCTCATATTCTCCTACAATACCGAAATCGGCATGATGAAAAATAGATGCTTTAGGATTGCGGTCAATCGCGATTATTTTCCCGGCATCTTTAATGCCTGCAATGTGTTGAATAGCGCCTGATATCCCTACTGCTATATAGATTTTTGGTCGCACTGTTTTTCCTGTCTGCCCTAATTGGCGTGCGTACTCGGCCGTACCATTGTCCACAACAACACGACTTGCCGCCCACTCGGCATTAATTCCCCGTTCTTTAAGGGCATCGGCAAGTTGCTTTATTAAAGCTAAGTCGTCGCTGAGTGTTCCGCGTCCCCCAGCCACAATAATATCGGCATCAAATAAGCCGTGCAGTCCGCCATCGCCTCTAACAGTTTCAATAATCTCAACCACAAAATCTTCTATATTTAATTGTGGGTTAAAAAGCGTGAGTTTTCCTGTTCGTCCTTTTTGTGTTTCGGGCAGTTCAAATGTCCCTGCACGAGCCGTAGAGATTTGTGGAAATTTGAAGCCGAGGATGGTGGCTAATTTGCTTTCTCCGTAAGTGGGGCGACGCGAATACAAAATCGGATAAATCATTTGCTTTTTCTTTCTATCTACATGATTGCCGATTTCCAAACCAGTACAGTCTGCCGTAACGCCACTATAGGTTTTAACCCCAACCCGCGGGGCAAGCTCACGCCCTGATGTCGTTGCTGAAAAAAGGGCAATCTCCGGATTTCGCTCTTTAATTACTTGGGCAACTATGTTTGCAAAGGGCAAAACCAAATACTCTTCCAAACGAATATCTTCAACCAAAATTACTTCATCTGCACCATATTCAAACAACGTTTGCGCCAGCGGTGCAACGTCTTTTCCTATTAACAATGTCGTGATTTTTGTTTCACTTCCTAATTGATTCGCCAGATTGTGCGCCGGTGTAAGCAACTCCAACGAAGGCCGAGCAATTTTTCCATTGGCTACTTCAGCCCACGTTAAAATACCTTTTGCTTCGCCTCTGATGTCCACAACAGGAAAATCGTTAGGCTGCTCCTTGGTTTGCCTTTCTTTTTTTTCTGCCCTAAAAAAAGCATTCCCTCCGTTATTAAAATTTTCAATCAAACTATTTACCAGCAGTTTCTCGTTCTCTCCTTCTGCCAATGATATAGGAGGGCGGTTGCTTTCTATATTCTGAACAGCAGAAACAATAGTAGGAGAACCCGATAGCCCGATTTTATTAGAATCTATGTTAATGTCTGCAACTCCAAGCACTTTAATTTGTGCGTTGCGAGCTTTGACTGCACCTGCCAAAGAGGGTTTACGCGGCGATATTCCTGTGGGTGTAAGTGAAATAACACAGGGCATGGGAATTTGTAGCTTTTGATACCCACCTTCAATAATCCGTTTAGCTACGATATTCCCGTTTTCATCAACATAAACCCTTTCTACAAAAGTAGCTTGCGGGATGTTTAAATTTTCAGCTACTTGCGAGGGTACATGCGCTGTATCGCCATCGCTGGTTTGTCTTCCTGCGAAAACAACAAAAGGCTCTTTGCACTCTTTTGAAAACCCAAGATGTTTCAACAGCGTAGCAATTGCCAAACCGGTTGCATAGGTATCGCTCCCCCCCAGCTGCCTGTCGGAAAGCAGATAAGCCTCATCGTAGTCCATAGAGATAGCCGTTCGTAATGCCTTCTCAAAGGATAGAGGTCCCATGGAACAAACAATCATTCGAGCATCGGGAAAATTCTTTTTCAGTTGCAAACCTGCTTCCAACCCAAATTGACAGTCCATGTTAATGATTGACTTCGCCTTCGTTCTTTCCATTAAGCCGTCCTCACCCATACGCATTTCTCCCGGAAGCGGAACTTGTTTTATTAAAGTGATTATTGTCATTCTTTATTCAATTACAAATTACATGAATGAGTATTCTGGTCCATTTCCTCCATTCGGTACATTCCAAGTGATTCCATCTGCCGGCTCTTTTATATCGCAAGTTTTGCAATGCAGACAGTTTTCAAAATGAATTCTTAGTTCTTTACGCCCTAATTTATTAGTGTGGAGTTCATACACTTCGGCTGGGCAATAGTATTGGCAAGGCGCCTCGAATTGCTCTATATTGATTTTGTAGTACGATTCAGGATTATTTATTTGCAAATGTGGCACTTGCATCTCGTCATGGAGGGTCCCTGAGTAATAAACATCGCTTACTTTATCAAAAGTTAAAGTTTTATCACACTCAAAATTGGAAGTTTTATCTCTAAACAGTTTTTTACTATAAGAATTAACCGTTTTTGTAGTACTACAGTCTTGATGTGCTTTTAATTTTCCAAAAAATCCTCCACCATTTGTAATCATCTGTGTTCCAAAATGAATGAAACCCGCAATGGTTCCTTTTGCAAAACCTTGACGAAAATTCCGAACAGGGAACAATTCATTATAAAGGCTGCTTTTCCTTACCAACTCCTCGTAGGTTTTAAGTGTTTGTTCAGAAAAGTTGTTTTGGGCAAGTGCAGTCCATGCGGTTTGTGCTGCCAACATTCCTGAGCGTATAGCAAGATGTATTCCTTTAAGCGCGGGCATTGCCAAAAAGCCTGCACCATCCCCCACGAGGAGCACATTATCCGTATAGAGTTTTGGAAGAGCGTACCAGCCCCCTTCGGGCATTGTTTTTGCCCCGTATTCAAGCAGTTGTCCGCCTTTCAGAATGGTAGCAATAGAAGGATGTGTTTTCCACATTTGAAATGCCTTGTGGATATCAAAGGTAGGATCGGCATAATCAAGACCGAGCACTAAACCAAGCGCCACCTTATGAGAGGGTAATCCATACAAAAAACCACCTCCGAAAACACCATGATTCATGGCAGGAAAACCCATTGTGTTATATACTTCGCCCACTTTAATTCTGCCTTCCGGAACGCTCCAAAGTTCTTTACACCCCAGCGAGTATAGTTGAGGCGTTTTTCCTTTTTGTAAATCAAATTTCGTAATCAATTGTTTGGTTAAACTCCCGCGAGAACCCTCCGCAAGAATCGTGAGCTTTGCCTCTACCGAAGTGCCTTGTTGAAAGTTCTCCAATTTTTCTCCGCGTTGAGAAACTCCTGTATCAATGGCCTTCGCGCCTACAACTTTTCCACTTTTATTATACAACAGTTGGCTCATCGCAAATCCTGTATAAATTTCAACGCCTTTTTCGATGGCAATCTTTGCTAAAAACCGACAAATTTCCCCTAACGATGCAATATAATTGCCTTTATTGCCCATATAGGGCGGCATAAATGGCGCGCTAAATTTCCATTTTCTACCGATGAAAAGCAAATGCTCTTTGCTTACTTTTGTGAGAAAAGGAATTTCACTCAATTCTACTTTTGGCAACAGTTCTTTGAACACATCCGGACAAACCACAGCACCTGAAAGGATGTGGCTTCCAATAGTATTGCCTTTTTCAATCAACATTATTCTGCGTTCCAACCGGTTTTGTTTTAGTAAATCAGCTAAATGAATAGCCGTAGCCAACCCCGATGGCCCACCGCCAATAATTAAAATATCTGTTGAAACTACATTAGCAATACTCATCGGATAGAATTAAATCTAAGTAAAGAAAGTTGCGACAAAAGTATAATATTTTCTTTACCCGAATGTAAATATCCCCAGATTTATCGTTGCGATTTAAAATATTCCGACAGGGGAGTTTACAGTTAAGTGGACGAGTGGACGAGTGGACAAGTTAATGAGGTTGAGATTTACGATATTTATGGTAGAAAGCAGAAAGCAGAAAGCAGAAGGCAGAAAGCAGAAAGAAATAGATATATCGCATTTACATTCAGGAGTTTATTTTGTGAAAATAGCAACGGATAAAGGAATGGTTACAAAAAAAATAATTAAACATTAACCATTAATAGTTAAAAATATGTGGAATTTTGAGAAGAGCCAATTTCGAGAACTTTAAGCCGGTGTGTTGTATTCTGCCCGCACCGGCAACAATCAAGGCGCACTTGCAGGGAACTATCCACTGCTTCGTAAAAGTTAAATTCAAAGACTTTCAGTGGAGTTCGGAGTCTTTAAAAATAAACATCTAATAATTAGAACTCTTTATTAATTAAAAATCAATTTATTATGAAAAAACAACTCTTTTTTTTGGGAATTATTTTGCAGTTTTTCGTACTTCGAGCACAATCGCAAACTTTTGTCTATTCTATGGAGGGCGAAGTAGTTCTACTTGAACAAAATGATACTATTCAATACGTGCATTTTGCGCCAGATGCCGGTTCAAAGGCTATGGAAACTGTTTTAACTAATTTAGAAACATTAGCATCTCGTATTGATATGGTTACTCCAGAGATTTATCGTTACGATTTGAATTATTCCGATAGAAAACACCACACGTTTACTTGTCCACTTGTTTACTCGTTTACCACTGAAAACCAATAACATTTTTAACTACCCTACTAAAAATTATTGATATTATTATTGATGAATAATTCCTTTTTTTATTTTCGCAGCCGTATTGATAGCGTTTGCTATTGTTTAGGTTTAGAAAATCGCCAGTATTTAGAATCAACAAACAGTAAGCCTAATGCGCAGGCTCAC
>Ga0209737_10000291_pt1 | contig 43975 bp, 31 predicted proteins | sample TergutCu122P3_FD_187284 | JGI IMG/M metagenome (GOLD analysis project Ga0209737, IMG submission 187284) | Cubitermes ugandensis P3 segment gut microbial communities from Kakamega Forest, Kenya - Cu122 P3 (SPAdes) (version 2) | ecosystem: Host-associated > Arthropoda: Insects > Digestive system...
CGCTCCCTTCCACGCCTCCTTGCTTCCTGGAATCTGCACCATTTCGACGCCGCGACCCTGCCGTCAGTGATAAGGCGAGTGCGATAGCGGCGCAGGGGGCTTGCCCCCTTTCACAAAAGGGGTGGCGCCGCAGGCGACGGGGATTTCGCCCCCGCAAAAAATCCGCAGGGGTAGACCTGCGTGTCTGCCCCTTTTTCGAATTTGCGTGTCTGCTCCTTTTTCGAACAATCCCCCAAGCAAATTTCATGTGTGTCATTTGACAACATGGCTCACGTGCCTATAACTGACGCCAGCTTTTGGCGTTCCCAAAAACTCGTGGTTGTGCGAGTGATCGGCCTGGGCGAGCGACGATTACCTTTGGAGATACTATGTTCGGTGGACTGATAAAACGCTTTTTCGGCACGAGCCATGAGCGCATGATGCGCAAAATTCAACCGACGGTCGTTCTGATCAACGCCAGGGAGGCCGAAGTTGCCGCGCTCAGTGACGAGGCCCTGGCTGCCCAGACGGTGAAATTTCGCGAACAGGTTGCCAATGGCGCTTCGCTGGAAGACATTCTGCCCGAAGTGTTCGCCACCGTGCGAGAAGTCAGCCAGCGCGTCCTTGGCATGCGCCATTATGATGTTCAGATGATCGGCGGCGTCGTTCTGCACCGCGGCATGATATCGGAGATGAAAACGGGCGAAGGCAAGACGCTTGTCGCGACGTGCCCGCTCTACCTCAATGCGTTGCTTGGGAAAGGTGCGCATCTTGTCACCGTCAACGATTACCTGGCCAGCCGCGATGCTGACTGGATGGGACAAATCTATCGATTCCTCGGCATGTCGGTTGGCAAGATCCTCACCGATCTCGACAACGAAGAGCGGCGCATTGCCTACAACTCGGACATCACGTATGGCACCAATAACGAATTTGGCTTCGATTACCTGCGCGATAACATGAAATTCAGCCTGGCCGACTATGTCCAGCGCGGGCACTTCTTTGGCATCGTTGACGAGGTCGACTCCATCCTCATCGACGAAGCCAGAACACCGCTCATCATTTCTGGGCAAATCGAGCAGGATCTCAATCTCTACCAAAAAATCAACAAGCTCGTCCCCTTCCTCAAGCGCGACGAAGATTATGCCGTCGATGAGAAGGCCCAAAGCGTTGCGCTCAACGAATCGGGCATCGAAAAGGTCGAGCGCCATTTGGGCGTCGAAAATATCTACGAGCCCAAGTACATTGACTTCCTGCATCACGTCAACAAGGCCCTCCAGGCCCATACCCTCTATAAACTCGACCAGAATTACGTCATCGAAAACGGCAAGGTCGTCATTGTCGACGACTTCACCGGCCGTCTCATGCATGGCAGACGCTGGTCGGATGGGCTGCACCAGGCCGTTGAAGCCAAAGAAGGCGTCGAAATACAAAGCGAGAGCCGAACGCTGGCCACCATCACCTTCCAGAATTATTTTCGCATGTACGAGAAACTCGCTGGCATGACAGGCACCGCCGACACGGAAGCCGAAGAGTTCAAGAAGATCTACAAACTCGACGTCGTCAGCATCCCCACCGAAAAGAAGATCATCCGAAAAGACTACCAGGACGTGGTGTATTGTCACGAACGCGCCAAGATCGCCGCCGTCATCAAGCAGATCCTTGAATGCCACGCCAAGGGTCAGCCCGTCCTCGTTGGCACGGTCAGTGTCGAAAAAAGCGAAGTCTACAGCAAACGCCTCGACAAAGAGGGCATCCCCCATAACGTCCTCAACGCCAAGAATCACCGCCGGGAGGCCGAAATCATCGCCCAGGCCGGACGCGAGGGCGCCGTCACCATCGCCACCAACATGGCCGGACGCGGCACAGACATTCTCCTGGGAGGAAACCCCGAATTCCTTGCCCGCCAGGCCCTTGGAAACGGCGACCCCAAACAATACAAAGACTTGCTGCAAAAATTCAAAACACAGTGCGCCGAAGAAAAAGAACGCGTTGTTGCACAGGGCGGCCTCTTTATCCTTGGAACCGAACGCCACGAATCGCGCCGCATTGACAATCAGCTGCGCGGACGTGCCGGACGGCAGGGCGATCCCGGCGCCAGCCGCTTTTTCCTCTCACTCGACGACGACCTCATGCGCATCTTCGGCGGCGAAAAACTCAAAGCCATGATGGAACGCCTGGGCATGGAAGAAGACGTCCCCATCGAAGCCGGCATGGTGAGCCGTTCCATCGAAGGCGCACAAAAACGCGTCGAAGGCCGAAACTTCGACATCCGAAAAAGCCTCATCGAATACGACGATGTCATGAACGCGCAGCGAAAAGCCATCTATGGCCTTCGCCGCAACATCCTCGAAGGCCTCAACATTGAACAGGAAATCCTTGATGCCTTCGAAGACGTCACCTACGACTTCGCCAACAAACACCTGCCCGAACACACCATGTACGAGGACTGGGATCTGGAAGGCTTCTTTAAGGCATTTGTGCCCATCTTCGGTTTCTCGCTCAAAATCGACATGCTGGATGTCGGCCGCGGCGATCGCGCGGGCATCATTCAGCTCGTCTGGAACGCCATCGAAGCGCACTACAACAGCCAAATCAAAAGCTTCGACGACCTCAAGGCCGCCTTCGATAACCACCTGGGCGAAGACAGCCCCTATAAGGGCGTCGATGGCAAAACACTGCTCCTTGAACTTGCCCAGAACTTCTACCTGCGCGAAATCGATCAGCTCTGGCGCGATCACCTCTCGGCCATGACGAACTTGCGAGAATCCATCTCGCTTCGCGGCTATGCACAAAAAGACCCCAAACAAGAGTACAAGCGCGAAGCCTTTGCCCTATTCGAAGCCATGATGCACAACATCAGGGTCCGAATCATGACGCAGGTCAGCCGCGTCCAGGTCGAAAAACCCAAGTTTGGCGATGCGCCCAAGCCAAAAGCAAGTGCCAAAAGCGAGCCTGTGACACTTGCCAAAACCGCCGCTCAGCCCAAAGCCGCAGAGAAATCCGCAGCAGGCGCAAAACCTCTTTCCATGGCAGAACTAACGCCCTCCACCATCGCACAAGCCTCACGCGCCGCCCAGGAAACGCTCCAAAAGCCGCGCTCCATGGCCGATATGATGCCTGCCTCGATCATGAAAGCGATGCAGGATGTCGCAAGTGCCCAAAAGAAAGCCATAGAGGAATTCGCAAACGCCCAAAAGCGCCAAATCGAGGCGCTGGCCCAGGGTGAAACGCAAAACGACGATTCTCAGGACGACGCCGAAAACACTGAGGCCTCAAAAGAAGTCAGCGAATCCGACAAAATCTCCCCCCTTGATGCCCTGCTCCAGGACGACGGCGATTCGGGCGACGGCTGGGATAAAGTCTAGAGGGGGCAACGCCCCCTGCGCCGCTATCGGCCTGTAGGCGGGCGAACACAGTTCGCCCCTACATGCCGATACGCGTCTACCCCCTGTGCGGGGCTCAGTCGCCGCCCCGCAACGCCCCGCTGTCCCCCTCTTCGAGGGGGATGTCGGCAAAGCCGGCAAGGGGTGGCCCCCTGCAATGCTGCGCATTGCTTGTGGGTAGTGGGCGAACATTGTTTGTGGAGCGTAGAATGTTAGTTACGCTCCACAACGATGCTAGTTGCTCACAGACGCTCCACAAAGTCCGTTGTGGAACGTAGAATATTAGTTACGCTCCACAACGATGTTAGTTGCTCACAGATGCTCCGCAAAAGCATCCAGTGATTACATTTCGGTCAGACTGATCAACCTGCGAAAACACAAAACGGCAGGTCGCCTGCCACTGCCTGGCCTAAGCTCCGTCAAGATACCAGCTTCCTTGAGCTGTTTAAGCAACCTCGTTGTCGTCTTCTCAGCGATATTGGAATTATTCAGGAGCTGTTGCGTCAGATCGACAGTACGAAAAGTAGGTTTGCTGAAAATGACATCCAGCAAATGTACCGTGTATTGAGAACGCGTGGTTTCCTGTATCTCCTGTTTCATCGCATCATACAAATCTTTGATCGCCTGAACGCGCTTGCTGTTTTGTTCCGCCTGAACCTTCACAGCCTTTAGAAAAAAGGCAATCCAGCCATTCCAGTCGCATTCCGCTGAAATGGCTTTCAGGCGCTGGTAATACTCTTCCCGGTTGTCTTCAAGATACTCAGACAGATAAAACATCGGCTGAGACAACGTGCGCTTTTGGTAGAGAAATAACGGAATCAAAATCCGCCCAATCCGTCCATTGCCATCCTTAAATGGATGCAGCAGCTCAAACTGCGCATGCATGACAGCTGTCTGCAACAAATGGTCGATATCCTCAGACTCGATCGCAAGATACTGCTCCCAAGCCTGCAAATGATCAAGCAACTGCAACGGATTGGGCGGCACAAATGTCGCCTGTTCAATCGAACACCCCACTCTGCCGATCCAATTCTGGTCTTTGCGAAACTCGCCTGGTGTCTTATCCTGACCACGAACACTGTCCATCAGAGTACGGTGCAGACCAAGCACAAAGCTCAATCGAATCGGTCTATCCTGTAAGTAACCCCGTGCCTCAAACAACGCCCGGCGATAGTTAGAAATCTCTCGAATATCCTCATATTTTTCGCCTTCTTTGAGCAGTCCGGCATCCTGCTCCAATACTTCATCCAACGTAGCCTGAGTACCTTCAATTTTTGAAGACAAGACTGCTTCATTAGTCGTCATGGGTGCTAGCATCACCGATGCATTCGGAATGCTCTGCAGCAGACCATCATAACGCGCCAGCGCCGCGTTGGCCTGCACAATCACAGGCAACAGCTGACGGAAATCCAAATCAGTCAGCGGCAAATCATGTAAATCATCAGGCACATAAGGCAGCATGAATCTTCCTCATAAGTATATCGAACCAGCCTCATCAACGCAGAAAGTGTCCGCAAATGCGCAATATTGCAGGGGGTGTGGGGGAACAAGTTCCCCCCACAAAAAACGCTACGACTCCTGGCGCTTAAAAAAGATGACGCGTTTTTTATCGATGGCTTCGATGGCCAGGGCAGTTGCCCGTTTGACCACGATGTAATCATCTTGCGAGGCATTGGCAACGATGGCGTATTTGCCTCTTTCCAAAAGTGCCAGCGCCAAATCTGACAGCATGATGGCATCAATGAAGCGCTCCGGCGTCTGAAAGTAAAACTTTTTGCGCCCGTTCACATCGCCCAAAGCCGCATCCAGGTAAACTTGGGCCAGTCTTTGCTGAACTTGCGTTTCGACCGACTGTTTGGCTTCAGTCGCCCGCAAATCAGCAGCTATTTCCTGAGTCGAAGTCCCTCCACCATCCTTAAGTCCACGGTGTTGCTGTTGTTTTTTTTCGCGCTCGACCTGTTTGGCCTTCTTGTCATTGGCCAAACCCGATTTTTTTAGCGCATCCAACATATTGCCCATATCATCCTCCACGGGTGCCCTTACGATCCGATGTGCAAGAACCACTGCATACTCTGTCTTTACGGCATAAGAATCAAGCATCGTCACACGACAAATGGACACCAAATCCTAAAAACTCTCCAGTCTTCACAGCAATAAACCATCACAAAAAGCGACAATTTCGGCCAAAAATAGTACATTTCGTCCTCTACCCACAAGCAATGCACAGCATTGCAGGGGGTATGGGGGAACTGGTTCCCCCACGTAAAAAATATTTTTAAAGTGAGGCAATTGATGGGTTGGTTAAGGGATAAAACTGTCATTTTGGGGGTTACAGGCAGTATTTCTGCTTTTAAGGCTGCTTCTTTGGCGAGTAAATTGACGCAGCAGGGTGCAAAGGTCGACTGCATCCTGACGGCGAATGCCACCAAATTGATTGCGCCGGCAACTTTCGAGGCTGTTACACATCGCCGCAGTTATACGGATACCTTTGCCACGGGTGAAATCAACCATATATCTGTCGGCACTGGCGCTGATTTGGCCATTGTTGCGCCGTGTTCTGCCAACGTCATTGGAAAACTCGCCCATGGCATTGCCGACGACATGCTGACAACGACTTTGCTTGCTATTCGTTGTCCTCTTATCGTGTCTCCAGCCATGAACACGCATATGTATGCCAACGTTGCCGTGCAGGAAAACCTTGCCATACTTCGGCGAAGGGGCATTGTTATCGTGAAACCCGCCGAAGGGCGCCTTGCCTGTGGCACCGAGGGCCGGGGGAGAATGCCAGAGCCAGAGGTTCTAATCGAAGAGATCTATCGCCACATTGCCCTGCCCAAGACACTCCTTGGCAAACATGTCGTTGTCAGCGCAGGCGCAACGCGTGAAGCCATCGACGCGGTGCGCTTTATATCGAACCCTTCGACGGGCAAGATGGGCTTTGCCTGTGCACGGGTTGCCCGCATGCTGGGGGCCAGGGTGACACTGGTCACAGCCGCTTCGAATCGTGAACCCTGGATGTCGGATATTGAATGCATTGACGTCGTATCGGCCCAGGATATGGCCGAGGCCATGTTTGCCCATGTCCCAAGTGCCGACATCGTCGTCATGGCGGCGGCTGTTTCCGATTTCCGACCAACACAAAGCTATCCACACAAGGTTCACAAGACAGACGCGAACTTGGAAATTCGCCTTGAACCGACGACCGATATTCTCAAAAAACTTGGAGAAAAAAAGCACAGCAGGCAGTTTCTATGCGGCTTTTGCATGGAGACAGAAGATCTTCTGCCACGCGCTCGCCAAAAACTTACAGACAAAAAACTCGATCTCATCATCGCCAACGATCTGAATGCACCGGGGTGCGGTTTCGGCCATGACACCAATGGGGTGACCATTCTGGATGCCGAAACAGCAACAACCCTCGAAGTCATGGACAAGCATGACGTCGCCATCGCCATCTTCGATGCCATTGTCAAACAGATGCAGGGGCGACCGGGACGGTCGACCGTGCGACGCAGTCGCCAAGAGCGGGGCGTTGCGGGGCCGGCGACTGAGGCCCCGCACGGGGGGTAGCCGCGTATCGGCAGGGGCAGAACATCTTCTGCCCCCTGCTGATAGCGGCGCAGGGGGCTTGCCCCCACCTCGTCTAAACCAACGGCAGAAACTGCTCACCTTCGGGACGGTAGCCGTGAAAGAAGCTCTTGGCATCCATAGGTTTTTTGCCTTCGGGCTGGAGGGTATGAATGGCCAGGATGCCCTGTTTGCAGGCAACGAGGAGTGCTTTTGAGTCCGGGCAGAGCCCAAGGATTGTACCAGGGGGAGAGGAAACGTGGGTTTCGAGGGCGTGCGTCATGTGGATGGCGATGCGTTTGCCCTGGTAGGTGACAACGGCGGTTGGCCAGGGAAAGAGCCCTCGGCAGCGTGCATCCAACGCGTGTGCATCCGTATCGAAATGGATGTAGCCGTGGGATTTTTGAAGTATGGGCGCAGCGGAAGGTTCGCCATCTTGTGGCACAGGCGTAAGGGAACCATTGGCAATGCGGTGGATATTCTGGGTGAGAACCTGCGCTGAGAGTGCGGCGAGTTTTTCGTGAAGTGTTGCGGCAGTCTCGGAAGGCGCCAGATCAATGGCCTGGCGCGCATAAACAGGCCCCGTATCCATGCCGGCATCCATGCGCATGAGGCAAACACCCGAAGTTGTCTCGCCCTGCATGATGGCCCATTGAATGGGCGCAGCGCCGCGATACTTTGGCAGGAGCGAGGCATGCAGGTTAAGTGGGGCCAGGCGCGGAATATCGAGGAAGGCTTGGCGGAGAATTTTGCCGTAAGCGATGGTGACGAAGAAATCGGGAGCCAGGTCCGTGAGCAGATCGAACATCTCGGGCGTCTTGAGAATTGGGGGCTGGTAGCAGGGAATGGCGTGGGCTTCGGCACATTGCTTAACAGCCGGAGGCGTCATGAGGCGTCCTCTGCCTGCGGGTTTATCGGGCTGGGTGATGACGGCACAGACCTGGCAACGGGGGTCGGCAACGAGCGCTTCGAGCGTGGGGACAGCAAATTCTGGTGAACCCATAAAAACAATTTTGAGCATGATGCCTCACTAACATGAATGCTTCATATGGATTGAACTGACGCTGCGCATGCGGCAGCGCATGGAATATTCGCGGCAGGCCTCGACCGTCGCCCGATCAGGGACGAGGTAAAATGCCCATGAGGCTCTTGACATCGTTGTCCGAAAAGCGGAAGCCCAAACCGAAATAGTAGTCGAAGGTGTTATGGTTGAAGGGATTGTCGATGCCTGCCGAGAGATAGAACGCTTTTGTCCAATTCCAGGGGAAAGCCAGCGACAGATAAGCCAGGGCAGTTGCGCGCATGCGCGGATACTTGTCGCCATTGAAGTCGTAGAGATCCACCGCGAATCTGAGGTCATCGTTGAACAGCATGAGGTCTCCGCCGATGCCGCCGGTATTTTCGATAATGCCAAAGCGCCCAACAAACCATCGCCATCGCTTCGCGAACTGTGCGCTGAAGAGAAAGCTGCTGTCGGTTGTCGTGACGGTCTCATACACCGGGCCGGAAGCAGAGGAATCGGTCAGGACATGCTTCGTTGTCGATTTGCCATTGGGATCCATGATGAGATTAAGGAGGTAAAACTTATCGGGGGAAGATTGAAGTTTGACGCCAAAATCTACTCTAAAGGCATTGGCATTGATCAAATAGTCGCTTCTCAGCGAGATATCAACATTCATGTTGGAGATGGGGGAGAGGAGGGCGTTGGCGCCATCGACGGTTTCGGTTCCGGATCTGATCAGCGCCCGCGTTTCCTTGAGAAGGCTCTCGGCCTCATCTGCAATGGTATTATCGACCAGCAACCGCCCTACGCTGCCCTCGCCTTCGTCCATGCGCTGCGTGATTCGCTCAATGTTCGTGAGGGAGCGATCCAGCTTGTCGATAGAGTCAGCGAGTTTGGCAATTGAGTCATGGGCGATCGAAAAAGTGCCGTCTACCCCGGATTGGGTGGAACGAATCATGCTTCGCATATCTGCGACAGCGGCCCTGAGCTCGCGGGTGAGCACCGGCATTTCAGAACTGCCCATGTGTGCCAGTTTGGCAGCATCTCGTGTAACAGCTTCGACATTCATGACAATGGCGTTGATCTTGTCGGTGTTTGTCGTCGCAATCTCGCGCACAGCTCTCATCGTCTCGTGGAGATCTTCGATAATATCCATGAAGCGCTGCTCACCTTCATTGCCGCCAAACACGCTCGACATCGTTTCAGTAACCTGAGAGACATTGGCCATGATCCTGCCGGCATCATTGAGAAGCGCTTCGGGGCCCGTTGTTTGAAGAACGTTGTAGATTCTGTCACCTGCCACAAGCTGGCGGCCCTGCACGCCAGGAGTCAGATCGAGGTGATAATCGCCTAAAATGCCCGACATTTTTTTGGCAATGGTCGCACCATTCTTAAAGAAACCGTTTTGCTCTTCACCTTCATGCAGGACGACATTTTCGGATATGGCAAAGACGACTCTGGCAACATTGCCATCGAGTGAAATGGAACGCACTTCACCGATTTGAATGCCGGCAACCCGTACCTGGGAGCGTGGCAGCAAGCCGGTCACATCATCGAAGTAGGCGTAGAGTTCGTATGTTCCCCGGCTCCGCCCCCAATCTGACGAGAACTTGACGATCATGGCAATCGTCATGATCAGTCCAACGATGATGACGAATCCAACCTTAAATGGGGTGATGATATTTTGCATATGAATGACTAAAATTCCGCAGGAAAACGATGCCTACCAGATGACAACCGAAAGGAAATAGTTCAGCAGCAATATCGTGATGGAAGCATTGACCACGGCGCTGGTCGTTGCTTCGCCAACCCCTTTGGCACCGCCGGAGGCATAGAATCCCTTATAGCACCCGATGAAACTTATGAAGACACCAAAGACCGCTGCCTTGATGAGCCCGCCAATGACATCATAGGGTTCTAACAAGTTCTCGACCATGGCGTCAAACGAACCGTAATCAATGCTCAAAAGTCCGATGCCGACCAGGTAGGCCCCTACGATGCCAATGAAATTGAAGATGGCACACAAAACCGGCATGAGCAATGTCGTTGCCCATACTCTTGGAACGATGAGATATTGCACCGGATCGACAGCCATGGTTCTCATGGCATCGATCTGTTCGGTGACACGCATGGTGCCAAGCAGAGTTGCCATGCCAGAGGAAGCACGCCCGGCCACCATAATGCCGGACAGCACAGGGCCAAGTTCGCGGCAAATCGCAATGGCAACGGTCGCGCCAACGAGAGATTCCGCACCAAATAAACCAAAAGCATAAGCACTCTGGTAGGCAAAAATGGCTCCCGTAAAAAAACCGGTCAGAAGGATGATAAAGAGCGATCCAAAGCCGACAAACTCTATGGCGAGGAGCAGCTGCTTAAAGCGGTATGGCGGACGAACGGTCGCTATCAGCATCTGCACAAACAGAATGATGAACTGACCAAGTCCCTCAACCTGCCGGATAGCCCATCGCCCCACGGCATCAAAGCCCCGGTATAGCCGACGCCTGCTGTGATTAGATGACTGCACGACCACTGACCCACATAAACATATCCAGAAACTATGCCCTGACTTTGCGCCGCTGATTTTCACCAGAGGAGGGCGTAAAAGAAGAAAAACTCTCCTGTCTTCTGTCGTGTTTATAGCGAATGGTCAAAGAAATGCCTATGAAAAGAAAAGTGCGCGAATCGCCGCACCAAGCCCCTCTTTCTCGGCGGTGTCCATGACGAACAGTCAAAGAAATACGCACAGATCGCTGTAACAAATGCGTCCCTTAAGCTTTGGGTGCGAAGTATTCTTTAGCTACTTGGCCGGTATCGTGCTAGAAAGCGGGAGTGCCATAATGGCAGACGTGAACTGGGCGTTGGAGATCTCACTGGGGTTTAGGAGTTGAGGCATGAATCGTGAGGCCAAGTTTTCGGTGGTATTGCCTTCAGGGAGTCTTTCGACGTCCCAGCTGGCGGCATTCGAAGAGACCTGTCACCGCTATGGTTTAGCCCTGCATTTGCCTTTGCGTGCCAACAATACGGGAGACACTGTCGCGGCAACATCGCTTTCGCTTCGCGATGCTCAACTTCTTCGGCGTCAGATTGCAGGCCTCGGTTATTCGGTGGATGTGGTGGGTGAAACGATGAAAACCGCCACAAGGTCTCCGAAGTTGCCCGACACGGTGGTGGTTGGGCGCGACAGCTACGACGCATACGAACCGGGCGATCCTGTCAGCGACATCACCACGGATGCCTGGTCAAGCCTCGAAGTCCCGGCCATGGATCTGGATCTGAACGACGGCGGACAACTTGAAGAATCCGCCAAGTGGAGCGGCGATAACTGGTTGCGTCCAGACGAGTCAAAGACACTCAGCATCAACGCACAGGATATCCTCAAGGCTGCCAAACTCCATGAAGCCCAGGCGAATGCGGCTCCCGCCATGCGCGGATCGGATGCCAAACCAATAGCCATTCCCGGGATAACCACGGTGTCGACATCCTCGCAAAGAAACCCGGCATTGAGCATTGCGCCGCCACGCCCTGCCCAAACCCCAGAAATGGCAACCCACGTCGTCCCAATCATCCCAAGCGAAGTTCTGCCCATCCACGTCAACGAGGTAAAACCTGCCCACACACCGCTTCCGCCCAGGGCACCTGCCTTTCCTCCCCCAGCTGCAACCCAGGCGGCCTCAACGACAGCCACAGTCCAAACGACCTCGACGAATACCACCCAAAACGCGCTTTCCTGTCAAAGCGTTTCCCGCCATCCCACTGGGGCAGAAACGGATATCTACGCAGACGTTCCACAGCAGGCAACCTCTTCTGCGCTCCTAACCAAAATCTTTCTGATCATGGGTGTTTTCATCGCCATCCTGCTCATTCTCCTGATCATCAATCTTATCCATCCTCTGCCCTTCCTGAGCGACCTGATTAACCCATTTTAACGCCCCTGAGTCTGTCGATTTCCTCGGAGATTCCATGCAATGTCCACGCCTTCACGGGGCCATGATACCCATCCACCTCAGTGCTGCCTGCGCCAGCTCACGGCAGGCCTTTTTTTGCGAAGAATGCCGTGCGGTGTGGATGAAGGCTGCCGAATGCAAAGACTACCTCGGCATTGATACGGAACTGGCGCGACTCAAACTGCAGCACACTTATATCGACCTTTCCTGCCCTCAGTGTCTGACCACACTCCAATTCAGACGATTCGCGGGGTATGTCGTCTACGTTTGCGGGCAATGCCGAAGCTGTTTCATGGACTCGGGCGTCCTGCCATGTCTGCTGGACAGCCTGAAAGAAACTTTCCTGCCAACGGATTCAGCGCTGCCCCTCCCAAACTCTGACAAAGCTGTTCCCTCACTCACAGCGCCATCACCCATCGACAGGCTTGGCATGACGTGTTGTGAGTGTGACGCCGAGATCCCACACCCAGGCGAAGCGCATATGGGTGCCATTGGCTGCTGCTGCCAGCGGTGCACTTCGACGCCACAGTTGATCTCCGAGCAAAAATTTCAGAATGCCCAGCTCGTCACATTTCGGAGCATGGAAGTTAAAGTCGATCACTGGCGACGTAATTCCCACAGCGTCATTGCCGTCACGCCGGCCGAGCCCTGCCTGCTCAACGTCACCCTTTATTCGCTCTCATTGCCCGTCAGAATGCTGCGCTTTGGTTACAGAAAACTGGCCCTGAGAGGAAAACTCCGACGCAGGCTCGACGCTTCCGAAGGCATCGAATTCAAAACACCATGGCATGTCTTTCTCAAGCAGCGCGGCATCATTGAGTGCCTGGATGAACTCAGCACCATGGGAAGCATTTGCATTGAATTTATGCCTCACAGTATTATCTTCGACCTGGAGAACCATAGCCGAAGCGTCGAATTGCGCCATCGTTTTGAGGCTTCGGTGCGCCGGCTTCTGCTGGCCTATGAACGTTTTGTCCTGTTGACAAAACGCTACGACACGCCCTCAGCAACCAGCACAACTTAAAGGAACATGGTCATGGTAGACAAAAGCAATCATCGCGAAATTCTATCGGCAGCCCTGAGTGCCCACGTCAGTGAACTGCGGCTCTTTTGGCGAGAAACGGGATTTTCCTGCCGCTGGTTGGTGCCGGATGCGGAACACTGCTACGTGGATGAAGAATCCCTTCGACATCTCGACAAATTCCGCCAAACGGTGGATTCAACCATCCCAAACGAGAGCGTGCGCCAACAGTGGCTCGACATGTCCTCGCCTCTCCTGGACGGCTTTGACACCAGCATGCCATTTCCACTCAGGACACTGACCTGGCTGTTGCGCGTCGTAGAGAGCCCGCACCGTGAGGATCTCACCATCGACACCTGGAATCTGTACCTCTGGAGCGTGCGCCTTTCGGATTTACCAAACCGAATCCTGAGAAAACTCTCCAGCCATCTCGAATCTCAGAGCAAACAGGCGCTTATCGATTTTGACACGCTCGCTGCACGCTTCTTCGCTGCCGTTCAAAACAACTACCCCAAAGACTTTGACCGGATCCGGCAGCGTGAGCAGATGACGCTCAATCATCGCTTCGATCGGCTGCGGCGCTTTAAGAACCTCATTTTTTACGGCATCGCCAATATTGGCAAAGCCAACATTTCAAAACAGCTCATCCGCCACTGGCAATCCATGACCGGCCGGCCCATTGGCATGCACTGCGTGACGGTGTTTCATCCCAATACAAGCTACAGCGACATGGTTGAGCGGCGCGTCGAAAAAAACTACCCCGCCTCCATGCAAAGCCCCATTGAGCATCGCGCCCCCCGCGTCATCGCCAATCATATCCAGGAAGCCCGCTATTTCTTCGAACCCTATGCCGGCGAAAACATCCAGGAAGGCCTTCTGATGTCGTTGTGCCGTGCCGCCGCGCACAACCCGGATAAAGACTATGTCTTCATGATCGACTGCATTGACCAGGCCAATCTCAATGACGTTCTGGGTGAAGTGGCCCATATGCTCGACAGTTTCGCACGCGTGCCGTGGCGCATCGGAAGTGGAGACATTCCCGGGGCCTGGGATCTGGAAGCCGAAGGCGCACGCTCCATCCGATTGACGCTCTCTGGACGCATCTTCTTCCTGCCCTCAAATGTCTACATTCTGGGCACGGCCACCGAAGACGATCTCTTCAGCGCAAAAAACAACGAACGAATCCTCCAGGCCTTTGTTCTCGAACACCTCCCCGCCATGGACGCCGATCAGTTAAAACTTGTCATGCTCGCAGACCGTCCCCATGAAGATTTCGCCAGGCTCGAAGAGTACGCCGAACACAGCATCGCCCTGTGGCACAGCATCAATGCAGTTCTCATCGAAACTGCAGGGCGAAAAAACATCATCGGCTACGGGCCGCTCTTTTCGATGTGCGAAGAAATACTGTCAAGCTCCGATGTCCACGATGCCAATCGCATTGTCCTCGGCACCTGGCGCTATCGGATGCTGTCACCGGTCATTCAGAAAATGAACAGCCTCCTGCTGACCGGCACCCAACTGCATCGGCAATCCCTCGATAAACTCATCGAATGCCTCAACCAATCGTGGCTTCGCATGACCGTCACCATTGAGGGCATCGCGCCAACCGAGTGCATTGGTCTGACCTTCGAAGAAGACTTTTCCTGCTGATCTGGCTTTACCCTCGCAGCCCCCATGGCCTTCCCTTGAGAGCAGGCCAGATGCAAAAAAAGAGCGGCGCATGTTCAGCGCCGCTCTTCAGTGTCATTTCGGTGCGTTTCGCTAAGCCTCACCCAACGCATCCAGCTCAGCCTGAAGAAGCGTCATACGCTCCTTGGCTTTGAGCTTGAGTTTCTTGCACTCCTTAAGCGCCATCTGTTCTTCCGGCGACATCCAAACCTGAGCGTTAAAAGCCTCAACGCGCACATCAAGTGCCGCATGCTCATCTTTAAGCTCCGCGATTTCCTTCGTGATTTCTTCTCGACTTAGATTGCTCATTGTCCTCCCGCTTTCGTCTAATGGCAAATGAATCGCCAGAGTCCCGGCCACAACACCCAAAGAACGCTATCGCAAAGGGCATTCTTTGTCAAAAGGAACATCCGATGGAGGGACTCAAAAATTCGACTTTCTGCCATAATGCGCTAGAGTCCCGGTTCATATATCGCCAAAGCGCGATCTATGTTCAAAAAAGGAACACCCATGTGTGAGATAAAGCCTGAAATTAAGAAAATTTTGTTCGCCGCCGGCGGAACCGGCGGTCATGTTTTTCCTGCCATCGCAGTTGCCGATGCACTGCGCGATATCCGTCCCGATCTCGAAATTGCCTTCGTAGGCAGCTCACAGGGCAACGAAGAGGAATGGGTTAAAAACGCCGGCTACCGGTTCATCCTGCTGAAAACAGACTTCATTAAAGGCGCATCATTCCTGAAAAAGTGCAAAAATATCGCTGCCATGCCAGGCACCGCCAAACGTGCAAAGTGTTTATTGCTCGAAGAACGGCCAGACCTGGTCATTGGTGCAGGAGGTTACGTCTCGGGCCCCTTAGTGGCCGTCGCCGCCAGAATGCCTATTGCAACCGCCATTCTGGAACAAAATGCCATCCCAGGGCTCACCAACCGCATCCTGGCACACTTCGTCGACAGAATATTTACTTCATTCCGAGACACAGCGGGCTTCTCCGGCCCCAAGGTAGCCTATTTGGGCAATCCCGTGCGCACTCAGGCACTCGTCAGCTCACACGACAGCGCCAGGCATGAGCCAAAACGCCCCAACCTCCTTGGTGCTTCACCTGCCGATTCACCCCTGCACATCCTCATTCTCGGAGGCTCCCAGGGGGCCATGAGCCTCAATACAAAACTTCCCAAAGCCTTCCAATCCCTCACAGAAGAGGAACAGGCACACCTCATTGTGCGCCACCAAACCGGCAAAGGCAAACTGGAGGCAACCCAAAAGGCCTATGCCGAAGCAGGCCTTACGTCCGAAACGACCGAATTCATCCACGACATGGGAGCCGCCTATCAATGGGCAGATCTCCTTATCTGCCGTGCAGGCGCCACCACCCTTGCCGAAATCAAAGCAGCCGGAAAGGCTTCGATCCTCGTCCCATTCCCGCAGGCCGCCCATAATCACCAGGAAAAGAATGCAGATGCCACCGTGCTCCAGGATGCTGCCTGGAAAGTGCTCGACAACGAAGTTATCACGCGTGTCCCCGACGTCCTGCGCACTTGCCTCACAAACCCTGCACGCCTGCACGCGGTCGCCAAAGCTGCCCTCGCTGATGCCCACCCTCAGGCAGCGCACGACATCGCCCAGTATTGCCTCGAAAATGACTTTTCACAAAAATAATGACGCCCAACCCATCCTCCCCGCGCCCTGGCCAGACACGCCACCAACGCCGCCTCATCGCCGCCGCCATGGCTGCCGCATTCATGCACGGCTGCTTTGATGACGAGCCCTGGCCAAACCATCGTCGCTACACACCCACAACACACGCCATCCTCAGCCACGCCCCCGATGCCGATACGGCGATTGCCGGCGCATGGCGTCCCACCGCCATCCTCCCCATCGACGGCGAACACCTGCTCTACCTCGATCGCGGTACACGAAAACTCCGCCAGCTCAACACCCAAACGCAGGAAACCGTCACACTGGCAAACCTCGCCCCTTACGAAATGCTCACCGCCTCCGGCCCCGCTTTCGACATGACCTGGGGCAAAGCCATCCTGCCGGTCGGCCCAAACCGCTTCGCCATCGCCAGCCCAGGGCGGCCGATCATTTTCGTCAATACACAAAACAGCAGCATCATCCTCCCGCCATCAGGACAGAAAACAGCCTTCGACGGTGTCACCCTCGCAACCCTCGACTGGACAAACTTTGCGGGCATCGGCAAAGACGAAAACAACCTCTACCTTGTCTTCCAAAATCAGATTTTCGCCGTCGCCCTGGCTGGCCTGCATGATTTCACCACCACCAAACTCGTCCACATCGCAGGACTTGCTGCCTCGGCACCGCCACACGACTTCTGGCCCGCGCGCGAAGAATCCCTGGATCTTGACCCATGGACACACATCGCTGCCGACAATGGCTGGATCTATTTCTGGGATCCCCCCCGGCTGCGCGCCGTCAAAGACGACAAAATTCTCACCATCGGCGGCGACGGCTACCACGGCCCAAACGGCAATCTCAGCGACTTCTACGCCCGCCACCTGCCAATGAGTGCCCCCCTGAAAGCACATAACCATAAACTCTACACCACCTACTGGAATACACAGCGAACCATCCTCGAAATCACCGTCGAAGCATCAGGCGATACCGGCGAACACAGCGGCACTGTCAGAGAAATCCCCCTCTCATGCACTGCCATCCAGGACTTCGCCTTCTCCGGTGACACACTCCTGACCTCCAGCCTGGATGGCGGCAACTTCTGGCAGCAAACACCCCCAGACTTTGAATCGGAACTGCTCTACGGCGCGCCAAGTGAAGCCGATCGATTCGAATCCCTGGCAAACCCTCCCTCTCCTTTCGATGTGCCAAAAATCCTTGCGCCACAAAACCTGATCACCATCCACCAGGGCAATCTCCTTCTGGCACACGCTCCCAGCCTTGGGCGCCTCACGCTAAGCCCAACCCATGACCCAACCCAGGCCTCCCTCCTCTGGAGCAATGGCGCCGGAGACGAAATCACACACCTTGCCACCGATGGCCGGCACCAGGTCTGGATGACACAAAACACCGCCCTGTTTTTCCTTACCATCGACGCCCAGGGCACCATCGACCTCAAGCAAGCCAACAACTTCTTCACAGCACCCGATCCCATGGGCGCACCTGGCCCTGCCCAAACTCTCCGCCTTACAGAGCCACCCCAGCTCGCAGCCACCCACACGGGCTTTGAGTTCTACACCCCAAACTACGGACGCATCCTGCGCTGGGATATTTCCCAAGACGATACCACCATCCTCAACGACTGGCGCCAGGGCTGGAACACACCAGACCAGAATAACCCAACCATCCAGGCCGACACGCTTAACCTCAGCACCATTCTGAGCTACGACGCACGCGCCACGACCCAGGTCTTCGCCCTCCAAAGCCAAAACTTGCCCCTCATTGCCGTTGCCAATCGAGGCCAAACGACCCTTCAGGCCTTCGGGCAAAGAATCCTCCCACAAAATCTCGTCGTCATCGCCGGAATCGGCACAACCTCCCCCCACGATGGCGCCAATGCCAGCAACACACGTCTCCAAAACATCTCGGCCATCGCCTTTGACACCCATGGGCATATCCTCTTCGCCGAAAACCAGGAAAACCCAAAACTCTGGCAAATCACGACAAATGGCACCCTCCGATCTCTCGCTAACGACTGCGGTACACTTCCTCCCGGCAACATCGAACACATCAGTACCTTGACCCTAAACAGCGAAGGCGTCATCGTCCGCCAAAACGACCGCTTCTGGGCATGCAGTCCAACACCCGTCTATCTGGGCCAAACCCTCATCGCTCAAACCTGGACACGCCTCGACGAAGACTGGCACGCCCTCACCATCTGCCACGACGACCCCAAACGATGGGTCGCAACAACCGCCTCCGGCCAATTCTGCCACCTCCTGGCGAGCCAAACGCCTTCGCAGCCCCGCTGCCACGAACTTCCCGATGGCACCCAGGCCGTCCACACAGCCTGCCACCACGGCACCGCCCTCATCGCCACACGTTCACAGCAAAACAGCCGAAACTTCAGCCTCTACGCCGCCATAACCCAATCCCAGGCTCCCCCACACTATGCACTCGGCAACGGACCCGGAGTCATTGATGCTGGTCCCATCGGCACCACTAACATCGGAAAAACCGTCGCAGGCCTCGACACAGACGGCATCCCCAGCCTCTACCTCTGGATGCGCGACACCTGCTCGCTATGGCGAATCCTCGCCGACGAAAACAGAGGCATCACCGAAGACACCACAGTCCAGAGAGTCATCACACACGACTACCTCTGCGACGCACAAAGCCTGGCGGTTTCATTCTCAAGCCAAATCGCCCTCATTCACGACGATCAGCTCTACCTCCTCACCGACCAGACTTTCCAGCACGCCGCCAGCATCCCCGCCCCTGTCATCGAAGTGCGCGCCATGAGCCACGCCTTCATCATCCTCACACACGACGGCATCTTCGCCTACGAACGACAAAGGCTCACCAAACGCGTCCCAAACCCCGTCCGCATCGGCAGCCAATGGATCGACTACGCCCAGGACGGCATCGCCACACCCCGCATGACACCCCTGACACGCGAACACGGCGTCCTCCTCCCCATCTTCGACGGCAATCGCATCATCCGCCTGGCACTCTGACACGCAAATGCGCGCCGCTATCGCCCAGAGGGGCGATACGCGCCGCTGGCGCGGCTATCTCGGCCCAAAGGGCCTTCAATACGCCGCGCCTCGCTTGTGAAGGACAGAAGGGCAGGCACGGGAGCCTGCCCCTGCGAACGCCGCCCCTCTAATCCTCGGCTTTGATCGACTTGGCAGAACACGATTGACACTTGATGACAGTCCGGTACTTACGAAAAAACATAAAAGGAATGGCTATGCCTGCGATCGGAACAAGAACGAGCGCGTTTAGCGTGTAGGGAAGAAACGTTGCCAACATAAAAAAACTGACGATAATGAGCCACAATATAATCTTTCCGACATGCGTCATTTTTTTCCGGCTCGTAACCTTAGTTTTCGTTGAGCCACATCTGCAGCATGCTGCAGGTGTTCCTACAGACACAACAAGTGCATTTTTTTCCTCACCCAAGGGGGGCGAAATACTTCCCAGCGCTTTCATGCACCGCTCACGCTCTGCACGATAGGTTTCATCCTCTGGCGCAATTTCTAAAATTTTATCGCACAGTTCAACGCGGCCGCGGTATGCATCCAAAGGGGTCGCATCCAGCTGAATGATATAAGCTTCTATGCCAGCGAATCTTTCCGCCAGGTCTGCCAAAATCATAAAAGCCCTGTTGCCCGACCCAACCTCGCGATACATCCTGACGATTTTATTGGCTTCGACATATTGTCTGGACTTAAGCGCTTCCTGAAGAGAAGAAATAATATAGTCACGATCCCTGGCAAATTCGTCTGCCAATGCGGATTGCTTAAAAGCATGGTCAAGGCCCGCTGTACCACCCCCAAACCCGACCTCTTCTTCTTTTTCCCTTTTCATTCTGCTTTCGCTCATAAAACTCAACCCAACTCTAACAGATAACGGCGTATCCACGCCTCAATAAACGCTTCTTTTGCACTATAATACTTCTGTCAACAAAGACAAATAATATCCAGCGCCTTCCGACAAAACTATGTGACTGTCATGCCAACTTGGATAAGTTTGTTGTAAGGAGGGAAATTTGAATGTGTCGCCACATAACATGAGAACGCTCTCGCACCCAGGTGACGCATCTTTTCAGAACTCGAAAGTTCTTGGCGTCACCGCAAATATCCTCGATAAAATTCCTCCCCTAACCTATACAAAGGGGCGTTTTTCACGTCTGCTGAAAAGATATCTTCGGCATAAACTCAACCCTGTTCCCCCGAGTTCCTCATGCAGCTTGCCCTCACCAACCGCTTTCCCATACTTACAGCGATTGCGATTGCCGCAATCTGCCTCTCATCGGTTTCATGCAAAAAAGCCCCATCGCCAGAGACTGCCCCGTCAGAGACGGTCGCAACGAACGACGTGGCGCTGGATAACGCCCAAAACGCGGACACACCGAATGAGGCGCTGTCTGAGGACAACGTGGCGCCAGAGGATATCCCGGATGCTGACACACCGAATGAGGATCTGTCTGAAGACAGCGTGGCCGCAGAAGATATCCCGGATGAGGATACACCGAGTGAGGATCTGTCTGAAAACAATGCCCCGGAAGACACCGACAACGAACAAGACTCTAAAGTAATCGCCACACCCGACAGCCCATGTGCTTCAAAACAGTTGATGAAGGTAAGTCAGCGCTCGGGCAACACCACCCAATACGGCATCATTGATGCGGATGGCAACGTCGTGGTGCCAGCAAAGTACAACGCCATAAAGAGTCCCATCTGTCTCGACACCGGCGTCTTCCTCTTCATTGACGATATCAGTGAATGCGATAATGACGAAGATTTCTGCGACAAAATCGAAATGATTCGTTCGTATCCAAAAACCTCATTAAAGCTTGTTGGTATTAAGGCCCAAAGCATTGATTTCAGTGCACCTGAAGACGGTTTTTTCAAGGTGTATTATAACAATTGCGGGGAAGGTGAGTGCAATCAGGTTGTCCTGAACACCAGGGGTGAGGTCGTGATGGATGCAGCTCTGCATAAAGAGGGGCGATTCGTCGAGATAGATATTGAGGACTGTGATGGCGAACCCTGTGCAGTGGTCAGAGCCCGCTGCCGCTGTTGTGGCCCTGGGGGCTATGAATCCATGGATAACTGCGGGCTCTACTCGCTGCTAACGGGCAAACGCCTGAATCAGACTAAGTTAGAGGCCTGTCTCACAAAACAAGCTGGGGTATTTCCCGTCAAAGTTGCCAAAAAGGGCTGGGGATTTATGGATCCACGGGGCAAGATGCTGGTACCTGCACAATTCAAAGATATCGGTACATTTGGAGAGGGACGCTTTCCCATTCAGCGCAACGGTTTGTGGGCTTATGTCGATAAAGATGGCAAAGAAGAGATCTCGCCGCGCTTCGATTGGGCTGGGCCGTTTGCACAGGGACGGGCTATGGTTAAACTTAATATCGACCAGGCCAGGGAACTATGTGGCGATTCTGGCAAAACGCCTCAGACCGGCAATAAAAACGTTCTGGCAGCATGCAAAGAAGGATTTGCCCCCTGGGAGCGCGCGCTAAAAGAAAACGAGCGCGAGCGGCGTGAGAGTCCTTGGGCGTATAAGCCATTTGAGGAATTTGGCTGGGCTTATATTGACGCACAAGGGCAGGTCATCAGCCGATTTGACTATACCAATTTCAACTGGGATGGCTATGAGTACGTGGCAACCAGTTTCATCAACGGGCTTGCCCGCGTCGAACGAGGTGGTTTGTATGGCTATATCGACATCAACGGACACGAGGTGATTGCGCCTCAGTTCGTAAGGGCCGAAGACTTTTCCAATAATCGGGCCCTCGTAGAGCTCACGTTTGCGCAGGTTAAGGCGCTTTGCGGCCATTCGGAACCATCTTCTCCCTCCAAAAACAAAAATGTTCTGAAGGCATGCGAAAATCTTAACCTCAACAATGCGAAAACTTTTTCTGCCTATATTAACACGAAGGGTGAGGTTATCAGCTTGGAATAATTCTTGTGCCACACAAAGGGTTCCGTCATCTGGCCAAAGGGCGCGTGCAAAACGCATGAGGCTGCGGCGAATGGATGTCCGGCAAAGATGCGAAAAATATATAAAAGCAGCGCGTATTGCCGCAAGCGGCAATAGCGCTGCGCGTGGCCGTATCGACACCGTCGATAGGCCACGCCAGTTCAGTACGCAGGAAATGATTTAGAACCAACACCTTTGGTGAAAATGTTTTATTTTTGATGGACATCGCTCAAAACTGGCGTACCCATACGCCAGCCTCACCCAAATTGGTGTAACAGTACACCAGACACCATGCCATGATAGCCATGACAGGGTGCACGGCACCATCCAAGGATACCCAGCATCCGCAGCAGGGACAGGACAATCCGTCTGCCATGCCTTTACCATTCATAAGCGGCACACTTCTGGCAAAACGCGGCAGCATTAAACCCTGGCCAATATCTCGCTGGTTTTTGGGTTTGCTGTATCTGGTTATCGTTCACATTGCTTCCAGGAGTTTTTTTACATGATCCGCATTCTCCTAAACCATCGCACAGCGCACATCATACTGTCACTCCTGTTCTCCACAATTCTCTCTCTGGGTATGCCGAAAACCCTCCTGGCCGATGACAATAAAGGTACCATAGATGAAGAGGCTGTTCTCTACAATGAGGAAGGCAATACCAACGAATTCCAGTCCTACCGTGAGTGGAAATATGGCAATGACTCCCAAACCAAAGACACTCGTACAAAGGGGAATGAAGTGTTTATCAGCGTCGGATACAACGCCGCATGGAGGCTATGGACCACGGCACACGGCACAAATTTCGACATCAGTTTTGGCCACCGCTGGGACTCGTTCGCACTCCTCGGCGAATTTTCTCTGGACTTATACGCCATCGAAAAAGATTCAGTTGGCTGGCCATATGATGAGAAGAAATCCGTTATTATGCCAGTGTTTTCGCTCTTAGCGCTGCTCAGGTTTTACATCAATGCTGACAATTGGGATTTTTGGTTCCAACTGGGTCTGGGCATCGCACTCGCACCCAAGGCTTTTTTCGACTCGCCTATTCTTCCTGCCGGCAAAGTGGGTATTGGCCTGACATGTCGCATCACCGATAGGCTCGGCATCGGCGCAGGCATCAATGTTGGTTTCCCAGCAACAATCGAGGCTTCACTGCACTTTCGGACGAGCTTTTAAGGACTTTGCGAAAAACCTTCAAAGGGGGAACTGGTGCCCCCGGAGCTTCATCCATCGATTCCGGCGATGACGCACATCGGCAGAAGCCATGGATAAAACATCGAAGAGTGCCCGAGGCTTACCGGTGACGATATCGTCAATACGGCAGTTCCGAATCGGGCATCTCTGTCGATCGAGGTCTTCAGTCGAGTTTATTGTCGAGGAAAGAAGCGTAAGCAGGAATTTCCATCAGACCTGTGCCAGATATACCGATAAGGAACGTCTTGGCCTGACCCTCGGCATCCGCTTGTTTAATTCGCTCAATCACACCTGCGATCGCATGGCTGGACTCGGGCGCCGGGATGATACCCTCACAGCGGGCAAACAAAACGGCATCCGCAAACGTGCGAGACTGAGGCAGGGCAATCGCATTGATCAATCCCTGGTGGAGTGCTTCGGAGATGATGGGGCTCGCGCCATGGAACCGCAAACCGCCCGCATGGATAGGACTCGGGAGGAAGTGATTGCCAAGCGTGTACATCTTGATTTTCGGCAAAATCTCCGCCGTATCAGGAAAATCATAGCGATACTCGCCTTCGGTAAGCGTCGGGCAGCTGGAAGGTTCCACGGCCGTAATCCGAATGTCCTTGCCGCCGTGCCGCTCCGTCATGAAGGGCGCGATAAGACCGCCAAAGTTCGAACCGCCGCCATGGCAGCCAATGACCTCATCCGGATCCACACCCAGCTGTGCCAGCTGATGCTGTGCTTCCAGTCCGATGATCGACTGGTGCAGGAGAACGTGATTCAGCACAGAACCCAGCACATAGTAGGTGTCCTTGTGCGTCTTGGCATACTCGACAGCTTCGCTGATGGCAAGGCCGAGGCTTCCCGGATTATTTGGATCTTCTGCCAGCACATCCCGGCCTGCTTGCGTAAAATCAGATGGGGAGGGATGAATCTCACTGCCATACAGTTCGATCGCTGTACGCCGCACTGGCTTGCTCTCGTAAGAACACTTCACCATGAAGACAATCAGGGGAAGATCGAAATAGTGTGCTGCAAAGGCAAGGGCCGTTCCCCACTGCCCGCCGCCGGTCTCGGTCGTAAGAAGTTTGGCACCGTCGCGTTTGGCATAGTAAGCCTGCGGCAGGGCGGAATTTATCTTGTGCGATCCAAGCGGCGTCGCGCCTTCGTACTTGTAATATACTCGGCACTTCGTCCCAAGCGCCTTTTCAAACCGCGTGGCACGCAGTAGCGGCGTCGGACGATACTTGGCATAAACCTCCAGCACAGCCTCGGGAACGTCGACCAGCACCTGATCCGACACCTCCTGTCCCAGAAGGCTGGGCGCCATGAAATTTAAAAAGTCCGGACCGATGGGCGTGCCTGTCGCCGGATCGATGGGGGGATGCAACTTCAGCCCAATGTCGTTGTGCGCATAATAATACTGCGCCGGAACGCCACCGGGTGTAAACTTTACCTTGTCTACCACTCGCATGGTTTTCTCCTTGTCGGAAACGGCAATCACCGGGTTTCGGAACATCCGACAACCACGTTCATCGCCCTGCTGCCCCAGGCACCTGCCTGAGAACCCTGTTTCTTCCCACAATTACCGTGACAATGTAAACAAATAACGTTCGCCCCATGCTATCTGCGTGTCTGAGGCCTTTTCTGCAGACCACCCATGCCGTCATGTTGGTGATTTTGTGCCTTTGAAGATACAAGCGGCAGTTGCACATCTGCACAAGTTTTTGTAAGAATAGGGTGAAGGCCGGCTATTGTCCGTATATTGGAGGTCGTGGTGAGCGTCATCTGTTCGCGTTGTGGCATGCCCGTTCGTGAGGGTTTTAAATTTTGCAATGTCTGCGGCACAAACGTCAGCGGCGAAGTGTCCGCGATTAAAAACGCAGAGGAAGCTGTCCCCTATACAAAGCTTGCGGGCCTTGAAGGCAGTGTCGTGCGTGCCATGACGGGCACAGCCGCAGGCCAGTTCCGGGCCGTCTATCCCGAGTGCACCTTCGGACGCCTCGAAGGCGATTACCACGACGCCGGGGACACGACGCTCTCAATGCAGCACGCACAAATACGCTGCACCGATGACAGCATCGTCATCAATGATCTCGGTTCGCTTAACGGCGTCTTTCTTCGCATCCGCGACAAGGTTATCCTGCGCAATGGCGACATCATCCGTGCTGGCAACCACTACTTCCTGTACGACCATTACGAAAATGCCCCCTTCAGAGAAGAGTTCAACACCGAGTTCTACGCTACGCCCAACCGCGGCGAACGCTTCCGGCTCGTCGAAGTTCTTCGCCATGGCCTGCGAGGCAGGGCATGCACTGCACCCGATGGCGGGATCATCGTCGGAAGAAGCGAAGGCGATTTTCTCTTCCCTCACGACGACACGATGAACGCCAAACACTTTTCGATTCGATGGACACAACGCGGCGGCATTCTCCTCGACCATCGCTCCACCAATGGCACATTCGTACAAATCCACGAACCAACCATACTTGAACACAGCGATCAGTTCTTCGTCGGCCAGACACTCTTCCACCTCCTCTGATGCCCAAATGCGTCAAAGCCTTATTAGACTGAGGATTCTTATGAAACGCCACCCATTCGCGCTGGTTTTCACGCTGGCAGCAGCCCTCCTTTGCAACGCCTGCGAGGGCCTCTTCGGCTCAACCTGCGAAAACGATACACCCATGATCCGGGTCTCAGCCCAAAATACGCTGGACCACGACTTTGAGATCGATGTCTTCGAGGCTTCCCGAACCAACGCCTCCGAGGACAGCATGGGGCTGGGCATCACCACAGCCTGCAGCTATCGTTCAGTCCTTCCCTGGGGCAATGTGACTTACCAGGATGCACTCAATGCCTGCCTGGATGCAGGGAAACGCCTCTGCACCCGCGCCGAATGGCAAGCCGCCTGCGGCAACAGCACTTTCCAGAGCGGCACATGCAACGACAGCGGCATTGAATCCCTGCCCGCCGGCCAAAAATCCGGCTGCCGTACAAGTGTGGGCGCATACGACATGGTCGGTAACCTGCGAGAATGGGTCGAAGAAGGCGTACTCATGGGCGGCTCTTATAACGACAATACGCCAAGCTGCAGCTCTGCCCTCTCGGTCGGCGATGCCTTCACCTATCGGCCAACAGCCAGCGACGGCTTCAGATGCTGCCGCGACGTTGATATCTAAACGCTTTCACTTCAATCTTTTTTCAGGCATGCCATGGACGGCTCACCCAACAAAAAAAACTCATTTCGCGAGACGCTCGCCGTCTACGCACAGTGGCCCATCGCTTCCGTTTTTCTTCTCGGACTGGCCAGCGGTTTTCCGCTCCTGCTGGTAGGATCAACGCTGGCCGCAAGGCTTAGCGAATCAGGCGTCAACATTAAGACCATCGGCATTTTTGCGCTCGTGGGTCTGCCCTATACACTAAAGTTTCTTTGGGCACCGCTCGTCGATGCCCTGCGGCTACCTTTTGCACGCTCCCACCTGGCACACAGAAAAGCCTGGGCAATACTCTCTCAGATCATGCTCAGCCTGTGCCTTGGCCTTATGGCCATCTTCCATCCAGAACAAAATACGGCCATTCTGGGTTTTCTGGCCCTGTCGGTTGCCTTCTTTTCATCCCTGCAGGACATCGTCATTGACGCACTCCGCGTCGAAATGCTTCCAAGGAATGCCCAGGGTGCCGCCGCCGCCACCAGCATCGCCGGCTACCGCGTAGGCATGTTATTGGCTGGGGCGGGAGCTTTTGTTCTGGCCTCACACCTGCCGTGGTCACACGTCTATGCCATCGCCGCAGGCTTTATGCTGCTGTGCATCGGCGCAACGCTCTCGGTCAGGCGCCTGCAAAATGACGAGCTCGCCCAGGCCCCCACCCAGGACGACTCACCCAACAAAAATAAAACCTACCAAGACTGGTTTCGACAGGCCGTCATCGCCCCCATCGCCGACTTCATGACGCGGCCTTCGGCCATTTGGATCCTCCTCTTCATCGCCCTCTTCAAACTGGGTGATGCCATGGCAGGCACGCTCGCCACGCCTTTCTATCTCGACACCGGATTCACCAAAGAAGAAATCGCAGCCGTCTCAAAGGTCTTTGGACTCATCGCCATCCTCGTCGGCACCTTCCTCGGAGGACTCGTTGTCAAAGCCATGCCCATATTCCGGGCCCTGTTCCTGTGCGGCACCCTCCAGCTCCTCTCCAACTTTGCCTTCGTCTTCCTGGCCATCATCGGAAACAGCATCCCCGCACTCACCACAGCCATCGCCATCGAAAACATCGCAGGGGGCATGGGCACAGCCGCATTCGTCGCCTTCATGGCCGGCCTTTGCAACGTCCGCTTCACAGCCACGCAATACGCCCTCCTCTCCGCGCTCTCCAGCGTAGGCAGAACAGTCATCGCCTCCAGCGCAGGGGTCATCGTCGCAGCCCTCGGCTGGCCCCTCTTCTTTGCGGTAACCGCCCTGTTCGGACTCCCCGGCCTCATCATCCTGGCCAAACTCCGCCATCGTCTTTAGGCAGGCGAACATAGTTCGCCCCTGCATCATTACGGCGGCACACGTTGCGGCGCGCCCCTGCAGTGAATTGTGCCCTCTACCCACAAGCGATACGAAGTATCGCAGAGGGTGTGGGGGAGCAAGCTCCCCCACAAAAAAATAAATGTCCTACTCTTCTTCGCGACGCGTGATCTTCCGGGGCTTGCGCGGCCGTGGATGGAAATAACCGCGCTCTCGCTGCTCTTCGTTCTGCTTGCACTCAATGCACTGACGCGCCGCAGGGCGCGCCAGGAGACGCTTAAACCCGATCTCCTCTCCGCACGACTCACAATAACCAAAGCCCTCTTCATCCACCCAACGTCCGGCTTCGTCGAGCTTTTTGAGCAAACGCATATCGCGCGACTGAAGACGCTCCATCGTCTGAACAATACCTTCCGAATTGGCAATATCTGCCTCATCGCCACGAACCTCCGGCTCGTAATCCTCATCATGGCGCTGATTAAGCTTTTCGAGAATCTCCTGGCGCTGCACTTCGATGGATTTTTTAATTTCTTCAATCTGTTCAGGCGTCAAATACATGGCTTTCCCTGTGTTTTGACCATCCCAATGGCATGAGCCCTTTCAGCCATCGGTTAGGAGTTTTTGGCGCGCGGCAAATTAACGCTATCAAAACACTTTGTCAATCCAATCAACAACATCCAGTGATGACGCATCCGACTTACCCCGGACATGTCCACGGCCTGGGGCACAAGTGTCCAAACCTCCTCCAGATGCCACAACGTCATGCCACTCCACGACATCCGCACAATCAAGGGGATAGCAGCCCCCTCCAGCACCCACAGCACATGCCCGCGCGGTGTCGTGATCTCAATGACAGGAATGGATACCATGATCCCATCGACACGAACCGTCGCACGCTGCGACTTCCTTCCCACCTCCAGCCGCGTGCTGTCTTCCATAAACGCCCGGCCCGCTGCCCTCAACGCCACATCGTGCCCCCTGGACAACCAGAGCACACAATCATCGCTAAACGCCCCTTCATCCACATCCCACCAGACCGCAAGGTTCGCACAAACATCCAGCGCAGAAACAAACCTGTTTGCACCAACGAAATGATGCGGATCATCATGTGCGCCGAGGGAAAAGATAACGCTGTCCGGAAAAAGCTCGAGAATCTTCACGCTCACCGAACGTCCCTGCTCGTAAACATGCGCATACTTCAAAAGCATCCCCTCTCTGAGCGAAAGCGGATGCGCCTCAATCACCAGGAACTCAGGATGCCCCTCCGCCCACCCCACATGGCGCCACAAGGAAACAAAAGCCAGCAATACCAACACCATACACATCAGCTGTCGGATATTTCTCATTGACTCACCTCGTCAAAGTTGACCTTTTTTCTGCCGCATGGACAATCCCCAACAGCGCAAACCACAGCTGAGTGGCGGACGCAAGGAGAACTATGAAAATACTCATCCTCGATCTCGACGAAACACTCGTCTATTCGACACTTGATGCCGTCAGCCCTCACTGTACCAAGCGCGCCGTAGAGGGTAACACATACTACACGATGTTCCGGCCGGGACTGCACACCTTCCTCCACCATGTCCGAAAACATTTCGAATGCTATATCTGGAGCACCGGACAGCAGCCCTATGTCGAAGATGTCTGGTCTCTCATCGATATGGAAGGATTCAGGCTCTGGGGACGCAATTATTGCAGCCATTCCGATACCAATCCAAACGAACCCTACGAAAAACCCCTGCGAAAAATCACCGATGATCTCACGCAGGCGATCATCGTCGACAATACGCCCTCGGTTTTTGCCAAAACACCCCTTAATGGGATCGAAATCCGCACCTGGCACGGCGATCAAAGCGACACAGAGCTTGAACACCTGGCCATCTACCTCGATTGGCTAAGGCACCAGGCGTCATTTCAGCGCAATCACGGCGCCTGGAGATTCGAGACACTTTGCCTGCGCTCGAAATAAAACGCACCACACGGCGCAAAATCACATCCACATAGATTCCCGGGAAACAACATGCCACACGCAACAAGACAAATGCTTCACGCCTGCCTGCCTGCCCTGACCATCGCCATGGGCCTCGCGGGCTGCACGCCAGCGCCAAAGACCCAGCCTGCCCAACTGCCAGCCGAAGAGCAAACACAAACCGCGCCTTCGCATGATGCTTCGACCCAACCTGCCAACACAGAGAGAATCCTCGGTCTGCCAGCCATCTCCGACCCGGAAAACATCCTCCTCAATCCGGGATTTGAAGCCGGGCTCGCCGGGTGGATCTGGCTTGACTGGTCAAAGGGCTGGGCCCCCTTTAAGCTCTCCACCACGCACGCCTACGAAGGCCACCAATCCCTTCATCTCCCGCTCGCATCACGCGACGAACGCTCCACCGTCGTCTGGGGCGGGGTTCAGGAACCCATCCTCACCGACGACATCCCAGAATGCATCGAAGGCTTCTACTACGTCGAAAACTGGGCAAGCGGCGACTGGAAACAATATCTCCAGCTCGTCATCATCGACCGTTCCCACAACCTCGGACAAAACCAGGGACAGGCACAGCTGCGCTACATCATCTCCGGCGTCACCACACCACCGCTCCCCATCGGCAATGCACAGTACCTCTTCATCGAAGATCCCCCCCGCAATACCCCCCAAATCGGCACCTGGACACACTTCAGCGCCAACCCGCGCGCCGACTTCCTTAAACACTGGCAATACATCCCCACCAAAGACGCACAACTGCGCGTTCTCTTCGAAGTACGATTCGACCAGCATCACGTCAACCACCCCCCCGCCCGCGCCGATGTCTACTTCGACAACCTCTACATGGGACCCAAAACAAACACACGCTGCGCAAAGTAGGTTTTTGTGGGGGAACCAGTTCCCCCACACCCCCTGCAATGCTGCGCATTGCTTGTGGGTAGAAGGCGAAAAGATTCGTTTTTGGCGAAAATTCTCGTCTTTTGGAACGGTTTCTCGCTTGAGATGACGGCTGATTTTCAGAACTCGACGACCGTGCCCCACACCCCCTGCAATGCCTGACGGCATTGCCTGTGGGGGTATCTGTAACACTGCGCGCCCGTCCGCCGATGGCTGGTTTCCCACCCAAAACGACACGCACGCAGGGGCGACCGGGACAGTGGCCCGGTCGATGGCAGGGTTCCCCCGTGTAGGGGCGGTTCGCGAACCGCCCGGGCGACGCAGTCGCCACAGCCGGGCGTTGCGGGGCCGGCGACTGAGGCCCTCACTAAAATTCGACCCCAACCGCCACCTGGCCGTAAAAGTATCCCTTAAAGCCGCCTTCCGCACGGATGGTCATCACATCCAAAAGTGAAAACTTGAACCCCAAAGTCGCCATCACAAAACCAAACACCGGGGGTATCCCTTCGATGGATACGGCGCCTGGCTCGTGGGGGCATGTCTGAATGTTGGCGGCAGATTCCGCGCATGATGCCCGAATGGCATAGGCTTTACTCGTTCCCAATATCACCCCGCCCCAAAGGCCGCCGCCATAGTAAAAGTCCACAAAGTCGGCGATTTCCACCACATGATAGACCGCTGCCTCAAGGGCAATGATACTGTGGCGGTTTACCCAGTAGTCAGCCAGATGCGGCGCATCCGCGTGCGAATCCCTGAGCCAGAAGGCACTGCCTGTCCTGGTATTGACCCACGACAACCCCACGCGAAGCTCCATGGGAAAGTTAAACCGGAGAAAGTAATCAAGCGAAACGCCCATGTTGACGGTATCAGACCAGGTATTGCCATGCTCGGCAAACCAAATGCCAAATGCCCACGATGGCACGCCAAGAAAAGTCATGCCCAGCTGCATGCCATGCCCCTTCACGACGCTTTGCGATTCGTCCGCACCTGACGCGGCGGACCTGGCAAGGCGCCCTTTCGCGGATGGCAAGATCTCGCCTTCTTCGTCACTCGCCATTGCAAACTCGTCTCCTGCCCACTCATCCTCATCTTCCACAAACGTGTCTTCGGCATCAAACAGCTGAATGCGCCCGCCTGACGACGCCTCATTCAACGCTTCCTCGCTCTCCTGGCCAAAAACCGTTGTGCCAAGTAACAGCGTCATAAGAAGCCCCACAAGCCCTGCGCTTAGTTTTTTCATGACTCAGTCTCCGACAAAAATGCCAAAACCCACCACACGCCAAATGGCGGCGCGCAAAACACCTCGCCCTCTCCAGCCCACACCAGCCTCGGGCGCTATCCAAGTGCTTCGATGACCTGCTGGCGCGCCGAAATCGAATAAGCCTGCCTTGATGCCCCTTCGGCAATATCTTCGCGGCTTATCTCCCATTCAGACGAAGACGCCTGACCGGCCAGCATGTCCATAAACACAGACAAGTCGGCCGCGCCAAAATACACCGCCACACGGGCAACCCTCGACTGTGCACAAACCTCGCTCACCGACACTATTCCATAGGCGATTTCCTCACGCAAAGCACTCAAAAAGTGTGCCAGCCCGGAGGCTTCGCCCGTCAAGTCATACAACACACTCCCACCAGGCGCCACATGCATGGGACGCGCCTCCAGACTCAATACCTGCCCAAACAATGTCACCGCTTGCATCTCGATACTCCTCGTCTTCCAGAATATAACACCAAATGGCTGTCAATTAAAACTCAACACCATAATCGTCGAGCATCAACATCACCCTGTCACTCAATTTCACAAGCTTGCCCAATTTTTGCGTTTCCGCTATCGCCGCCTCAAGAAGGAACCGCATCCCAAGCCCCTCACCATGCGCCGCCGCACGAATCGATGCATTCAACGTCGCATTGCGAATATGGCCGCCAGAAAGCTCAAAGTTCTCGGCCAGAATACGCCAGTTCACATCCTCCTTCAACGGCGTCTTCGGACCAATCAGAGAACGCCATAGCAATATTCGTTCCTCCGCACTCGGCTCCTTGAAGTCGACAATATACCTCAAACGGCGCTTAAACGCCTCATCAATGCTCGTCTGAAGGTTCGTCGTCAAAATGCTTATCCCATGATACGATTCCAACCTCTGAATCAAAAAATTCACCTCCAGGTTGGCATACCGGTCATTGGACGACTTCACATCCGTACGCTTGGCAAACAGCGAATCCGCCTCGTCGAAGAGAAGAATCGCCTGCGCTTTGGCCGCTTCGTCGAATATTTTTGCAAGATTCTTCTCCGTCTCGCCCACGTACTTGTCGACAATTCGCGACAAGTCCACGCGATACAATATCTTCCCGAGCTCATGCGCCATGGCCGTTGCCAAAAGCGTCTTGCCCGTACCCGGCGGTCCCGCAAACAACAGCGACAGCGAGTTTCCATACGCGCTGCACTGACGATAACCCCAGTCTTCGAGCACCGTACGCTGGAAACGCGCAAAATCGAGGATCTCGCGCACAACCTTCGATGTTGCCTCTGGCAATATCACGCGCTCGATCGGAATATCGCTCAACACCACATCCGCCAGCGTCTCCAGGTCATGGTCAAAACACTGCCGAATCTCCTCCAGAATATGGTGCGACGCAAGCTTTGCCCCGGGTTCAGCCTCGCTGCGAAGCGCATGCGCATCCAGACTGCGCTGGACCGCCATCAAAATTTCGCCCACTGTCAATTGATAGTTGTTCGAATACGACACCGCCAAACGCTCAAGCTCGTGATCATCAAACACGCCCATCAGAGCCTCGCGCCAAACCTTTTCCTGACGGGCAGGTGCGGGCAACGGCACGTGACACTCGATGATGTCGCCAAAAATTCGGCCAAAAATCGACATATTCTGCTTCGAGGTCACAATGATGGTACCGGGATAATGCGCCACATGGTTCGACAGCGGTGGTGCAAGATTCTCAAGCTTGGACTCGCTCTGGCTCCCCGGCGAAATACCGTCAAAACGAAGCAGCAGCACCGCATCCAGCAGCAAAGACTCTCGCAGAATGTTGCAAAAATGCACCTCCACTTCCTCTTCGCTCAGCTTCTCAAGCTCCTGAAAAAAATCCACCGCCATCACTCGCCTGCCGAGAACACTCTGGGCATAGCTGCAAGCCGCCGTCCGCCGGCCGCTATGGCGCGCGCCCGTCAGCAATATCCGAATCCGGGGCTGGGCCATCAACCCCTTAAACTGACGCAAAAACTCCCGCGACAACGACAGCGCCTGCGGCTTAAGCGCATCCCGATACAAACGCATATGAGGCGACAAATTCGCACTCAAATCCGCATTGCGAATCGCATCGATCACGCGCTGGTCAATCCCAAGCTCTGCAAACGCACGCGGCAGCAACCCGGAAAATGAATACGCACGCTCTGGAATCAACAGCCGCATGCGAATCAGCTGGCAGCGATCGCTGAGAAACTCCATCCGGCGCTGTGACTCCTCGCGCGTAAAGCCACACAAATCACACAAAAACGACGCACGCGCCTTCTTAATCTCCGGATTGCCCCACGCAAACGCAAGCGCCCGAAACACAGAATCATCCATCGCTCCCAGCGCCACCACCATCAACAGCAACAGCTCGTCATAGCTAAGATCAAACGTCTGACGCAAACGCTCGATCACCAGCCTCACCCCCTCCTGCTCTGCCATATGGCGCACCTGCGCCAGCGCCTCAGCACTCGATACCATCGCCTCCATAATCGCTTCGTGCGTCGGCAAATCCCGGCTGTCAAAATAATCCTGATAATCGCCAAGCCGCCTCTGGCTAAAGGCCAAATCATCGTCTTCAAAGGCACGCGCAAAATGCGTAATGTCAATCGTGCGCCCGCCACCCTCCTGGTCAATCGTCGCACAACGCTCCGGAAACCGCCGCACGTAATACGAACACAACATCAAAATCAAATATCGCCAGGCATTCAAATACGCATCATTGAGCTGGGTTTCCATCTCAGACTGACTCATTGCCTCCCTCCCGCTTCCGCTTCCTCATCCGTGCTTCAACAGTTTAACGACTTTGACCTTTTCGTAAAACAAAATCCCTCGGGGGTGGGGGAAGTCTCCCCCTGCGCCGCTATCGGCACGTAGGCGGGCGAACACAATTCGCCCCTACATGCCGATACGCGTCTACCCCCTCTGCGGGGCCTCAAACGCCGGCCCCGCAACACCCCGCTTTTTCGGGGGAGCATTGCTCCCCCGAACCCCCTGCAATGCTGTCGCATTGCTCAGCGTTTCTTCTGTTTGCGCAGCGAGGTATGCCGCCAAAAACAATAACACTTCGTCCTTCACCCACAAGCGATACGAAGTATCGCAGGGGGTGTGGGGGAACGAGTTCCCCCACAAAAAAATTTCCCTACCTGGCCAAACCACGCAGATATGCCGACAGTAACCCCACGCCAAATCCCGTTCCGCGACCATCGCGGCTTGCCGGACCTGCGATGTCGATATGCGCAAAAGTGCCCGCAAAGGATGCTTCGAGATTCTTCTCGACAAAATGACCGGCGCACGAAGATTGCGCGTTCATCCGATCCTTGCACGAGTTCTTCATATCCGCAACCTGACTCTTAAACTCACCCAACAACAAATCCGGCGCATACAGCATCGGGAAAACAGGCTCCCCAACGGCCTTCCCCGCCGTTACCAACGCCGCTTCAAGGCCCGCATCGGACGTCAGAAGTCCCGCATACGACTTGCCGGTACATATCAGCTGTGCACCCGTTAACGTCGCAATATCGATGATGACATCGGGCTCCAGATGCCGGCTCGCGTAAGCCACGCCGTCGCCCAACACCAGGCGCCCCTCCGCATCCGTGTTGTTGATCTCGACATTTAGCCCCGAGTACAGCGTGACGATGTCGTCCGGTCGAAATGCCGAAGGGCCAATGGCATTCTCGGCAAGGCAAAAAACGGCATCCATGTCGACTTTCAATGCCAATTTGGCTGCCATCAACAGCGCGCCAAACACGGCCGCTGCCCCGGCCATATCCCCCTTCATCTCACTCATCGCATCGCGAGGTTTAAGGCAAAGCCCCCCTGTGTCATAGACAATCCCTTTGCCCACCAGCGAAACACGGTGTTTAGCCCCCTTCGCACGGTAGTGAACAACCAGCAGCCGGGGTGCAACGCACGATGCCTTCCCAACATGATACAAGCCGCCAAAGCCGCCTACCCTCAAATGGTCACCCACGATTTCGTCATAGGTCAACCCAAGCGCATCAGCCTCTTCCCTGATCCGGCCAGAAAACTCTTCACAATCCAGTGTCTGAGCGGGTGTATCTACCAACGCCGCACACACCTGAATCGAATCAAAAAGCGCTTCTATCTCAGCGCGTGCAGGCGCTGAAAGCGGCATCTGCGTCACAAATGCACACGACACCCGGCACGCTTCCGGTGCCTGGCGCTTGCACCAGAATGTCGGCATCTGGCGAGCAAGTTCTGCAACCATGCCAGAAAGATGAACGGGATCATCGTCGCCAAGTGCAACGAGCACACCAAGCGACTTCACCCCAAGGAGATCCGCATTCAAAAGCTTGCGCAGCCCAAATACGTCATGCGCTGGCGAATGGCGATGCCGCTTCGCCGACAAAAGAATGACGCTAATCCAGCCAACGCCGCCTTCCGTCTGGCGTACCACCCGCGTCGCCGCAGCCGCTTCTCCCTCCAAATCCAAACTGCCACGGATCAGCGTACGCAAGTCAGCATTAAGCGACAGCGCGCCCAACGAAGCCTCCAAAGTCTCCCGGTAGGCAATCACCAGAATGTGACGCTCAATCCTGACCCGACCCATATCGACACATGTCATCAATGCCATTGTTCCTCCTATAGCATTTTCAGTTTTCTTTTCGTGGGGGAACCCGTTCCCCCACCCCCCCTGCGCTGTACAGACAAGGCATGCCTTGTCTCTACGTATCGCTTTGGGTGAAGGGCAAAAGTATGATTTATGGCGACATCTCCTGCTGCCACGAACAGAGGAAACGCTGCCTGCCTGTGTCGTCATTTAAGCTGAAAACGCTCCACTTCGATTGACACCGCCTCCCTCATTTCCCTGCCCAACTCAATACCCTATTGCCAGCACGCCTCACACAAAAAAAGCGACACACCTCCTGACAGAGGGTGTCGCTTCGATCACGACTTCAAAGCCGCTTACACGCTACGGCGCACAAACCGCCTCGACCTTGATTTCATCAAGACGCATCATCTTGAAACCACTCGAATCATTGGTACTGGTGGTGATCTCAAGGCTAACCAGGCCCGAGGCGCTGCCCAGGTTCAACGCCACCAGCGTCCACTGATCAATGACAGCATCATGATAAGTGGTGCTTCCATTCGCAATCTTAACCTTCCGGCCATCGCCAAGGATCCTCATCGACACCCTGCGGCTGGAACAGCCGGTTTCAGCAGGTATCGAAAGAATCCACTTCTCACCCGACAAAACCTCAACGCCCGCTGCACCAAGTGTCGCATCCGTGCCTGCCACCAACTTGCCAAGCCGCGCTTTGTTGTTCGGATCAAAGAAGAGCTTGTATCCAGGATCGGAGCTCGCCTTTATGGTCCCCTTGTCGGGCCTCATACCTGCGATAAGAGCAGTACCAAACTCTGCATTCTTGACCTTTCCATCCTCACACACAAATTGACCTGCGTTTTTGCCCGTGCAGGGTCCTGCGCCATTGTCATCAAAGATGTTCCACACAGCGCGAATCGAAGGCACCGCAGGCGCTTCCGGATCCCCGCAGCCTGCTTCCGAATTCATCAGACACCCGGCAACACCACACTGGCTCGCACAGGCCGTTTTCGCGCCAGAACACGATGCCCCAACGATGAGAGACCCATCTTCAGAGGAAACATAGCCAGCACCACATACCTCATTCATGGCAGCTACGCCTTTGTCATCGTTACCACTACCCAAAACCTTGCCCTTCGCCTCGCAAACGAGGATCGAAGGATTGTCTATGCACGCCTCAATACACGATTTTTCGATGCATTCCTTATTCGTAATACCCTTGCCGCCATTGATGATTTCAGGATTGGTCGCACAGTCGTTAACGCCAGCACCTGCATTCTTGGCACAATGCTGATTGGCTGCCTTGATGATCTCGGGCCCTGTTGCTTTGGCATAGGCTGAATTAAACTGACCGCCGCTGCAAACCACTATCGACATTCCCTTGCAAACATCCTGCGCACAGTAATTGTTGGTGGCACGGCCTTCAGGTTTATCAAAACTCCCCATCAGACAATTCTGATTCGTCACCTTTCCTTCCGCCTTCATCTGATCAGTCATTTTCCTGGCCTCGCTGGCTTCCTGCAGCTTGCGCTGGCAAACACTCCGCTCTGCCTTAAACTCAGCAACAGTCTTATCGCCATAAACATAGGCCGGCACCCTGTCGAGTGACGCACGATGCGCCGCCCAAAGGCCATCAATGTTATAGGATTTACCGCTGATCGTACCCTTGCCTTCCCAAAGGCCCCGCTTCACTTCCTGGGCTTTGCAGCCAGCACCTGTACTGGCCCTGTCACATGTGTCTCCACCTCGTGCAAACTCGGCCCTGCCATTGGCAGTAATGCCCAGTGCCATGTACTGCTCCTCTGCAAAGTCAAAGATCTTCGAATTCGCCTGGCCAAGGAACCCTGTGCACAATGTCTGAAGCGCATCAGCCTTCAAAGAACCGATCACCGGCAGGCTGATGTCAAACCCAAACAGCTTCTTGCAATCCAAAAAGCCCAGAAGGTTGACTTTGCCATTCTCCGAACCCGGCATCATGCTCGCCAAAAGCTCATAGATGAGCAAACCATAGGACAGGTTAAAGCTCAGATTCGAAACGCTGAGCTGATCGATGCCATTGGACAACCCAGCATCCTGCCACTTCGCCACCACCGCCGAAAACTTCGGATTCACGCCCGCATTCTGAAGCGCAGGCACTCTGATGCCGCTATACCTCACCTGGCCCACAAGCCGATCCTGCTTACCGGATACATTCGACGGATTAAAAGTCGTCGTGCCCTCAAACTCGATAAACTGGATGCTGTCAAACACCTCGCACATCTTCGCCTGAAGCCCCATGCCGCCCGTGGCCTTGCCTATCGCCGAATTCACCCCATTCTCAAGAAGCTTCATCAACATCGGGAAGAGCATGGCGCCGATCGAATCCACCTGGAGATAGTAGTAGAACTTTCCACAGATGCAGGTGCACTCTTTGTAGCCCCTGTTTCTGGAATCCTCCGGCTTATCGCCATCTTCAGCCTTGGCCGGGCATACCAGAGCAAAAGGCCGCTCTTCGCCGTTGCAAAATGCCTTTGTACACTCCACGGCTTCAAGCGCTTTGGCCGGATCAAAGCCAACGTACTTCTTGATATAATCCACAAGCTGCTTCCCGGGATTGTCATCTGGCCCAAAGATATCGACATACATATTGGCCAGGCCCGTTATCTTGTCGCCCAGGCTGGTGCCTTCGACGAGCACGCCGCCCAAATCATAAAGCGTCTTCGTCTGATACGCGCCAAACACTTCCATCGGAATGGCATTAAGCTCAATGTCAACATCAAGGAAACGCTCTTCAATCGTCTCTTCAGACTTCGGAACTGCAGGGAATTTGAGCATTTCAGCGCAGCCATAGCCGAGTGGCGTATCGCTGGTGGCACTGGCATATCCTACCGCAAACACGATAAAGCTATCCCTCACGTCGGCCACAGTCATTGTGGTCTCTTCGCCCATTTTTCCGCCTTTCCACTGGGGCCGATTATCGCCGCTTGCCATCGACAAGCAATGGGTCTCCAGCGCCGCCTTCGACCGAAGTGCAAAAGCAGGATCGCACGCATAATACCGCGACGAAGCCAAACAGTAGTATACGGCACCAATACTCTCCCCACTCCGTTTCTGCTCCTCCTCAAGACCACCCGAAGCATGCGACGTTGCACGGATGGTATTCTTGTCGGCCTCGCCGGAATCTGTCAACGTGCCATAGGTCGTCGTTATCGTCACACTGTGCGGCACCATGCTGCCATCCTTATGGATGTTCGGGAACATGGCATTGAGGCGATACTTTGTGTTCGCTTTGGTACCCGTCACAAAGGTCATCGTCGAATAGCCCTGCTTGTCAATGGCAGAATACTTCGAAACGATACTGCCGTCGGCATCTGCCCCCTTATCGAGTGTCCACACGATATCGCCATTGACAGGCGTTACCTCGCTGCCATTTCGCCAGACCAGGCGCACCTTGACCTGATGGCGTGCGTTGATCTCGACAAAACGATTCGTTTCCCCAACGATCTGAAGCTCCAGGCAGCCCTGCTTGTCACCACTGCCAATGGCGATATTGGGACATTTCGCAGGATCTGCGTCATCTTTGAGACATGCCTCATCAATCTTGCCACAGCCACCACCCTGAGGATACTGCGGATAGGTCGATTCGCCATTGACCATCCCCAAATTGCCGCCGCACGCCGCCCCAGAACAGGGTTTGCCGTCCTCACCAATGGTCTCTCCCTCTGGCACAGAAGGTTTGCCCGTTGGACCGGAAGCCCCGCCGGAATAGTTCTCGACGGTAATGGCATACACCAGCGGATCCTTGGCATTGGGATGAAATACACTGACATAGTAGAGGGAATTATACGCTGTCCCCGTATAGAACTGGTTGACGCTTTCACCTGCAACATCGGTATTGGTAATATTCGCAATGATCGTGGCATTGTTGCTTAAGGCAGCGCCACGCGTCACCTTCCAGTAAAACTTCGTACTCTTGACGACAACAGGCTCGGCCTCGCCAACGGTGCCTGCCTTTACGGCCTTAACCCCAAGCAGAAGTGTCTTAACCACCGGCGCAGAAATCGTCTTTGCCCCAGATGCCACAATCACCACATCTCCCAGCGCGGGATCGGCTGGCGGCATGCCATCTGGCGCCTTCATCGCCTCGCCGCCAGGCTTAAGTGCATCGGCACTTGGCTTATCGCCTTCGCTCAGGGGCAGGCTCATCGAATAAATCACACTGATCGGCATCATGAGTGTCTTGGCACTCGCAGACTCTACCCGAATATAATAGGTCGAGCTGTAGCCCGTGCCAGACCAGAAAGACGCCGTCGAAATGCCATCGCCGCTCGTGTTTTGCTTGAGCGTAACCGGTCCCGTCTTGCTGCTAAATGCCGCATTATTGCTTGCATCTGCCCCACGCACGATAGACCAGGTCAGGACTTCTCCTGACTTCGCCGCACCAGACAATTGCACGGCACGAACCTCAAGTGGCACAAGATTGTCGATGGGTGTCTTGCGAACCCCGCAATTCTCCGCCCAATCATCGGTGGCGCTGGCACGGCACTGAAGAACAACCGTTGCAGCTGGCCCCTTGGAACATCCAACCCCCGTGGGGTCGATCATGCAGGGATCAGGTGCCACATCGGCCTTCCCATCGCCATCGGTATCGTAACCAACAAAGTAGGTATTGCCGTCCCCGTCTGTCTCAAAGACAAGTATCACCTGCTCATCAAGACCATCCCCATCAATATCGGCATAAATGGGCGCCCCATCCTCACCGACCAACATCCAGTTTCCATGAGGGTCTTCAACCAGCGAACAGACAAAGGCGCCCTTGCTGTTGTAGCAATGCGCTTCCAGAATGGCATCCAGGCGAGGATCGTCGCCTGCAATGGTTTCAAGCAAATCCCGTGCATCTTTACCCTCAATGATGAATGCACCGGAGTCAGGATCAACCACAGGCTCGGGGAAATCAACCTTGAGCGTCTCGGTGGGCTTGCCCTCGCCGGTAAAGTCTGCACCAGGGCCGCTGCCCTCCACACCAAGCGTCTCTGGCATGGCAAAGGTGGTTATCTCGTAAACCACAGGCGCATCGGCCTTGCTGTGGAAAAAATTGAGGTAATACTTCGCGCCATAGGCCTTGCCCGTATAGAGCTCTACCCAAACAATACCATTGGCATCACTCTCTTTGCAGCCTGCTCTCGGATCACTCCCGTCAATGGTCGCATCATTCACGCCACCCCGATCTGCATCGTAACCCACAAATGTCCAGCACGCCTTCTCCCCAGGCACCACTACCTGGTTCCCACTCGCTGTGGCACTGCCTGTCAGACGCACGCCAAGTTTCTTCTTGTATTTTACAAACAGCTGCTGGTTGAGGCTGTCTGTTGGGGTCAGCGTCGCACTCTCCAATGCCGATGCGTTATACTCATCTCTGATGGAGGCAGGGATGGATGTGTCGTTGACGGTGTCGCCATTGCCCTTGACGACACCTTCATCGGTCACCGATGGCGGACGGAACACATACACCGCAATGCTGCCCGGATCCTTGGCATTGGCTGACCAGACATTCACATAATACATGGGGTTGTTGTTATGATAAGCCGTCCCGGTGTGCATCCTGAAACGAAGCCTGCCCAGAGAACTCGTCTCGGCAATGATCATGTCTGAGCGAGCCTCAAGGAGTTCCTGTGCCGAGTCGGCGGTCCAGACAAGCGACCCGTTGCTGCTGGCAGCCTGTGATTTGTCCAGCATCACAACCACGCGGGCATTTTTAGCCGGTCCGCCGCTTTCAGCTGTCAGGATAACCTCAAAATCGATGATCTCGTTGATAAAACCTTCACGCGACTCTTCGCCGACGTGAATCGTCACATCCCCAAATTGCGTATTGTAGGGGCCAAGCTGGCTGCTGGTGGGCTTAACCTGCGGATTGCTGCTTAATCCATTGCCCTGCTGTCCGAACACATTCTGTTCATTCACTTCGTCCGAAGCATAGTTCACACCATTTATCCACTTGCTTCCGGCCGTTGATCTCCGCCCAGATTCCGTTTCCGTGTTGGCACAGCCAAACAGCAGAAACATCAAAAGCGCAAACCGCACACACGTTGCCAGCTTATGCATAATTCCCTCCTCCCTCATTTCCGTTCGATCCAGCCTGAGTCTTAAACTCCACACAATACAACCCCATCAATAGTATCAATAAAACTTCACGCAATCAACCAGAACTCTGCGGCATGGTTTTGACGTCACACCATGCTTGACATTGCATTTTCGGCACACTTCGCATAACATGGAAAACTCCGGTTTTTGGAGCCCCATACCAATTGCCCCATAGGGGAGTAAGCCTATGCCGAAGCTTGTCTTCTATTCGACAACAGGGAAATGGTCCGAACACCTTCTGACATCCAGGACGACAATCGGCCGGCATCCAAGCCAGGATCTCCAGCTGCTCGACCGCATGATCAGCAAGGAACATGCACGGGTTTTCCTCGACAAAGATGGCCGTTACATGCTCGAAGATATCGGCTCTCGAAACGGCACCACACTCAACGGGGAGCTGATTTACGAACCCGTCGCGCTCAGAGACGGCGACGAAATCAGCCTGGGCTCACACATCCTCAGGTTTATCCATGTCAACGAAGATGTGCCCTCCACCGATGTCATCTCTTTTGCCGAAAATGACGACAGCGCCATCACTGGCGACAACACGCCCGGCGGATTCGTGGTAGAGTTCAGCGAACATTCCCGAAATGAACTCTCCAGCGGATTATCCTCCACCCCCATCCGGCACTGCATGTCAGATGCCCATTTTCTGCCGGAGGCCCATATCACCTCAGAAACCGCCCTTCGGCAGGATTACGAAAAGCTCCGCATTGCCGCTGAACTCTCTGCCGAAGCCTCGGTTGTTTTTGATCTCGACGAGCTCCTGGCCCTCATCCTGAATAAGGCATTCCAGGTTTTCCATGCAGATCGCGCAGCCATTTTGCTTCGTGATGACACCGGCGCCATGAAGTGCCGAATTGCACTCGATCGTCACAAACATAAAATCGCCCACTTCAAGCTCTCCGAAACCCTCCTCGAAGAAGTCATCGGCGAATGTACAGCAGTTTTGTCCGGCGATGCCCTCCAGGATCAGCGCTTTTCGACTTCTCACTCGATTGTCGTCGACAATGTTCGTTCCACCATGTGTGTCCCACTCACGCACGAAGGCGAAGTCATTGGTGTCATCAACCTCGACACACAAATGCTCACGGGCGCATTTGTCGAAAAGGATCTCCTGATCCTGACAGGCTTTGCACGACAGGCAGCCATCAACATTCAACACAGCAAACTCATCGACGAAATGCGCAGAAAACTCACCGTGCGGGATAATCTGCGCCGCATCATCTCGCCGCATCTCGTCGACGACGTTTTAAACGGCAAAATC
>Ga0209737_10000292_pt1 | contig 43882 bp, 27 predicted proteins | sample TergutCu122P3_FD_187284 | JGI IMG/M metagenome (GOLD analysis project Ga0209737, IMG submission 187284) | Cubitermes ugandensis P3 segment gut microbial communities from Kakamega Forest, Kenya - Cu122 P3 (SPAdes) (version 2) | ecosystem: Host-associated > Arthropoda: Insects > Digestive system...
ACACGCACTCCAAGAACTCCTGCTTTGGTAGCCAAGTTGATAGAAAATAATTGGACGGTTGATTCGGCGTTCAAAAGACCTCTAATAGTATAGCAATTAATCAATGACACTATCAAAATTCAGCAAGTTGTCCAATTTTAAAAAAGGGATGACATTGTTCATTTTTTGAAGATTATACAATTCAGTTTTTTCATTTACAGTTTTTCTGAAGTAATCGTATCAACACGAATTTTATCGCTCACTTCCTCCATCAGCCATCTTGGTGTGGAAGTAGCGCCGCAAACGCCAACAGTGGATTCGCCGTTAAACCATTTCCTGTCAATATCTCCGGGCGTGGTTACTAAATAGGTGCGAGGATTGGCCTTCAGACAGACTTCATAAAGCGCCTTTCCGTTTGAACTTTTTTTCCCGCTAACGAAGATCACCACATCATGCCGGCTGGCAAACTCAAATAACTGCGGCCCGCGATTGGAAACATGCCGGCAAACAGTATCGTTCACCTGAAACGGAACGCTGTCGACAATATATTGTTCGTTGCGCTTTTGTTCGATGGCTGCACGGATGCACTGTAAGCCATCAATCGTCATGGTGGTTTGTGCAAACAGGTACACTGGGCGCTCGATATCAATTTGCCCAATTTCGTCTACTGAATTGATCACAATAGCAGTATTTTCCGTTTGACCTACCAAACCGTTCACTTCGGCATGGCGCGGCTTTCCGTAGATAACTATCTGACCGTTATTTTCCTGCGATTCAAGGTAAGCGCGATGTACTTTTTTTTGCAGATTAAGTACCACAGGACAGGTAGCGTCTACAACAGATATATTGTTTCCGGCGGCGATTCTGTATGTTTCGGGTGGTTCGCCGTGGGCACGGATGAGTACTTTGGCATTGTGGAGTTGTTGCAGATCGCAGTGATTGATGGTGCGCATCCCTATGCGGGTCAGTCGCGCTACTTCCGGCTCGTTATGAACAATATCGCCAAGGCTGAACAATGTGTATCCACTGTGCAGTTCGTTTTCAGCCATGTGAATAGCACGAACTACACCATAGCAAAATCCGGAATTGGGGTCAATTTCAACAATCACAACAAACGCTTACTTCTTTTTCAATTCGCTGACAAATGTTTTCTGGTAATCCTCAAATTTAATGCTTTGAAACTTATCTTCAACAATATAATGCAACAGAGGTTCTATTTGTTCAGGTGTAAAATAACCGCTAACGGGGCTGATCAACTTCAAATCGCCTGTGAAGTAAACAACAGTAGGATAACCGGTCACACCCAATGCTGTAGCGAACTGGTGCGTCGATTTTCGCGATCCCCCGCTTCCGGGATTGGTAAACGTATGCTCGCCAAAATTCACTGGCGCCGTCGATTCAGCATCAAACTTTACCGCGTAGAAGTTTTTATTGATATACCTTGCAATCACCGGATGATCGAATGTCTCAGCATCCATTTTCTTGCACCAGCCACACCAGTCGGTATATACATCCATCAGGATTTTTCGGGGAGCGGTGGCATTCAACTTCAATGCCTCATTGAGCGAATACCATTTTACTTTTTCGGCATTTTGCGCTGAAACCTGAAAAACAGCCGCCGAAATCAGAATGAGACTATATAGAGATTTCATTGTGAATAAAATTTTTCCAAAGATAATACTTATTTCAAAATAATGACTACTTTTGCGCAATAATTATTTTTAAAAATAGCAGTGTTATGTACTTAAATGTATTGTTGGGAATGGTGGGACCTTGGCAGGTGGTTATTATAGTGGTTCTTGCGTTGCTTTTGTTCGGAGGGAAAAAAATACCCGAATTAATGAAAGGATTGGGACAGGGCATGAAAGAATTTAAGAAGGCAACCAGAGACGATGATGGTGGAAATGCCAATCCCCAAAAAGAATTGGATTCGAAAAGCAGCGAATAGGGTTTAAAGTGTTGCACAAAATGGTGCAAAAGTAATTGATCACCGGCAATAGTGCGGAAGTATTGTTGCCGATGATTATTTTTATGATGATGATATGTCGGTGATAGTTCAAAACCTCGTGAAGTTGTATGGGCGTCAACGGGCGGTTGAAGATGTAATGTTCGAGGTTGGCAGTGGGGAAATTGTGGGATTCATCGGTCCGAACGGCGCCGGAAAATCTACCGTGATGAAGATCATTTGCGGTTATATTTCTGCTACATCGGGTTCGGTGACAGTCAATGGATTCGATGTGGAACGGCAGTCAATGGACGTCAGGCGAAATATTGGTTATTTGCCTGAACACAATCCGCTATATCCCGATATGTTCGTTAAGGAATATCTTGCCTTTGTTGCCGGCTTGTACCAACTTGGATCAACCACTAAAAAACGGATTTCGGATATTGTGGATGCAACAGGATTGGGCAACGAGCAGCACAAGAAAATAGGAGTTTTATCAAAAGGTTACCGTCAGCGCGTTGGATTGGCGCAGGCTCTGATTCATGATCCGGCAATATTGATACTCGACGAGCCAACCACGGGATTAGATCCCAACCAGATCATCGAGATACGTGCCCTGATTTCGGAATTGGGTAAATCCAAAACAGTGCTGCTTTCCACGCACATTATGCAGGAAGTGGAAGCAATATGCCAGCGGACGATCATCATCAACAAGGGTGTAATAGTGGCTAATGCCGCCGTAAATGACCTTGTGAAACAGTATAACAAATCGCTGGAAGATATATTTCATGAATTAACACGGTAGAAAAGACCGTAAAATCGTAAGACTGTAAAACCGTAAGAAAAAGGAAATGTTTGATAATAGGAAGAGTTTGTTTTGTTTTTTTTGTTGTGTGTTGTTTCTGATTTCGCTGTTTGATGTGCGAAATGCGGCAATGGCTCAACAGGATGATGATGCAAGGTTCGAAACATTGATTGATCTTGCCAATAAAACGAGCAAAACCGAACCTAAACTGGCTATAAAATATGCCGAAGAAGCATTGGCTATCGGTGAAAAAAAACATGATCAAATAATGATAGCGCGCGCGCAAATGATGCTGGCTTCAACCAATTACGATGTTCAAAATTTCTCAACAGCCATCGAATTTATTTTCAAAGCTTTGAATATTGTCAGAAAGAACAATCAATCCTACTATATGGCATTTTGTTTTGATCTGATTGGCTTACTGTCAAAAAATATGTCGGAATTCCGGAAAGCGATCGAATATTTTAACCTTTCACGGAAGATTTATCTTGCAGAAGGTAATAAAAAGGCCATTGGACAGAATTATGTCAATATGGCTGAAATATACGAAAAATTAAAACAGCAGGATTCTGTTCGTCTGTTTTACTACCGGGCGCTTGACTATTACAGGGAATCAGAATCGGTTGAAGGCCTGTCGGCTGCATATACAGGGCTAGCCAATTATTATCAGATGGAACGGAAATTGGATTCGGCGCAGTTCTTTATCGGAAAAAGTTTAAAGGCGGCATTGTTATCCGAATCGACTAATGAGTTGTTCAATTCCTATCAAATGGCGGGCAATATTTCTTTACAACAGGGTTATTATCAAATGTCACAGGATTATTACCACAAAGCGCTTTTTATGGCGCATCAGAATAGAAACAGGGAACAGGAATCAACTGTGAAATTAGGTATTGGTAATAATTATGCCGCCATTGGATATTTTGATTCAGCATATCATTACCTGTCACAGGCTAATGCCATAGAAGATTCGATACATCGTTATAATGAAATCCAAAAAAGAGCTTATCTTTTTGCCGAACATTCTGTGAAAGAGCAACTTGAACAGGAAAAGGAAGCAGAACAGATGCAACAGCGTCTCTGGTGGATCATTGTATGTTTATGTGTTGCGGTGATGGTCATCCTGATTATCTTTATACGATTGATGACTGTCCGGCAAAAGAAAATAGAGTCCATCAAAGCCGAACTTAACAGGTACAAGTCAAACCTTGAACTTATTCTGCAGGACAGAACACACGAATTAATATTGAGCGAACAACAGATTCAGAACCTGAGCAATAACCTGCCCAATGGCGCAATTTTCAGGTTTTCGTTCGAAAATGAGTACGAAGGAAAAATGGTGTTTGTCAGTTCTGGATGGGAAGAACTGACTGGACATCCGGTCGAAGCATCTCAAGATCCTGTTTTCTTTTTTCAGAACAAAGTACATCCCGACGACAGTCGAGAATTGTTCAAAGCGCTCGCTCATGCCATTCGAAACCGCACATTGCTCGACATGGTATACCGTTTCTACAAGGACAGCGAAGAGATGAGGTGGTTTCATGTTCGTGCAATAGCTATTACTGGCGCCAACGGACTGACTTATTTAGACGGATATCAGGTAGACGAAACCGAACAGAAACATTTCGAACAGGAATTAGTTGCAGCCAAAAACAAAGCGGAAGAATCGGACAAACTCAAATCGGCATTTTTAGCCAATATGTCGCATGAGATTCGTACGTTTATGAATGCGATAATCGGTTTTTCATCCATGCTGTCCAACACACAGTTGCCTAATCAGCGACAGGTTACATATTTAGAATTGATTCAGGAAAATTGCCAGCGACTGCTACGATTAATCGACGATATTGTGGATATATCAAAGATTGAAGCCGGCCAGTTGAACCTTCGCATGGAAAAAGTACAGTTTTCTGAAGTCATGATAGATGTCAGGGATTATTTCGAATTGGTAATTAACGCAGGATATCCGCATGTGGAGTTGTGGATTGACGAAAGTCTGTTCAATTTGTCACTCACTGTACATACAGATGTTTTCAGGCTGAAACAAATCTTTGTGAATCTGATTGAAAATGCTTTGAAATTCACTGAAAAAGGATTTGTCAGATGTGGGCAGTTGCACGACCGGGAAGATGCCGTACATTTCTATGTCATGGACACAGGTATCGGTATCGCCCACGAAAATTTTGAAAATATTTTCCAGAGTTTCCGTAAATTAGATCAATATTCGGGCGGAACAGGTCTGGGATTATCTATTGTGAGAAGGGTATTGTTGCTCATGGGCGGCAGTATTTGGGTGGAATCCGAGCCGGGCGTCGGGTCGACTTTCCATTTTACATTGCCACTGAAAGATGAAAGTTAAAAAAAATTGAAATCATGTTCAGAATCAACATGTTTTTTTGCATTATTTTTGGTTTTGGGCGCTTATTTGCTCAAGAACTTATTCAATATCAGTTACTTGAAGATACTGCACTTGAATACATGCGTATTGCCGGCAAGCAATCGGCACTTTACTACGGTAAAGAGCAGGAAATGCATCAGCGTACCATCAACCATCCCTACTTGGAAAATGAGCATTTTGCAAAAGCGCGCCTGTCATATAATGATGTGATTTATCCTGAGGCAATGCTCCGGTTGGATTTGAACAGGGATGAGCTGATCATTGTATCGCCCGATTTTCGCCAAATCGTTTTGACACCTGAAAATGTTGATTTTGCGGAACTTTATGGCAAGCACATTGTTTATTTACAACACGACAGTCTGCCGGGTTGTCCTTCGACGGGTTACTACTACCTCTTGCATTCCGGGAACTGCAAGATTTTGGAAAAACAGGTCAACAGGATGATTCCGAACGATAAATCAGAAATGTATTTTGTTCAGTCTACCTATTTTTACCTGTATAAAGATGGCGCTTATTACACCATCAGGAGCCAGAGAGGACTGTTAAAAGCGCTTGGTTCGTACAAGAAGGAATTGAAAAGGTTCATTTCGGCCAATCATTTAAGTTTTCGGCCCTTCACCGAAATATTTCTTTTCCTGACTGTCAGCGAATACGAAAAATTATCCCAATCACAATGAAAAATTATCTATACACGTTACTATTGTTGGCGTTTTTCAGTCTTTCAGGTTTAGCACAGCAACGAGTTACCGTTCAGTTGGACAAACAGCCGATATCCAAATTGTTTGACGCTATTGAACAACAAACCAGTTACAGCATTTTTTGTAATCAGGAAGTTGCTGATTCGTTGATCGTTTCCATTAACGAAACAAATGCAGATCCATTGGCGCTCCTTCGAAGAGCATTGCAAAGATCAGTTTTACAAGTGTCGGTATTCGAAGATGATATCTTCATCATCAAAGACAAAGTTCTGATCACTGCTTTACCGGAAAGTTATTACAAAAAGACTTCAACCGAAATAGAGAATACAAAGTCCGTGTCAGAAATGACTATACCCGTATTTGAGCGGGAAACAAAGGCTACATCCGAAACACTGATATATGCTGTTGGCAACCCCAATTCACCATCGACTGCGAATGTAATCATGACAGGCATAGTCACCAATTTTAAAAACGGCGAACCGATGACGGGTATCGCTCTGTTAATTGAAGACCCCCTTATTGGAACTACTACTGATGCCTTCGGATTTTACTCCATACGATTGCCGCCGGGACGTCGCGAATTGATTATTCGTGGCGTGGGCATGAAGGATACAAGACGTCAACTGATGCTTTTTTCCGACGGAAAGTTGGATATTGAGATGGAAGAACAGGTTTACTCGCTTACAGAAGTAACCATTATGGCTGACAGAGTAGACAATATTCGGTCGGTGAGCGGTGGTATGGAACGTTTACAAATGCGCAATATAAAAAATATACCTACTGTTATGGGCGAGGCCGACATACTACGGATTGTCATGACGCTTCCGGGTGTGAAATCGGTAGGCGAAGTTTCAAGCGGGTTCAATGTCAGAGGCGGCGCTACCGACCAGAATCTGATACTGTACAACGACGGAACTATTTATATGCCTACACACATGTTTGGTTTGTTTTCGGCATTCAATCCCGATGTTGTCGAAAATATGGAACTGTACAAAAGCGGCATTCCGGCAAAATACGGAGGCAGAATATCTTCCGTTCTGGAAATCAACACAAAAGATGGCAACAAGAAAAAATTTCAGGGCGCTGCCAGCATCGGATTGCTTACCAGCAGACTTACACTGGAGGCGCCGCTTTTTAAGGGAAAAGGATCGTTTATCGCCGGTGGCCGTACCACTTATTCTGACTGGCTGATGAAGAAAATTCCTGAAAAGAGCGGCTACAGCAATGGAACAGCCGGTTTTCATGATTTGAACGGATCGGTGAATTATAAAATCAACGAAAATAACAGTGTTTATCTGACTGCTTATTACAGTCGCGACAGGTTCAGTTTCAGTAATCGTGATCAGTACGCTTATCAAAATGCCAATTTTGCTGCCAAGTGGCGACATATTTTCAATTCCAGATTTACAAGTACGTATGTCGCCGGGCACGATCATTACAGTTACAGCAGCAGGGATACGAGCGATATATTCAATGCCTACGCCCTTGATTTTGCTATCAATCAAATGTATGGTAAAGCCGATTTCACCTATTATTTGGACAACAGCCACACGTTGAATGCAGGAATCAACACCATCCTTTACCGGTTAAATTCAGGAAATTACCTGCCTGCTCATGAGAAGTCATTTGTGATGGAAGACAGGATTCCTATCGAAAAATCATTGGAGTCGGCAGTATATATTTCTGATCAGTGGGAGATTTCGCACGAATTGATGGTGAGCGCCGGAATCAGATATTCGATATTCAATGCGTTGGGGCCGCGCATTTATAACGCTTATACGCCGGGGCATCTTCCGTCGATGACATCAATTATGGAAGTCGACTCGGCAGGTAAAGGCATAGTGAAAACCTGGCATGGACCGGAATTTAGGCTTTCCATGAGGTACACCATCGACGACAACACATCTGTTAAAGCGGGAGTCAATACGATGCGTCAATACATTCACAAGATTTCCAACAGTACCATCATGTCGCCTACAGATACATGGAAATTGAGCGATGTCAACATTCTTCCGCAAACCGGAACACAATACGTGGTGGGGCTGTTCCGTAATTTTTCCAAAAATACCGTTGAAACCTCCATTGAGGCGTATTATAAAACGATGAACAACTATTTGGATTACCGTGGCGGCGCCGAACTGTTGATGAATCACCATATCGAAACAGAAGCGGCAGGCGTGAAAGGGAAGGCCTACGGTGTAGAGCTCATGTTCAAAAAAATGCAGGGAAGATTGAATGGCTGGATGAGTTACACCTGGTCGCGTACCTTGTTGCGCCGGCACGAAGAACTATCCTCTTCGGCAAATACGAAAGAGTGGTATCCGGCAGATTTCGACAAACCGCATGAAGTGAAATTTGTTGGAAACTACAAATTGACCCACCGGTTCAGTTTTTCGCTGAATTGCGATTACAGCACAGGAAGACCCATTACCATACCGATTTCGAAATACTGGTATGAAAAAAGGCAATATGTGTATTACTCGGAAAGAAACAAATACCGGATTTCCGATTTTTTCCGTATGGACTTGTCGTTCAACATCGAATCGGGTCATCATCTCACCAAATTGACCCACGGTTATTTTACCATTGGCGTATATAACCTGACAGGCCGTAAAAATGCCTATTCCGTTTATTTTATATTGGAAGGAGGAGAAATCAAAGGGAAACAGTTATCCATTTTCGGTGTTCCCATACCCTATGCATCTTATAATATTAAATTTTAAGAATATGAACAGCCCCACCCCAACCCTCCCCCGAAGGGAGGGAGCCGCGCAAAGCGCTTTATCTGCTGGATTTTGCGGATTGTATTCAAACGCTCGCAGATTATGTTTTTTGGTTATTAAAGAGCCGTCAAGATATTTAGGCACGGCTCCCTCCCTTCGGGGGAGGGCTGGGGTGGGGCTGTTGTGCCTTATCCTTTGCGGTTGCATCACCGATTTTATACCCAAGGGAATTGAAGAAGTGAAAGATATTCTTGTAGTGGAAGGTACCATTACCGATGATGAAACGACCATCACACTGACCAGGAGTGTACATTTATCGAATGATGGAGGTAAAGATTATGGACCGCAATACGTTTTTCAAGCCAAAGTTTATGTTGAATGTGACGATGGAACGATATCTCAAGCATATACAGGTAATTGGTCAGGTCAATACAAGATACGAACGGGAAAATTGAATTTAGACCGAAAATACTGTTTGAAAATAGAGGCTGATAAGCTTGATTATTGTTCTGATTTTTCGTATCCCATCCAAACGCCCGCAATTGACAGTATTTTCTGGCTTAAGGCTGGTAGGGGGCAACCGGTGAAGATATATCTTTCGACAAACTCACCGCTGGATGATATTCAGTATTATCGCTGGTCGTACAGGGAAGATTGGGAAATTAATTCTGCTGTTCGTTTTGAACCTTACCCTTACTATTGTTGGAACAGAGCAAGCAGCGAAGAATTGTTGCTGGGTACTGCCGAAAAAACAGAGTGGGGTCAGATGATGGAAATCATCTCCGAAATACCTCCATCGAGTGAAAAATTTTCGACACTGTACAGGGTAGAGATTACTCAAAATGCGATGAGTAGACGAGCGTATGATTATTTCCTGAATATTAAAAAAAACGTTGAAAATATGGGTACTATTTTCGCTCCGATTCCGTCGGAGTTAAGAGGAAATATTAGATGTATTACCGATCCCGGCCAACCAGTGATCGGGTATATAGATGTTTCAACAACGACAAAAAAACGGCGGTATATATACAGAGACGATGGTGTGTATGAACAACCTTATTTTTCTTGTTCTCCAGTAGAGGGAAGTGTAATCTGCGAAAGAGAGGGACTAAATCCCTGTGTTATACCATATTATTATGTAATGTATAGTAGATATCCACCTCAAACATATTTACATCAGAAATGCGTAGATTGTACCTTTGAAAATACCAACACCACTCAAAAACCATCTGATTGGCCTGATCATCATTAAAGATTATAAAATGAAAAGATATATTTGTTGTATCCTATTGGCAGGTTTTGCTTTTAATAGCCTCACCCCCTGCCCCACTCCACAGGAGAGGGGGGAGTTGCTTTGCGAACGAATCTATGTACAGACGGACAAACATCTGTACTTAGCCGGCGAACCTGTTCTGATGAAGTTTTTGACTACCAATTCGAAGCAGATTCCACTCGTTTTCAGCAAAGTAGCTTATGCAGAACTAGTGGCCGATTCCATTGCGCGACTTCAAATAAAAGTGTCAATGACCAATGGTACAGGCGCCGGGATGATGCAACTGCCCGCAGATTTACCTACAGGATATTATCGTCTGATCGCTTACACCCAATTCATGAGAAATGAAGGCACAGATGTTTTTTTTGAGAAAAATATCGCGGTGTTGAATACTTTCCAGTCCGGCTATAATCCAGCCCCCCCCACTCCACCTGTTGGGAGAGAAGCACCGCTACGTAATTTTGCTTCGGATGGGGTTTCCTCACCTTGGGGGAAGTTAGAGGTAGGGCATGACAAAACAACTTATACGAGACGAAACCACGGAGAACTGACTATAACCGGTTTGCCGGATAATATTCATTCACTTTCCGTGACCATCGCGGGTAAAGATTTAGTACCCAATGTAGTGACAGGTGTGTCATTGTTTGAGAAAAATCAAACTAAAAACCAAACAGTTATTCAACGAATGGAATATTTTCCGGAATATGAAGGACATATCTTAACAGGTAAAATTGTCGAAAACAAAGAATTATCTAATATAGAATCGGCGTCAACCAATATTGAACCGGCTACGGTTGATGATCTGCAAGAAGATGAAGTTAAAATTTCGAATACAGATCTCACCGTACTCTCTTTCCCTGGTGAGGAGATTCGACTTTTCGTAGGACAAAAAAGCAACACGGGGGATGTGCGGTTTTTTACGTCGGCGATTTCAGGAATGAATGAAATTGCTACGGCTGTATACCATGCAGGCGAAAAATATCGAGTGGATATTCAATCGCCTTTCGTTACTCGGTTTGCTCCAAAACAAATGCCTGAATTGCACATCGATTCGGCATATTACCGGCAATTGCTTTCGCGAAGCGTTGCTTTGCAGGTGTTTCGTTATTTTTCCGATGATCCTTCCGAAAACCGGAACATTCCAAAACCGCACTTCAAAATGAAACCTTCGACAAGTTACCCGTTGGATGAGTACACCCGCTTTACCACCATGCGGGAGGTTTTCATTGAATTTATTGCCGGCGCCCGCTTCCGCAGAAATGCCGGCAAACAGGAAATATCAGTATTCACTAAAAGAGGCACAACCTACATTTGGGGAACGGCGCCGCTTGTTCTTTTAGACGGGGTGCCCATTACCGATCATGACCTCATATATAATTATAATCCACTTTCTGTAGAAAAAATAAATGTTTACTACGGGCCATGTACGCTGGGCGGATACAGGTTTGATGGTGTAGTGGAATTGATCACTTATCGCCGGCTTCATGCAGATCTGAATTTGCCCAAATCCACGCAAATTATAACGTATGAAGGGCTGCAACCGCCTTTCCAACTGGATACTCCCGATTATTCAGAAAAAAACCAAAAAATCTGGACACCCGATAGGCGCCATACATTACTTTGGAATCCCGATGTTAAAACAGACGGGAAAACTTCTATCTGGCTGCCTTTTGATACTTCCGACCTGACAGGCGAATTTCAGGCAACTGTAGAAGGAATCACAAAAGACGGGAAAATTGTTTTTGCAACCTCTTTATTTAGTGTTGAACGTTAGCATCCCCCTATATAGATACTCCACCTTTTAGTTGATCCAAGATTTACGTTGAATCCGATTGATCCCGGATTATTACCTATCCAAATACGTTTCGAATTGTTGTTGCTTGGCAGTCTATCGATCAGTTCAATTAACGCACTGGCTGACAGTTGATTCGCACAGCAATTTATGTCTGTCACCGCAGGATTATTGCCCATTACCAAACTTGTCAGTTGATTCGATGAACAATCCAATTGAATCAGTTCAATTTTTTCACTCATATCCAAATTTGTCAACTGATTGTTAGAGCAATTCAATATTATCAGTGAAGTATTTCCGGTTACATCCAAATTTTTCAAATGATTTTTAAAGCAAATCAAATTTTTAAGTGCATTATTTTTTTTTATGTCTAAATTTGTTATTTGATTATATTCGCAATTCAAGTTTTCCAGCACTATATTTTTATTCATGTCTAAACTTGTTATTTGATTATATGAGCAATTCAAATTTTTAAGTGCTGTATTATTATTCACGTCTAAACTCGTTAACATGTTGAATGAACAATCCAAATTTATCAATGCAATGTTGTTTCTTAAATCCAAACTTGTCAAATAATTAGCATTACAAGATAGATCTGTAAGAACGGTATTATTAGTGATGTCTAAACTTGTTATTGGATTACTTGTACAATATAATTTTGTCAATTCTGTATTTTTGCTCACATCCAAACTTGTCAATTGATTGTCTTGACAAGACAAACTTTTCAGTGCAGTATTTTTGCTCACATCTAAATTTGATAATTGATTACTATAGCAATTCAATTCTTCTAAAGAGATATTGTCGCTAATATCCAAATTCGTCAGTTGATTCCACTGACAGTATAATATTTTCAGTGCAGTATTATTACTCACGTTCAAACTCAAAAGTTGGCTGCGGCAATCCAAGGTGATCAGTGATACATTGTTGATTACATCCAAACTATATATCCTGCTATAGGAGCAATTCAAGGTTGTCAGCTCTGCATTGTTGCTCACAATAAGGTTGTTGATGAATGAAGAGGTCAAAATCAAAGTATTTATCCTGGTATTGCTCACATTCAAACTCGTCAACTGAATATTATCACATTGCAAACTCATCAGTTCCGTATTTTTGCTTACATCCAGACTGTATATTTGAATACCGGAGCAATTCAAATTTTTCAGCATATTGTTGTTGCTCACATCTAAATCCGTTATCGAACTATTAGAGCAATTCAAGTCAGTCAGTGCGATATTATTGGCTAAATCTATACTTGACAGTTGGGTAAATGAAATATCTAACAAATTCAATGCAACGTTGTTACTAATATCCAAACTTGTTAACTGATTACTACCGCAATTCAATGAAGTCAGTGCAATATTATAGCTAACATCCAAGACCGTTAGCGGGTTACCGAAGCAATTTAACTCCGTCAGCGCAGCATTCTTTTTCAAATCTAATGACGATATTCTATTACTGCCGCAGGATAATTTTTTTAACTCGGTTATTCTACTCACATTCAAGTTGGTTAGTTGAAGGTTTGAACAGTTCAGTTGCGTGATGTTTTCGCCAATGATGATGATGGTACAGGTTTGCGATTGGGAATATGGGTGGCGAAAATTCTTAAGTGATGCTGATAGTGTGTGTGTTTCGCCGGCTGATCCGTCGCCCCAGTCAATTTCTATTTCACCGCTGCCTGACATTGCTATCCCCCGTTCTCCGGAAGCCTCCAATTTCATAGAGAGATACTTTTCAGGGAGTACCTTTACCCTGCATGCCGCCGTTCTGTTACCAACCTCTGTATAAACAGTGATAGTTGCTGCTCCGGCTCTTTTGGCGAATACTTTTCCATCTATCACTTCTGCCACTTCCGGATTGCTGCTTTCCCATTTCAGAGACTGGTCGGGAGCATCTACGGGAAATACCGTTGCTATCAGCATCAAGCTTTCGTCTGTGTCAAGTAGAATTGAACTGTGATTGAGTGTAACTCTATCAACCGGCCAGGCTACAGTCACCTCACAGCGTGTCCATTTTTGGCCGCTGTTGGTAGTAACGGTAATTGCAGCCTTCCCCTCGGCAATGCCGGTTACCACACCGTCGACTACCGTAGCTACATCGGGATTGTTGCTGCTCCATGTCACTGTTTTAATGTCGGCGTGTGCAGGCTTCACAGTTGCAACCAGCGTCAGCGAACTGCCGGGCGCCAATCTGGCGTTAGTCTGGTTTAATGTAACGCCCATGGGTAACCTCGTTGTTTCGGCGGTACATGCCGTCAGTACTATGGCGGCTGTCAGATAAAGCAAACTTCTTTTCATGGTGTGTGAATTTATTTTTGTGTCAAAAGTACAAAATATTTTGATATGAGATAAAATGTTTTGCGTTAATAAAAGATGTTATTAAATTTGCTGCAAAAAATATTCAGAAAAATAATAAAATAATAGTCATGATACGAGCCAGTATGTTGTTTTTCCTCATCTTTGTATGGGTGCGTTTATTCGCGCAAGATGCTGGCCGTCAGCAATTAGTTGATGCTTCAACTGATGATTATCTGCGTATTGTTGGCAAGCAATCGGCGCTATACTACGGTAAAGAGCAGGAAATTTATCAGCGAACCATCAACCATCCCTATCTGTTGAATGATCAGTTTACAAAAGCGCGCCTGTCATATAATGAAGTGATTTATTATGAGGCAATGCTCCGGTTGGATTTGAACAGGGATGAGCTAATCATTGCATCGCCCGATTTTCGCCAAATTGTTTTGACTCCCAAAAATGTTGATTTTGCAGAACTTCATGGCAAACATATTATTTATTTCCAACGCGACAATCTGCCGGGTTGTCCTTCGCCGGGTTACTACTACCTCTTGCATTCCGGAAAATGTAAGGTTTTGGAAAAACAGGTCAACAGGATGACTTATGACGATAGATCGGGATTTTTTTTTAATTTGTACACCTACTATTACCTGTACAAAGATGACGCTTATTATAGCATCAGAAATCAGAGAGGATTGTTGAAAGCGCTTGGCTCGCATAAAAAAGAATTGAAACGGTTCATATCAGTCAATCATTTGCAATACAGGGACAATGCCGAAATGTTTCTTATCCTGACCGTCAGCGAATACGAAAAATTATCCGGAACATGATGATAAAAATTGTATATATATCGCTTATTTTTATATTTTTAAGCCCGCCGGGTTTTTCGCAGGAGCGAGTAACTGTTCAGTTGACCAGGCAGCCGATAGCCAAATTGTTTGAAGCTGTTGAAAAACATACTGGTTACTTTATTTTTTGCGATCAGGAAGTTGCTGATTCGTTGATTATTTCCATTGACGAAACAAATGCTGAACCGCTGGCGCTTCTTCGGAAAGCACTTCAACGAACGGATTTCCGGATGTCGGTTTTTCAGGACGAGATTTACATTATCAAGGACAAGGTCTTGATCACATCATTGCCGGAAAGTTTTTACAGAAAGGCTACAACTTTAACTGATCATAAAATGGTCACCACAGAGAACGTCTTGCCTGTATTTGAGCGGGATACAAAGGCTACTTCAGAAGTGTTGATATATGCTGTTGGCAACCCGAACAGTGCTTCAACAAGGAATGTGGCCATGACAGGTCTGGTCACCAATTTTAAAAATGGCGAACCGATGCCCGGAGTCACGCTGATGATCGAAGACCCGCGCATGGGAACCACCACTGATGCTTTCGGTTTCTATTCCATACGTTTGCCGCCGGGACGTCGCGAATTGATCATACGCGGCGTGGGTGTGAAAGACACTAAGCGTCAACTGATGCTTTTTTCCGACGGAAAGTTGGATATTGAGATGGATGAACAGATTTATTCGATTGCTGAGGTATCTATTTTGGCTGATAAAGTAGACAATATAAGATCGGTAAGTGGCAGTTTGGAACGTCTCCAGATGCGTAACATCAAAAATATACCTACTGTGATGGGCGAGGCCGACATCCTCAGGATTATCCTGACGCTTCCGGGCGTAAAATCTGTTGGCGAAGTATCAAGCGGGTTCAATGTAAGAGGCGGCGCTACCGACCAGAATCTGATTCTGTACAACGATGGAACCATTTATATGCCTGCACACATGTTCGGTTTGTTTTCGGCATTCAATCCCGATGTTGTCGAAAACATTGAATTGTACAAGAGTGGCATACCGGCCAAATACGGGGGGCGAATATCGTCCGTTCTGGAAATCAGTTCCAAGGAAGGTAATAAGAAGAAATTTCAGGGAGCAGCCAGCATAGGATTGCTGACCAGCAGGCTAACATTGGAAGCGCCTCTTTTCAAAGGAAAAGGATCATTTATTGTTGGTGGTCGAACCACCTATTCAGACTGGCTGATGAAGAAAATTCCCGAAAAGAGCGGCTACAGCAATGGATCTGCCGGATTTTACGATTTGAACGGATCAGCGAGTTACAAAATTAACGATAACAATAATGTTTATTTAACCGGCTATATCAGTCGAGACCGCTTCAGCTTCAGCAATCGTGATCAATATGCCTATCAAAATGCCAGCTTTGCTGTCAAATGGCGTCATATTTTCAATTCGAAATTTACAAGCGCTTATACAGTTGGGCATGATCATTACAGTTACAGTTCAAAAGATACAAGCGACATGTTCAATGCCTACGCCCTTGATTTTGCGATCAATCAAATGTTCGGGAAGGCCGATTTCAACTATTATTTAAGCAACAGCCACACGGTAAATGCAGGAATCAACATGATCCATTACCGGTTAAACGCAGGTAATTACCAGCCTGCGCTTGAGAGCTCGTTAATAATGGAGGACAGGATTCCAACTGAAAAAGCGCTGGAAACGGCTGTATATGTTTCTGATCAGTGGGAAATATCTCAAGAATGGATGCTGAGCGCCGGTATAAGATATTCGATCTTCAACGCTTTGGGACCGCGTATATATAACTCTTACAAGCAAGGGTATCTGCCATCGACATCATCGATTACAGCCATAGACTCTGCATCAAACGGCATAGTGAAAACATGGCATGGCCCTGAATTTCGTCTTTCCATACGGTACATCATTGATGAAAACACATCAGTGAAGGCGGGTGTGAATACAATGCGGCAATACATTCACAATATATCCAATACTACCATCATTTCGCCTACCGATACATGGAAATTAAGCGATATCAACATACGCCCTCAAACCGGAACGCAATATGTAGCGGGGTTGTTTCGAAATTTTGTGAACAATACGGTCGAAACTTCCATAGAGGCGTATTTCAAAACGATGAACAACTATCTGGATTATCGCGGAGGCGCCGAACTTTTTATGAATCCTAACATCGAAACGGAAGCAGCAGGTGTGAAAGGCAGGGCATACGGAGTGGAACTCATGCTCAAAAAAACGCAGGGAAAACTCAATGGCTGGGTGAGCTACACCTGGTCGCGTACTTTTTTACGACAGCACAGGGAACTTTCTTCCGCAGCCAATAAAAGAGAATGGTATCCGGCCAATTTCGACAAACCGCATGAAGTGAAATTTGTTGGAAACTTCAAATTGACCCACCGGTACAGTTTTTCGCTGAATTGTGACTATAGTACTGGAAGACCTATAACACTGCCTATATCGAAATATTGGTTTGAACGCCGTCAATATGTATATTACTCGGAAAGGAACAAATACAGAATTCCCTATTTTTTTCGTATGGACTTGTCGTTTAATATCGAATCGGGTCATCATCTCACCAAGCTGACACACGGTTATTTTACCATTGGCGTATATAACCTGACAGGGCGAAAAAATGCCTATTCTGTTTTTTTCGTGTCGGAAAATGGAAAAATAAAGGGAAAACAAATGTCTATTTTTGGTGTTCCGATACCATATGCTTCATATAATATAAAATTTTAAGAATATGAAAAGCCCCACCCCAGCCCTCCCCCAAGGGGAGGGAGCAGCGTACAGAAACCTGTATGACTCTTCTTTTAAAGAAGAACGCAATTTATATAATGTATGCGTTCTGAAAAGACCCATCGAAAAGGTATTTAGCGCCTCCCCCTCCCTTCGGGGGAGGGCCGGGGTGGGGCTGTTCTGCCTCCTTCTTTTCGGTTGTCTCACTGATTTTGAACCAAGGGAAATAGACCAAGCCAGAGATATTCTTGTAGTGGAAGGCGTCATCACCGATGATGAAACCACCATCACATTGACCAGGAGCATAAATTTGACGGATTACGAAAGTTCAGAACCTAAATACATTTATGATGCCCATGTTTATGTGGAATGCGACGATGGCGCACAATTTCACGCATATAACTGGAATGGCAAGTACAAGATCAATTCTGGCAAGTTGAATCCTGAACGCAAATACCGTTTGAGAATTGAAATTGAAGAAAACGATTGTGATCGTTTGAACAATAAGATTAGTTTGGGCAGTCCATGTCCTGTCAAGACTTATTTATATGGCACTGAATATTCGTATCCCATTCAAACGCCTGAAATAGACAGTGTTTTTTGGACGAAGAGAGGTAACGGGCAACCAGTGATTATTCATGTAGCCACACATTCGCCATACGAGGAGATTTTGTATTATCGCTGGTGGTTCAATGAAGATTGGGAAATTAATTCTCCTGTGCCTTTGGATGGTTATCCTTCTCACTGTTGGAATTATAATATCAGCTCTGAAATATTTCTTGGTTCTGCCGAAAAAACTATCTTCGGCAAATTAGCAGACAACATCATTGAAATACCTGCATGGAGCAAAAAAATTTCAGGGTTGTACCGGATTGTTGTCTGGCAAAATGCAATCAGTAAGCAAGCGTATGATTATTTCACAAATATCAAGAAAAACTCTGAAACAATGGGTACTATATTTGCTCCTATTCCGTCGGAATTAAGAGGAAACATCATTTGTATTACTGATCCGGAACGTCATGCGATCGGGTTCGTGGAGGTTTCGTCTACTAAAACAGGACAACGAAACATTTATAGCAGAGAAGTATATGAAAGGCCAGTTGGGGAATGTCCATTTTTTTCTTTATTGGAAATCGATAAAGGTGAACGTTATGATTATATACAAATCAGTAATGATGAAGATGTGTATGTACATCGGTCATGTGTGGATTGTACTTATCATGGGGCGACAACCGATAAACCTGACAATTGGCCAAGATAATAATAAATGGAAATCGTTATGAAGAGATATTGTTATTTTATATTATTGAGTGTTATTGTATTTCAACTTAACAGCCAAGTCGTAAAGTCAGAACTGCGCGAACGGGTATATCTGCAAACTGACAAGAATTTATATCTGTCTGGAGAACCAATACATATAAAACTTCTCACCACTGATCAAGATCTTGTTCCTGTGGTTTTCAGCAAAGTGGCTTATGTGGAATTATTGGCCGATTCGGCAGCGCATCTACAAATCAAAATTGGATTGACCAATGGAACAGGTTCAGGACGAATGATCCTGCCCACAGATTTACCTGCCGGATATTATCGTTTGATGGCATACACACAATTTATGAGAAATGAAGGCGTTGATGTTTTCTTCGAAAAAATGATTGCTGTCGTAAACACTTTCCAGTCGGGCTACTATTTAGAATCCCCCCCAGTTCCCCCAAAAGGAGGTGAAACGCCACTGCGTGTCTTTACTGAAGATAGGCCTCCCTCCCCTTGGGGTAATGCCGGGGTGGGGCTTGACAAAACAACTTATTCGAGACGGGATCGCGGGGAGTTGATAATATCTGGCTTACCCGAAAATATTCATACGCTTTCAGTATCCATTGCCGGTAAGGATTTACTGAATGACGTCGAACCCGAATCATCATTGTTTCAGAATTACAAAAGGAAACAATCAACAAAGTTCAGTGGTGATTTTCTACCTGAATACGAAGGACACATCGTGATGGGAAATTTCGTCGAAAACCAACCTGAAAATCTAACTGCTTTTGAATCAGAAGTGGAAAGCGATGCAGATGCTCCGTCAGTGAAGATAACTGCTCTCTCCTTTCCGACTGTAGAGGGAATCAGGTTTTTTTCCGGACAGGAAAGCGAAACAGGTCATATCCGGTTTGTAACATCCGGAGTTGGGGGAACTAAAGAAATTGCCACAGTCGTATTCCAGGCAGATGAAAAGTACCGGGTTGATATACTGTCTCCTTTTGTAACGCGGTATGCACCGAAGAAGATGCCGGATTTGCACTTGGATTCAGCTTATTACAGTCAATTGCTTGCGCGAAGCGTTGCATTGCAGGTATTACGTTATTTTTCGAAAGATCAGGCAGAAAAACAAACTGTTTCAAAACCGCATTTCGATATGAAACCTGCATGGAGTTACCCGTTGGACGAGTACACCCGCTTTACGTCGATGCGGGAGGTTTTCATTGAATTTATTACCGGCGCACGTTTTCGCCGTCGCGATGGCAAACAGGAATTATCTGTCATGACCCAAACCGGCAGCAACAGTACTTATGGAACGATGGTGCTTGCTCTGATTGACGGAGTGCCCATCACCGATCACGACATCATATACAACTATGACCCGCTTGCAGTAGAAAGAATCAATATTTACTATGGCCCGTGTTCACTGGGCGGATACCGGTTTGATGGTGTGGTGGAACTGATTACCTATCGCCGGCTTCATGCTGATATTAATTTGCCCAAATCAACGCAAATTTTCACTTATGAAGGGCCACAACTGCCTTACCGCTTAGATACCCCTGATTATTCGGATAATAGCCGCCAAATCTGGACGCCCGACAGCCGCCACACATTGCTGTGGAATCCTGACGTAAAAACAAACGGAGAAACTTCCATCAGTCTGCCTTTTTACACATCCGATCTTAGAGGTGAATTTCAGGCAACTGTGGAAGGAATTACCACTGATGGAAAAATGTTTTTTGCAAAGTCGTTTTTTAAGGTTGAAATATAATTCCCTTACGACCACACATTCACTGTCCATCTTTTGTTACCTGCGATAGTTTGGTCGCAAAGCGCTGTTCCGGGATTATTACGTATGCATATTTGGCTCCCAAAGTTCCACTTTGCAGGCAGTGATCTGAACAGTTCATTTATTGCGTCAGTTGCCAACTGATTAGATATACAATTTATGTATTCTATTACAGTATTTTTGCTCATATCCAAACTTGTCAGTTGATTTGAGGAACAGTATAATGTCATCAGTGCAATATTACTGCTTACATTTAAACTTGTCAGTAGATTATTCGAACAATCCAATGATATCAAAAAAGCATTTTTCCTTACATCCAAAATCGTTAATTGATTATACGCGCAATCTAAAAATGTCAGTAAAGAATTTTCGCTCACATCCATACTTGTCAATAAATTCGCTGAACAATTCAAATTTTGTAGCGTACTATTTTTACCCACATCCAAAACCGGTAGATGATTGTTTGAGCAAATCAAAAACATCAGTAAGGTATTTTCGCTCACATCCAAACTTGTCAGTAAATTCCATGAACAGTTCAAATTTTTCAGCATTGCATTTTTGCTCACATCCATAATTGTCAATTGATTATTAGAGCAAATTAATTCTGTTAGTTTAGTATTGGCGTCAATATCCAAATTCGTCAGTTGGTTCGATGAACAATCCAGATATACCAGCGCAGCATTATCACCCAGATCCAGGCTATTCAATTGATTCGATGAACATTTTAACTGAGTCAACGCTGAATTGTTGCTCACGTTCAAACTCGACAGTTGGCTTGCGTTACATTCCAAAGTTGTCAGTGCGTCGTTGTTGCTCGCATCCAAACTTGTTATCCGGTTATTGGAACAAATCAAAGTTGTTAACCCTGCATTGTTACACACAATGAGATTATGTATGGTTGAAGAATTAAAATTTAAATAGCTTATCTTGGTATTGCTCACATTCATACTCCAAAAATTATTATTATCACAGTTCAATTTTGTCAATTCGGTATTCTTGCTTACATCCAAACTCCATATTTGATTGCCGGAGCAATTTAAATTTGTCAACGCACTGTTGTTGCTCACATCAAAATCCATTAACCAATTTCTGGAACAATCTAAAGAAATCAATGCAATATTGTTGCTTACATTCAAACTCCTCAATTGATTATTTACACAATTTAAAGTCGTCAGCGCTGTATTTTCACTCACATCCAAACCCGTTAACAGATTACCGAAACAATGTAACTGAATCAGCGAAGTATTATTCTTCAAATCTAAAGAAGATAATTCATTACCACCGCAATACAATATTTCTAATTCGGGAATTTTACTCACATTCAAGTTGGTCAGTTGAATGCCGGTACAATTCAATTGCGTGATGTTTTCGCAGTTGATGATGATGGTACAGGGTTGCAAATCGGAATAAAAGTGTTGAAAATCCGTTAGCGAAGGCGAAAGTGTATATGTTTTACCGGCTGAACCGTCGCCCCAGTTTATTTCTATATCGCCGCTGCCAGCCATAGAAATCCTCACATCTCTGTAAGCCAGCAAAGTTAAGGAGATGTACTTTTTCGCAAGTACACTCACAGTGCAAGAGGCCATTCTGTTACCAACCTCTGTATATACAGTGATGGTGGTTATTCCGGATTTTTTTGCGGCGACAAGTCCGTTAACCACCCCGGCAACCTCAGGATTACTGCTTTCCCATATCAGGGATTTGTTGGGTACATCTTCGGGCCATACAGTTGCCGTCAATATCATTTTTTCATCTGTGTCAAGTATCACCGAAGCATGATTGAGTGTTACTCTGGCTATGGGATAGGCAACAGTCACCGTGCAGGTTGTTGTTTTTTTATTGCTGCTGGTGGTAACTGAGATTATTGCCCTGCCTTCGGTTATGCCGGTTACCACTCCATCGGTAACAGTGGCCACCTCTGGATTGTCGCTACTCCAGGTCATAGTTTTGATCAAGGCGTCGTCGGGTATTACTGTTGACATCAAAATGATTGATTCACCTGGCATCAACGTAACAGAAGAGGGTTCCAGTCTAATACCTGTGGGGAGCCTCGTTGTTTCTGCGGCACAGGCCGTCAAAATTATGGCGGCTGTCAGATAAAGCAAACTTCTTTTCATGGTATGTGAATTTATTTTTGTGTCAAAAGTACAAAATATTTTGATATGAGATAAAATGTTTGGCGTTAATAAAAAATGTTATTAAATTTGCGGCATAATAAATTCAGATAAATAATAAAACAATAATCATGATACGAGCCTGTATGCTGTTTTTCCTCATCTTTGGATGGGGGTGTTTATTAGCCCAAGATGCTGGTAGCCAGCAATTGGTTAACGCTTCAACAGATGATTATCTACGGGTTATTGGCAGTCAATCAGTGTTGTACTATGGCAATCTGCAGGATGGACATCCTCGCACGACAAATCATCCTTACCTGAAAGATATGCAATATGTTAAAGCGCGACTGTCCTATCTTCGTAACATTTATCCCGAGACGTTGCTACGTTTGGATTTGAGCCGGAATGAACTGGTCATTCTTACGCCCGATTTTCACAATGTCGTTTTGTTTCCCGAAAATATTGATTTCGCGGAACTGCATGGCTACAAAATTGTGTATTTGCGCCGCGACAGTCTGCCCGGTTGTCCTTCGCCAGGTTATTACTACCTGTTACATTCCGGAAAGTGCAAGGTTTTGGAAAAACAAACTGCCAACTTCATTTTAGACAATAACAGTCAAAAATATTATTATAGTCTATCTACCAAGTATTATTTGTTGCATAATGGCGCTTATTACATCATAAGGAACAAGAGGAATTTATTGAACGTTCTTCAACCCCATAAAAAAGAACTGAAACGGTTTATTTCAACACATCAGTTGACATATCGGAATGATGCAGAACAATTTATCACACAGACAGTTATTGAATACGAAAAAATATCAGGAATACAATGAAGAAAGTCATTTATATATCATTAATTTTGACGCTTTCCACCCTTTCAGGATTCGCGCAGCAAACTGTTACTGTACGGCTGGATGGACAACCGATGCGCGAATTGTTTGAAGCCATCAAAAAACAAACCAATTACCGTATTTTTTGCGCTCCTGAAGTTTCGGATTCTTTGACGGTATCCATCAACGAAACTAATGCAGAACCATTGTCGCTCATTCGAAAAGCATTACAAAATACGGAATTCCAAATATCTGTATTCCAAAATGCAGTTTACATTATTAAAAACAGGACTTTGATCACCACATTGCCGGAAAGTTTTTATCGAAGGGCTCCTGTCGCAGCCGGCAACAATATGCCCGTATTTGAGCGGGATACGAAGGCAACATCCGAAACGCTGATTTACGCCATTGGCAACCCGAATGCGCCATCCGGCACAGATGTGATCATGACGGGAATAGTCACCAATTTTAAAAACGGCGAACCCATGCCGGGTATCACCCTGCTGCTCGAAGATCCGCTCATTGGAACCACCACCGATGGTTTTGGATTCTATTCCATCAAGTTGCCTGCCGGACGCAGGGAACTGTCTATCCGCGGCATTGGCATGAAAGATACCAAACGGCAACTGATGCTTTTTTCCAACGGAAGGCTGGATATAGAATTGGAAGAACAGGTGTATACGCTTTCGGAGGTGTCAATCCTGGCCGATAAAGTAGACAATATACGGTCGGTAAGCGGTGGTATGGAACGACTTCAAATGCGAACCATCAAAAATATTCCAACCATACTGGGCGAAGCCGACGTACTCAGAATTGTCATGACGCTTCCGGGTGTGAAATCAACCGGCGAAGTATCGAGCGGATTCAATGTCAGAGGCGGCGCTACCGACCAGAATCTTATTCTTTACAACGACGGCACCATCTATATGCCTACACACATGTTTGGGTTGTTTTCTGCGTTCAACCCTGATATTGTCGATAACATGGAACTGTACAAAAGCGGCATACCGGCAAAATACGGAGGAAGAATATCTTCGGTTTTGGAAATCAATACAAAAGATGGCAACAGGAAAAAATTTCAAGGCGCTGCCAGCATTGGATTGCTAACCAGCCGGCTTACTCTGGAAGCACCGCTTTTCAAAGGCAAAGGATCGTTTATCGCTGGCGGACGCACCACTTATTCTGACTGGCTGATGGGGATGATTCCCGAAAAGAGCGGTTACAGCAAAGGATCAGCCGGTTTTTACGATTTGAACGGGTCAGTTAATTATAAAATCGACCAGCACAACAGCATCTATCTGAACGGCTATTTCAGTCGCGACCGTTTCAATTTTAGAAAAGAAGAACATTATTCATATCAAAATACCAACTTTTCAGCCAAATGGCGACATATTTTCAACCCTAAATTTACGAGCACTTATGTTGCAGGATACGATCATTACAGTTATAATACCAATGATACGACTGATATTTTCAATGCCTATTCGCTTGATTTTGCCATCAATCAAATATTCGGTAAAGCCGATTTTTCGTATTATTTAGACAACCGCCACACGTTGAATGCCGGAATCAACACCATGCTGTACCGGTTGGAACCGGGAAATTACACTCCTGCACACCATATGTCATTAAAAATGGCAGAACGGCTTCAAACAGAAAAATCATTGGAGACGGCTGTATATCTTTCCGATCAGTGGGAAATTTCGCCAGACTGGATGGTCAGCGCCGGTATCAGGTATTCGATATTCAACGTGTTTGGGCAGCGTGTTTTTAATGTTTATTCCTCAGAATATCTTCCTTCTAAGGAAACAGTTTTAAGAACCGACTCGGCGGGGCGCGGCGTGTTGAAAACCTGGCATGGGCCTGAATTTCGTCTTTCGGCGCGGTATGTCATCGACGAAAATACTTCCGTAAAGGCAGGCGTGAATACGATGCGGCAATATATTCACAAGATATCCAATTCCACCGTCATGTCGCCTACAGATACATGGAAGTTGAGCGATATAAACATTTGTCCGCAAACCGGAGTACAATATGTGGCGGGGTTGTTCAAAAATTTCTCGAAAAATACGATTGAAACATCTATTGAAACTTATTACAAAACGATGAAAAACTATTTAGATTACCGGGGAGGCGCAGAGTTAATAATGAATTCCCATATCGAAACTGAAGCGGCGGGTGTAAAAGGGAAAGCATACGGGGTGGAACTGATGCTTAAAAAATCGCAGGGCAAACTGAATGGATGGGTGAGTTACTCCTGGTCGCGCACTTTATTGCGCCGTCATGAAGAACTATCCTCCGCGTCCAATTCAAGCAACTGGTATCCGGCAGATTTTGACAAACCGCATGAAGTGAAATTTGTAGGAAACTTTAAATTGACGCATCGCTTCAGTTTTTCAATGAATTGCGATTACAGCACAGGAAGACCAATCACTTTGCCAGTGTCAAAATATAAGTTTGAAGGAGTGGAATATGTTTATTATTCGGAAAGAAACAAATACCGTATTCCTGATTTTTTTCGTATTGATTTGTCATTCAACATTGAAGCCGGACATCATCTCACCAAGTTGACGCACGGATATTTTAATATCGGCGTATATAATGTTACAGGTCGCAAAAATGCCTATTCCATATATTACGTGACAGAAAGAGGACAAACACAGGGATACCAGCTGTCTATTTTTGGCGTTCCCATTCCGTATGCATCATATAACATAAAATTTTAAGAACATGAAAAGCCCCACCCCAACCCCCCCCCGAAGGGAGGGAGCAGTGCCTAAGAACACTGTATCTCAGAACCAGTCAAAAACAGCGCTTTGCGCCTCCCCCTCCCTTCGGGGGAGGGCTGGGGTGGGGCTTCTTCTCTGCCTCATCCTCAGCGGTTGCATCACCAAGTATGAACCGGCAGGAATAGAGGAACTGGCAGATATTCTTGTTGTAGAAGGTATCATTACCGACGATGAAACCACTATTACGTTGACCCGTAGCGTAAATTTATCGGGCGTCTTTACATCTGATCCTGGTGATCCATCACTTACATATTACGTTAACAATGCTGAAGTTTATGTGGAATGTGAAGATGGAACGCAGTTTCAAGCGGAACCCCCAGATTGGTGGTCAAGTTGTTTGCCGCGCTGCGACGGCCGGTACAAAATAATGACAGGGAAATTGAATCCGGATAAAAAATACTGTTTAAAAATCGAAATAGAAGAGATCGACAGTGATTGTTACTCAGGTGTCGGGTCTGGCTCTTGTCCTGCAAAAACCTACAAATACAGTTCCATTTCTTCTTATCCCATCCAAACGCCCGAAATAGACAGCGTTTTTTGGATGAAAAGAGGCAAAGGGCAACCGGTGAGTATTCATGTAGCCACGCACTCGCCTGATCTTAAAGTTCTGTATTATAGATGGTCGTACAGGGAAGATTGGGAAATAAGGTCTAAATTTTATACGAACAAATATCCTTATTTCTGCTGGAATTCGTTCAACAACAGGGAAATACTACTCGGTTCAGCCGAAAAAACAGTTTTTGGCAGAATAACGGATAAACTCACAGAAATGTATCCAACGAGCCAGAAATTATCGGAGCTGTATCGAATAGACGTCAAACAAAATGTGATCAGTAAACGCGCCTATGATTATTTTGCAAACATAAAGAAAAATAACCAGCAAAGCGGCAGTATCTTTGCACCGGTACCATCGGAATTAAGAGGAAACATCACTTGTGAAACCGATCCTGCCCGGCCGGTAATAGGATACATAGACATTTCGACAACAACACATAAGCGAATGTATATCAAATCGAAGGATGTGTACGAACAATCCTTTTCAAATTGTGTCATCCAAAACAGAGATGAATATTGCGGAGATGACCTATTCTGTATATGGCCGCCGGAATTTTGGGTACCGTATGACGAGAGAGGTCTGTTATACACATATATTGGTTGTGTAGATTGTACTTATTATGGTAATACAACAATAAAACCGGAAGACTGGCCTAATATATTAAACTAATTGGAATGAAAAGATATCTTTGTTTCATCATATTGAGCGGCATTGTATTGCATAACCTCACATGCGCTCCCTCTCCAAAGGAAAGGGGAGAAGCATTGCGCGAACGCATCTATGTTCAAACGGACAAACAACTGTATTTGGCAGGCGAACCTGTACTGATGAAATTCTTGACTACCAGCACGAAACAAATACCGCTCGCTTTCAGTAAAGTTGCTTATGCTGAATTAGTTAGCGATTCCATTGCACGGGTGCAAATCAAGGCTGAACTGATTGACGGAAAAGGTACTGGGCGAATGTTGCTGCCCATAGATTTACCCACAGGATATTATCGTTTGATTGCTTATACGCAGTTCATGAGAAATGAAGGCGTTGATATTTTTTTCGAAAAGATGATTGCTGTGGTGAATACTTTCCAGTCGGGCTATTATCCCGCTGAAACAGAACCGGCAGAACCGGTTCCGGCAGACTTTAGTGAAACAGGAGGGAAAGGTTTATCAGTGCAAGCCGGCAAAGCAACCTATCCGGCACGTGCGCGCGGTGAATTAATATTGAATGGACTGCCTGAAAACTTATTTACAATGTCAGTATCCATTGCAGGTAAAAACTTTATACCGGATATCGAATCCAGTGTATCATTGTTCCGTAAGAACCAGACAAAACAGACGACGGAGTTCAGCGGTGATTTTCTTCCCGAATTTGAAGGACATATTATTACAGGAAAAACAATAGAAAACCAAGCAAGAAAAACGGAAGCCAACGAACAGAAAAATACCGGCGAAGGTCTTTCTGAACCAGAAAAAGAAAACGACGATATTATTTCTTTTATGAATGTAGCCGTTCTCTCTTTTCCGTCAGTTGAAGGAATCAGGTTTTTTGCAGGGCAAAAGAGCAAAACAGATGAGGTTCGCTTCGTTACTTCCGGTATTTCGGGAACAAAAGAAATAGCAACCGTTATGTTTAATACAGGAGAAGAGTCACGTATAGACATTTTATCGCCTTTCGTCAACCGTTATGCTCCAAAACCAATGCCAGCATTGCGTCTTGACTCGTCCTGCTACAGGCAGTTGCTTGAGCGAAGCGTTGCTTTGCAGGTGTTTCGATACTTTGCGGATGAATCATCAGAAAATCAAATCATTCCGGAACCGCATTTCAAAATGAAACCAACAATGAGTTATTTGTTGGATGAATACACCCGCTTCACAACGATGCGTGAAGTTTTCATTGAATTTATCACTGGCGCGAGATTCCGTCGCCGCGACGGAAAACAGGAAATACACGTTTTTACCAAACGAGGCATCCAGTATGATTATGGTACAATGCCGCTTGTACTGTTAGACGGCGTACCCGTTTCCAACCACGATGCGGTTTACAACTACGACCCGTTAGCGGTCGAAAAAATCAACGTATATTATGGCCCGTGCGTATTGGGAGGTTACCGCTTCGATGGCATCGTGGAATTGATCACCTACCGGCGGCTTCATCAGGATTTGATTTTGAACCGGTCATCGCAAATAATATCATACGAGGGGCCTCAACTGCCTTACCGGAAGAATTATCCTGATTATTCGAATGATAAAAACCGCCAAAGTCTAAAACCCGACAGCAGGCATACATTAGTTTGGAATCCCGACATTCAAACGGACGGAAAAACATCTATCCGCTTGCCTTTTGACACCTCCGACCTTACGGGAGAATTTCAGGCAATTGTGGAAGGAATCACCAAAGACGGAGAAATCGTTTTCGCAACGACCTTTTTTAAGGTTGAACATTGACGAAAACAGTTAATTCACAATCCATCCCTTAAACATTGCAATGGTTCGATCGCAATCGTTTGATCCGGGGTTATTATTTATATATATCCATTTGTACCCTCCGTTAACATAGTTACCATGCAATGTTCCAAACAAAGCATTTAACCCTGCGGCTGAAAACTGATTTTTCACACAATTCAAGGTAACAAGCGCTTTGAGATTACTCACGTCCAAGTTAGTCAATAGATTATTTGAGCAATCAAAATGCATAAGTAAAACATTATTACTCACGTCCAAATCAGTCAATTGATTATCAGCGCACGTCAAAATTTCCAGCATCGTATTTTTGCTCACATCCAAGCTCGATAAACGAGTGTAGGGGCAATTTAGTGTTTTTAGACCGGGATTGTTGCTCACATCCAAATTTTTTAAAACAAGATGACTGACCTGAAAGCCGTCGATATCACCTGCTATTGTCACCGTATACGACTGATCATCATGGTAGTAGTGATAGTAATTACTCCAATTCCATATTCCTTGCTGCAATGTATAGCTCTCAAATGATCCATCACCCCAATCAATTACAACTGCACCTCTACCATAAAAACTTATTACTACTCCGCCTTGAGGGTTCATGGTCATGGTGATGAAATTGCCAATCACAACATCCCAGCCTTTATCTGTTGCAACACTCTGGTTGCACGTGATTGAGCCGGGATTGCCGAGTATACGAACTGTTTTTTCTCCCGGTACGTTATTCCCGTGCAGTGTTTTAAACAAATCATTTAATGCCTCTGTCGAAAAACGATTCATAGAGCAATCCAAACTTTCCAGTACATTATTGTTGGTCGCATCCAGGTTCGTTAATTGATTCAAAGAGCAATCCAGGCTTTTCAGGGCTATAATGTTGGCCACGTTCAGGTTCGTTAATTGATTATTGCTGCAATTGAGGATAGTCAGCGCTGTATTGCCGCTCAAGTCTAAGCTCATTATCCTGTTTTTAGAACAATCCAATTCGGTCAAATTTTTATTATTGTTCACAATAAGATGCTCAATTGATAAAAATCCACTCACGTTCAATGCTTTTATCTTTGCATTGCTTACATTCAAACTTGTTATCGGATTATTACTGCAATCAAGGAAAGTTAGCGCCGTATTGTTACTCAAGTCCAAACTCGATAATTGATTATTATGGCATGTCAATTCTTCCAATGCGATACATCCATTCACAGCTAAACTTGTCAACCCATTACTGGCGCAATTAATATATGTAAGATCCGTCATATTACTAAAGCTTAAATAAGTCAGTTGATTACCGAAAGATCTAAAGTCTGTAATGTTTTCTCCCTCAACAGTAACGGTAAATGGAGGCGTTCCTGAAAAGTAATGATAAGGATATATTGGTGTTTCTGAAATAGAAATGGTTTCGATTTCAGAATTGTCGCCCCAATTGATGTCAATTGTTCCGCTTCCTGCCACACTAAACGTCATACTCATCGAGGACAACGAGTTGGTCATAAATATATGCTTGTCCCTGATCACCCTTACAGTGCATGATGCTTTTCTGCTACCAACTACAGTGGTTACGGTAACAGTTGCCGTTCCGAGCGCTTTAGCGACGATTACACCATCAACTACTTCAACGATACCGGGATTACTGCTTTCCCATTTCACGGATATGTCGGGAGCATCATTGGGTATTACGTATGCCGCCAGCCGCTGGCTTTTACCAACAGTCAGAATAACCGTAGAATTATCGAGCACGACTCTGTCAACTGGCCAGGCTACCTTCACCAGGCAAGTTGACATCTTTTGACCGCTTTTTGTAGTAACCGTAATGAGCGCATTGCCTTCAGTTATGGCAGTAACAACACCGTCGTCCACTGTAGCCACAGCTGCATTGTCGCTGCTCCATATCAAGGATTTAATGGTGGCTTCGTCGGGTATCACTTCGGCTGATAATTTTAACGACTCGCCGGGCGCTAGCGTTAAAGAAGAAGGATCCAGCATAACGCCCATGGGAAGGGTCGATATTTCGGGGGTACAGGCAACAAAAGCCATCGCAAAAGACACAATAACTGCCGTAAGATAAAGAAAACTTCTTTTCATGGTATGAATTTATTATTTGTTGCAAAAGTACAAATTATTTTGACTTGACCAGCCAAATGAATTAAAATGTTTGGCGTTTGATAAAAAGTTACTAATTTTGTCGTTTGAAGAAACGGAAATGTAAATAATTTAAAATCATGTTAAGAACCAGTCTGTTGTTTTTCCTCATCTATGGATGGGGGTATTTATTTGCGCAAGATGTTGGTCGCCAGCAATTGATTGATAATTCTGCGAAGGAATTTCTACAGGTTGCCGGCAATCAATCGGCCATTTACTACGGTCGTCTGCAGGATGGGCATCCGCGTACGAAGAATCATCCCTATCTGAAGAATGATCAATATGTGAAAGCGCGCCTGTCCTATCGCAGGGTCATCTATCCCGAAGCAATGCTACGGCTGGATTTGAACAGGGACGAATTGATCATCCTAACACCCGACTACCGGCACATCGTTTTGTTTCCCGAAAATGTCGACTTTGCGGATATGCATGGTCTGCGCATCATTAATTTCAAGCGCGACAGTTTGCCCGGATGTCCTCCGGATGGCTATTACTATCTGTTACATTCGGGAAAATGTAAGGTTTTGGAAAGACAAACCGCCATGTTGATATTGGACAATTCCCACCAGTATTATTACAGTGTAGATACCAAATTTTACCTGTTGCATAACGGCAGTTATTCAATCATACGGAACAAGCGGGGATTGATGAAAGCGCTGCAACCCTACAAAAAAGAGCTGAAAAGGTTTATTTCAGCGAATCAGTTGCTATCCCGGTATGATGCAGCAAAATTTATCACACAGACAGTTATTGAATATGAAAAATTATCTGGATTAAAATGAAAAAAATTATACATATATCATTGTTTTTAATGCTTTTCTGCTTGACCGGGTTAGCACAGCAGCACGTAACTGTACGGTTAGACGGCCGGCCAATGGGCGAATTGTTCGACGCCATCGAAAATCAGACCAACTATCGCATCTTTTGTACTCCCGAAGTTTCGGATTCAATGAAGGTATCCGTCAACGAGACAAATGCAGAACCATTGACGCTCATCCGGAAAGCACTGCAAAATACGGCTTTCCAGTTGTCTGTGTTTCAAAACGCTGTTTATATTATCAAAGACAGGGCTTTGCTCACTGCTTTGCCTGAAAGTTTTTACAGAAAGGCGCCGGCAGCAGCGGAAAATAACATGCCCGTGTTCGAACGGGAAAAGAAGGCTACTTCCGAATTGTTGATATACGCCGTTGGCAACCCGAATGCACCATCGACATCGCATGTGATCCTGACGGGAGTGGTCACCAATTTTAAAAACGGCGAAACGATGCCGGGCGTCACCTTGCTACTCGAAGACCCGCTTATCGGAACGACCACCGACGGCTTCGGATTCTATTCGATAAGATTGCCGGCCGGACGTCGCGAATTGGTCATCCGAAGTGTGGGCATGAAAGATTCAAGAAGGCAACTGATGCTTTTTTCCGACGGAAAGTTAGATATTGAATTGGAAGAACAGGTTTTTTCGCTTTCCGAAGTAACCATCTTAGCCGATAAAGTGGACAATATCCGGTCGGTGAGCGGAGGAATGGAACGCCTGCAAATGCGAACGATTAAAAATATACCTACTATTTTGGGTGAAGCCGACGTACTTAGAATTGTCATGACGCTTCCGGGAGTGAAATCGGCGGGGGAAATATCGAGCGGATACAACGTAAGAGGCGGCTCTACCGATCAGAACCTGATTTTGTACAACGACGGAACTATTTATACGCCAACGCACATGTTTGGTTTGTTTTCGACATTCAATCCCGATATTGTTGAAAATATGGAACTGTACAAAAGCGGTATTCCGGCCAAATACGGGGGCAGGATATCTTCAGTTCTGGAGATCAACACCAGAGACGGGAACAAAAAGAAATTTCAGGGAGCAGCCAGCATAGGATTGCTAACGAGCCGGTTGACATTGGAAGCGCCGCTTTTCAAAGGAAAAGGATCGTTTATCGTTGGCGGGCGGACAACCTATTCGGACTGGCTGATGAAAAAAATTCCCGAAAAGAGCGGCTACAGTAATGGAACTGCCGGTTTTTACGATTTGAACGCATCTGTAAATTATAAAATCAACGAAAACAACAGCGTTTATCTGACCGGATATTACAGTCGCGACAGGTTCAATTTCAGCAATAAGGATAAATATGCCTATCAAAATGCTAACTTTGCAGCCAAGTGGAGGCACATTTTCAACCCGAAATTTACGAGTACATATGTTGTTGGACACGATCACTACAGTTACAGTACAAGAGACACAAGCGACATCTTCAATGCCTATTCGCTTGATTTCGCTATCAATCAGATGTTTGCGAAAGCCGATTTCTCTTATTATATGAGCAACCATCACACGTTGAATGCCGGAATCAACAGCATACTGTACCGTTTGCAACCGGGAAACTACCTGCCTGCACACCCGAAGTCATTAGTGAACGAAGACAGGCTTCAAACTGAAAAATCATTGGAATCGGCCATATATATTTCCGATCAGTGGGAAATTTCACCCAAATGGATGGTGAGCGGCGGAATCAGATATTCGATATTCAATGTGTTGGGGCCGCGCGTTTTTAACGAATACAGGCCGGATTATCTTCCCTCGATGGAAACGGTTATGAGAATAGATTCGGCTGGAAATGGCCTCCTGAGAACCTGGCATGGTCCCGAATTTCGGCTTTCGGCGCGATATATCGTCAACGAAACCACCTCCGTCAAAGCGGGCGTGAATACCATGCGGCAATATATTCATAAAATATCCAATACCACCGTCATGTCGCCCACTGATACATGGAAGTTGAGCGACGTCAATATTTGTCCGCAAACCGGAACGCAATACGTGATAGGGCTTTTCAGGAATTTCGCCAATAATACAGTCGAAACTTCCCTTGAAGCGTATTATAAAACGATGAACAACTATTTGGATTATCGCGGAGGGGCAATATTAATGATGAATCACCACATCGAAACGGAAGCGGCAGGCGTGAAAGGAAAAGCTTATGGGGTGGAACTGATGTTCAAAAAGTCGCTGGGAAAGTTGAATGGCTGGGTAAGCTATACCTGGTCGCGCACCTTGCTGCGCCGGCACGAAGAACTTTCTTCGTCAGTCAATACGAACGAATGGTATCCGTCAGATTTCGACAAACCGCATGAAGTGAAATTTGTTGGAAATTTCAAATTGACCCACCGGTTCAGTTTTTCGCTGAATTGCGATTACAGCACGGGAAGACCTATCACTTTTCCGGTGTCGAAATATAAACTGGATGACGTTCCATACGTATATTACTCGGAAAGAAACAAATACCGTATTCCCGATTTTTTTCGTATGGACTTGTCGTTCAATATCGAAGCCGGCCATCATCTTACCAAGTTGACGCACGGTTATTTCAATATCGGCGTATATAACCTGACAGGCCGCAAAAATGCCTATTCTGTCTATTTCATTTCGGAAGGCGGAAAAATAAAAGGGAAACAGTTGTCCATTTTTGGCGTTCCCATACCGTATGCATCTTACAATATTAAATTTTAAGGATATGAAAAGCCCCAACCCAACCCTCCCCAAAAGCCCCACCCCAACCCTCCCCCGAAGGGAGGGAGCAGTGCTTCTGCTCTCTCTCATCCTTTGTGGCTGTGTTACCGATTTTGAACCAAAGGGTATTGATGAAGTATCGAGTATTCTTGTAGTGGAAGGTATTATCACTGACGATGAAACCACTATCACCTTGAGCCGGAGTTTAAATTTGTTGACTGATGATTTTTCGTCTTCAAATTATGTGAGCGACGCCCGAGTTTATGTGGAATGCGAAGATGGAACACAATTTCAAGCAGAGCAACCTGATATGTGGTCAAGTTGTTTTAACTGTGACGGTCGATACACAATAAAAACAGGTAAACTGAAACCGGATCGCAAATACTGCTTGAAAATTGTGATTGTAGAGACAGAACATGAGTGTTTTACTTATCCTTGTCCACCAATAGTCTACGAATATCGTTCCGATTATGCTTATCCCATCCAAACGCCCGAAATCGACAGTATTTTCTGGCAAAAAAGAGGCAAGGGACAGCCGGTGACGATACATGTAGCGACACACTCGCCGCATAGTGAGGTGCTGTATTATCGCTGGTCGTACAAGGAAGATTGGGAATATAATTCAGATTTTTCTTATTATGATCAGAATAAATGTCCTAAGTGTAATACAGAACAAGTAAAAATTGGGGAAATATGTCGTCGATGTGGTTATACAAAAAAAGAATTTCCTTACTATTGCTGGAACAAGTCAAAAAGCAAGTCATTATTGCTTGGTTCTGCTGAAAAAACTGTTTTTGGTAAAATAACAGATAAAATCATCGAGTATCCTCCTACGAGCCAGAAATTATCGTACCTGTACCGGATAGACGTCACGCAAAATGCAATCAGTAAGCGGGCGTATGATTATTTTACCAATATCAGGAGAAACTCCGAAAACACAGGCAGTCTTTTTGCGCCGGTTCCGTCGGAATTGAGGGGAAATATAGTTTGCGAAACCGATCCGGGCCGACCGGTAATTGGGTACATAGATATTTCGACAACAACGCAAAAGAGAAAATACATTTCAGGACAGAATATATATGAAAGGCCTCATTCGGAATGTAAAATATTATCATACCAAGATGTTGCAGAAGATGTTGGTGATGAAGTATTTCCTTTACGTGAGGAATACATCATCTATAATTGGTACCCTATGATGCCGCCTGAATTTATAAAATATTATTGCGTTGATTGCACCATTTATGGCGGCACAAAAGATAAACCTGAAGATTGGCCTATTGATCATTAAAAAAATGAAAACAAGCCACAACAGACACAACAGCATTTCCCCCTCCCTTCGGGGGAGGGCCGGGGTGGGGCTTTTTTGCCTTATCCTTTGCGGTTGCGTTACCGATTTCGAGCCAGAGGGTATTAACGAAGTATCGAGTATTCTTGTGGTGGAAGGTATCATCACCGACGATGAAACTACAATTACTTTGAGCCGTAGTTTAAATTTGTTGACAGATGATTTTTCTTCTACTTATTACGTTGACCACGCCAGGGTTTATGTGGAATGCGACGACGGCGCTCAATTTCAAGCTGACCAATGGTGGTGGGGGATAAGCCGTGCAGGTAAATATACGATTAAAACAGGTAAATTGGACTTAAAACGCCAATACCGGTTGAAAATTGAAATCGAAGAGATAGATACTGATGTTCCGATTACAATACCAAGTTCTCTACCAACAAAGACCTACGAATACCATTCCGATTATGCTTATCCCATCCAAACGCCCGAAATCGACAGTGTGTTCTGGCAAAAAAGGGGCAAGGGACAGCCGGTGACGATACATGTAGCGACGCATTCGCCACTTAATGAGATTATGTATTATCGCTGGTCGTACAGGGAAGATTGGGAATATTGTTCAGAACTTACTTATTTTGATTTGAATAAATGCCCCAAGTGTAATACAGAACCGCTAAAAAATGGGGAAGTATGTCCAAGATGCAAAGAATTAAAAAGAGAATTTCCTTACTATTGCTGGAACAATTCAAACAGTAAGGCTTTGTTACTTGGTTCAGCAGAAAAAACTGTTTTTGGAAAATTAACGGATAAAATCATCGAATATTCTCCTTCAAACCTGAAATTATCCTACCTGTACAGGATAGACGTTACCCAAAATGCGATCAGTAAACGGGCGTATAATTATTTTACCAATATCAGAAGAAACTCCGAAAACACAGGCAGTCTTTTTGCGCCGATTCCGTCGGAATTAAGAGGAAATATCGTTTGTGAAACCGATCCGGGCAGACCGGTAATAGGGTACATAGATATTTCAACAACTACGCATAAGAGGAAATACATTTCAGGCCAGAATATATATGAAAGGCCTTATTCGACTTGTAAAGTACTGTCACAGGAAGAAATGGCAGAATTGTTTGACCCTATTTTTCCATTAAATCTTGAATACATTATTTATGAATGGTTTGCTCCACGTATGCCGCCTCTTTTCGTTCAATTAAAATGTGTTGATTGCACCTATTATGGCGGCACAAAAGATAAACCTGACGATTGGCCAAATAACCATTAATCATCATCAAATGAAAACAAGCCACAATAGACACAAAAATGTTTCCCCCTCCCTTCGGGGGAGGGCTGGGGTAGGGCTTCTTTGCCTCATCTTTTGTGGCTGTGTTACCGATTTTGAGCCAAAGGGTATTGATGAAATATCGAGTATTCTTGTGGTGGAAGGGATCATCACCGACGATGAAACCACTATCACCTTAAGCCGGAGTGTAAATTTGTTGAGTGATGATTTTTCGTCTACACTTTTCGTGCCCAACGCCCAGGTTTATGTGGATTGCGACGACAAAACGCAATGTCAATTCGAACGGTCGAGTTGTTGGGGTTGCTACGGCCGGTACACAATTAAAACTGGTAAACTGGATCCGAAGCGCAAATATCGCTTGAGAATTGAAATTGAAGAGCCGGAACATGATTGTGTCTCTGTTGGTCCATGTCCAAACAAAATCTACGAATACTGTTCCGATTATACTTATCCCATCCAAACACCCGAAATCGACAGTGTTTTCTGGATAAAAAGAGGTAAGGGGCAACCGGTGATGATACATGTGGCGACTCACTCGCCGCACAATGAGGTTCTGTATTATCGCTGGTCGTACAGTGAAGATTGGGAGTATTCCCCAGAATATTATTACAGCAATGATGGTAGTTGTCCCTGGTGTAGAACATCACTTCCTGAAAATGTGGAATTTTGTCCTCGTTGCAAAAATAAAGCAGTATTCCATTACAATTGTTGGGGAAAAGCAAACAGTGCTACTTTATTGCTTGGTTCTGCTGAAAAAACTGTATTTGGTAAATTGACTGAAAAAATCATTGAATTTCCTCCAACGAGCCGTAAAATATCATCACTGTACCGGGTAGATGTAAAACAAAATGCAATCAGTAAACGGGCGTATGATTATTTTACAAATATCAAGAGAAATTCAGAAAACACCGGCAGTCTTTTCGCTCCGGTTCCATCGGAATTACGGGGGAATATAGCCTGTATTACCGATCCGGGCAGACCTGTGATAGGGTATATAGATATTTCGACATCAACATATAAGCGCCGTTATATATCCAGATCAGAAAATTTATATGAATTGCCTTATTCGGATTGCGATGCATTACCCATTGCCGGATGGTGCGAAAAGAAGGGTGTACCATCAGAAGAATGTACCTCCTCAATCGTTGCTGATATGTTAGTTTTTAACAGGTGGGTTCCTTTATATACCTATCAGAAATGCGTAGATTGTACCTATCATGGCGACACAACCGATAAACCATACGATTGGCCTAATTAATCATTAAATAATAATCAAATGAAGAGATTTTTTTGTTTCATTTTATTGAGCAGTATTGTATTGCATCACCTCACCTCCAACCCCTCTCCAAAGCAGAGGGGAGAAGCATTGCGCGAACGCATCTATATGCAAACGGACAAATATCTGTACCTTTCCGGCGAACCGGTACTGATCAAACTTTTAACCACCGACAATGATCTGATTCCACTCGTTTTCAGTAAAGTGGCTTATGTGGAACTGGTAGCTGATTCAGTTGCCCGGTTACAAATTAAAGTCGAAATAACCGATGGAACAGGATCAGGGCTAATGATCCTGCCTGCAGAATTACCCACGGGATACTACCGCTTGATGGCTTACACCCAATACATGAGAAATGAAGGCGTCGATGTTTTTTTTGAAAAAAATATCGCTGTGGTGAATACCTTCCAATCGGGCTACTATCCTGCGGAAGAGAAAACGGAAACCTCTCTCTCCGCCTCTCTCCCTGCCCTCTCCGAAGGAGATGGAGTTAGCAGTGTTTCGCTGCAACTTGACAAGGCGGCTTATACTGTACGGACGAACGGGGAATTGATCATCAACGGCTTGCCGGAAAATACTTATACGCTTAGCGTTTCCATCGCGGGAAAGGAACTTATACCCGTTGTTGAGCCGGATAATTCATTGTTTAGAAAAAACCAGACAAAAAAAACATCTGATTTTTCAGGCAAATTTCTTCCCGAATATGAGGGGCATATTCTAATTGGTAAAATAGTTGATAATGTTGCCAATTCCTTATCAGTTTCAAATAGCGCTGATATATCCTCAACTTCTGAAGAAAGTTCTTCGATGCCTAAAACCGCCGGTCTTTCCTTTCCAACTGTGGATGGTATCAGGTTTTTCTCCGGACAGGAAGACGAAACGGGTAATATACGGTTTTATACGTCGGGTATCGGGGGAACGAATGAAATTGCCACCATCCTGTTTCAGGCAGGAGATAAGCAACGTGTAGAAATTCAGTCGCCATTTGTCAACCGGTTTGTTCCAAAACAGATGCCTGCATTGTACATCGATTCGGTTGATTATGGCAGGTTGCTTTCGCGAAGCGTTGCTTTACAGGTGTTTCGTTATTTTTCTGATGATCCGTCTGAAAATCAGTCCATTTCGGATGCTTTTTTCAAAATGAAACCTACCTGGAGTTATCCGTTGGATGAATATACCCGTTTTACAACGATGCGGGAGGTATTCATTGAGTTTATTACCGGCGCCCGCTTCCGCAGAAATGCCGGAAAACAGGAAATTTCAATATATACCAAAAGAGGCAGCAATCTGGTGTATGGAACAATGCCGCTGGTTCTGTTAGACGGTGTGCCCGTTTCAGATCATGACCTCATATACAGTTATGATCCACTATCCGTAGAACATATAAATATCTACTATGGACCATATTCACTGGGTGGTTACTGGTTTGACGGTATCGTGGAAATGACCACCTACCGCCGGCTTCATGCGGATCTGAATTTGAACCGCGCCACGCAAATCATAACCTACCAGGGGCCGCAACTGCCGTACCGGTTGGATACGCCCGGTTATTCAAATGAAAAAAACCGCCAAAACCGGATGCCCGACAGCCGTCATACCCTGCTTTGGAATCCAGAAGTCAGGACAGATGGACAAACATCCATCCATTTGCCTTTCGACACCTCCGACCTTACAGGCGAATTTCAGGCAACTGTAGAAGGAGTCACCAATGATGGGAAAATAATTTTTGCAACGGCGTTTTTTAAGGTGGAATAACAGACAACATTACTACCAATCCACATCAGTCACAATCCAACCTTTATTCGATGCAATACTGCGGGAACACTGGTTAGTTCCGGGGTTGTTGCCTATTATTATCCGGTAGGAATAAGAATAATTGCGAGCCAGCGAAGTGAATAAGGCGTCTAAAGCCGTGGCAGACAGTTGGTTTGAGAAACAGTTTACATACATCATAACAGGATTTTCCTTCAAATTCAAACTTGTCAGTTGGTTTGATTCACAATTCAAGTATCCCAGCTTAATATTATTGCTTACATCCAGACTCAACAGTTGATTAATAGAGCAATTCAAACTTGTCAATTTGGTATTGATGTTAATATCCAAACTCGATATCTGATTATCAGAACAGTTGAATGAATACAGATCGGTATTTTTCTTTACATCCAAACTTTTTATTTGATTGGATGAGCATGTAAAGTAAGCCAAAAAACCATTATTACTCACATCCAAACTGGTTAATTGATTCGATGAACATTCGAGGCTAATCAATACTCTATTATTATTCAAGTCTAAACTCGCAATCGAATTTAATATACATGATAAATGGGTCAACACAAAATTTTTGCTTGTGTTCAAACTTGATATTTGATTACTGTTGCAATTCAAAACTGACAGAGCGATATTGGCAGTAATATCCAAATCACTTAGTAAATTGTCGGAGCAATCCAGATGTGTCAGCGCAATATTGGCGCTAATGTCCAAATCCGTAAGTGAATTATTAGAGCAAATCAATTTTGTCAGTACGTTATTGCCGCTAATATCCAAATCACTGAGTAAATTACTGGAGCAATTCAGGTTCGTCAGTCCTATAATGCTGCTCACATCTAAACTTGTCAACTGGTTACTGTTACATTCAAGATTTTTCAGCGCATCATTATTGCTCACGATCATACTTGATATTTGATTATTTGAACAAATCAAATCAGTCAGCGTAGAGTTATTGGTCACTACTAAACTTTTTAACGAAACATTAGAACACATTAATTCCTTCATCAGGGAATTGTTGTTCACAACAAGATGCTCTATCATAGAGTATTCACTCACGTTCAATGAACTTAGCCTGGTATTGCTTACATTCAAGTTAGCTAATGGATTGTAGTTGAAAGCCAATCTTGACAGTTCGGTATTTTGGCTTACATCCAAACTTGTTAGCCGGTTATGGGTACAATCCAGGCCGGCCAATGCAATGTTGTTGCTTAAATCTAAATTTATCAGTTGATTATTGAAGCAATGCAAAGTTGTCAGTGCAATATTCCTGCCTACATCTAAATTAATCAGTTGATTATTGGAGCAATTCAAGACTGTCAACGCAGCATTCCGGTCAAGATATAAATCTGTCAGTTGATTATTGATGCAATGCAAATTAGTCAATGCAGTATTTTTGCCTGCATCTAAAACCGTTAGTTGATTACTAGAACAATCCAAATCTGTCAGTATAATATTGTTACTTATATCCAAATTCGTCAGTAGATTATTTGAGCAATGCAATTCTGTCAATGTGGAGTGGTTGGTCAAATCTAAATTTTTTAATTGATTATTGGTACAACTTATATTTGTCAATCCCGGATATTTACTCACGTCTAAATTCGTCAATTGATTATAATTGCAATTCAATGCCGTAATTCCTTTTCCTTCAATTATAATGTTATAAGGTGATTTTTTCTGATAAAGATGATAACAACTTGTTTTCGATTCCGAAAATGTAAATGTTTCTGAGGCAGTATCGTCACCCCAATCAATTACAAATTCGCCGCTTCCTGTCATCACAAGATTTATGCCACTAGCATTAGATGGCGTGGTCATAGTGATATACTTTTCCGGAAGTACCCTTACTGAACATGTCGCTTTCCTGTTGCCCACCTCTGTAGTTACAGTGATGACCGCCCTTCCGGAGTTTTTAGCAGTTACCAGTCCGTTGACTACTTCGGCCACCTCCGGATCGCTGCTTTCCCATCTCATAGATTTGTCGGGTGTATTTTCGGGAAATACGGTTGCTATCAGCATCATGCTTTCATCCATGTCCAATATCATCGAAGTACGATTGAGCGTAACACTTGCAACAGAATAAGCGACCGTTACCGTGCAGGTGGTTGATTTTTTATTGCTGTTAGTGGTAACGGTGATGACAGCCGTACCCTCGGCTATGGCGGTTACCACTCCGTCGGTTACAGTGGCTATGCCGGGATTGTCGCTGCTCCATGTCACGGTTTTGATGGTGGCGTCATCAGGCGTTACGATGGGCGTCAACGTCATTGAACTACCGGGGGTCAATACAAAAGAAGACACATCCAGCGATACACTGATGGGAAGGCTCGTCATTTCAGGATTACAAGCCGCAAAAACTGCCGCCAGAATAAAGACGGCTACCATTTTTGGATAAAAAAAACTGTTTTTCATGCTGTGTATTATTTTGGCAAAGATAATGAAAATTAACAAAGCAAACTTAAATTTAGCAAAATGTCAAGGATTTTACGTAAATTTGCACCCTCAATTGTAATAAATCAACATGTTCAAAAAATTCTTTACAATTATTGGAATCTTATGCTTTAGCATAATTAACCTATTTGCCCAGACGATTACCATTACCGGTACTGTCACCAGCACCGACGACAAGGACGGTGTGCCGGGCACAAATGTAGTCGTCAAAGGTACCAATACCGGCGTAATTACCGATGTGATGGGCAGATACACCATCGAAGCGCCGCCCGACGCCACGCTGTCGTTTTCGTTTGTAGGGATGACCACTCAGGAAATTCCGGTAAACGGCAGGCGCGAAATCAACGTTGTGTTAGTAGACGATGCCATGATGATTGGCGAAGTGGTGATTACCGGCATGTCGTCGGTGGATAAGCGCGTGTTTACCGGCGCTACCGACAATCTGAACGCCGAAAAGATGATGCTGGGCGGCGTCGCCGATATTACCCGTTCATTAGAAGGGCGCTCGGCGGGCGTTTCCATACAGAACGTATCGGGAACATTCGGGACGGCGCCAAAAATCAGGATTCGCGGCGCAACATCCATTTACGGCAACTCAAAACCTTTGTGGGTAGTGGATGGCGTGATTATGGAAGACGCTGCCGATATTTCCAGCGACCAACTTTCGTCGGGTGATGCCATTACCCTGATTGGTAACTCCATAGCAGGATTGAATGCCGACGACATCGAATCGTTTCAAATATTGAAGGACGGTTCTGCAACCTCCATTTATGGCGCCAAAGCCATGTCGGGCGTCATCGTCATCACCACCAAGAAGGGGAAGGCCGGTTCCGCGCGTATCAACTACACAGGGGAGTTTTCTTCGAGGCTCAAGCCCAGTTACCGCAATTTCAACATCA
>Ga0209737_10000293_pt1 | contig 43780 bp, 36 predicted proteins | sample TergutCu122P3_FD_187284 | JGI IMG/M metagenome (GOLD analysis project Ga0209737, IMG submission 187284) | Cubitermes ugandensis P3 segment gut microbial communities from Kakamega Forest, Kenya - Cu122 P3 (SPAdes) (version 2) | ecosystem: Host-associated > Arthropoda: Insects > Digestive system...
ATTTTTCGTATCTTGCGCATATCTTTTGGGGTAGATTTCCCCGATTTTGGCTCCTAATCCGTATTTTCGGGGGATTTTCAAAGATACAAAAAATCCCAACCTTCTCAAAGTGAATCGGTTGGGATTGTTTTTTTATTGAATGAATGTCCCGAACATGAGTTCGATATAATATTTAGAATCTTTTGTAAAACCTAATGTCTAAAATAGGCTCATTGTAAAAATCTGCAAATAAAAAAACCACAAGTTTAAAAATTACTTGTAGTTTTTTACTTACCTAAAAAAATGAATAGAATATCCTTAATTTTTAATCAATACACCGCTAAGTTCCATACCGGCACCGGCTACCTTTATGGTATAGCTTCCGGTTAATAAATCTTTGGCATCAATCTTCAATGAATTTTTCCCTGCCTCAATCGCAAATTCTTTGTTATAAATTGCTCTTGCATTCATATCATATAGAGTAACCGTTACTTTTCCCGCTATGTTACTAACAAATTCAACGTTCCACTCCGTAGTTGCCGGATTTGGGAAAACGGATAATTTGCTCGCTGTACTGTCGGAAGAAATTATATCACCACCACCGGTAATCTCACCCGGATCATCTTTCGGGTCTGTTTTCGGGCCATCTTTCTTTTCCTCCGCTACACAAATTGTGATACATTTTTCACATTTCTTTCCGTCCAAATATCTGGTGTAGCAAATGGTATTGCTGCCTTCCGAAAGGATGTGCGAGAAAGAACTTAAATTAGAAACATTAGCACCGTTGATAGACCACTCGTGGCTTACTGCCGGATTTGCAGCCATAAACGAATAATTGTTAGGCTCGCCGGTAGTTACCATATAAGCGAAATTTGCTTCGCAGGCACACACAGGTTCTTTGTATTCGTAAGTAACCGTTAATTCGGGGTGTAATGCTGCGTTATCGTGGTTGCTTGATGCAAATATTACACTACGATAATAACTTTCCGTATCCAATTTGAGCATAAATCCGAAATTTTTTTCCGGATTAGAGACCATATCTTGAATCATTGCGACAAGGTTATCCGAATTGTCCGTAAAATTCCAATTCCATTGAGAAGTCGTTTGCGGAATAGAGATTTTATTTTCCGTAGAGGTCGTCGGTTGTGTATTCCAAGTTACGGTTTGGTCGTCCCAATCGCTTGTTACCCTTAGGATATGAGATTGATTTGATCCTTGGTTATCATAAGGGCTCCCGGGATACCTCGAATTTCCCGCCGGCACATCCCCGGAATTTGGTAATCCGAATAACTTTAACTCAGCGCTTACAATTACAGCGCCTTGCGGAATAGTTGATAATTCATTAAACTTCAACAACCCACGAGTTGTACCTCTGCTACAACCTATAGCATTGTAAGTCCAATCTATTGCCATGAAATGCTTATCATTGCCAAAATTCCGATTTTCTCTTGTCTTGGTTTGTCCGGTCGAGACACATCCCAAATGAGTATGCAAGGTAGCATCTTTACCGGTTACAGAATCCGGCTTAAACGTTACGGTTTTCTGAGCAAAAATACTGCCGCAAAACGCAACAGCTAAAAGTAAAATCATTTTTCTCATATCATGTTTTTTTAGAGTTAATAAATTTTGCTTACAAAGTTAGTAAAAAGAAAATACAGTACAAGTAGTTTGAAGAAAACATTTTGTTAATTAACAAAATATAAAAAAGCATCCTCAATATTGAAGATGCTTTTTTCGTTTCTCTTACAGAAAGATTACTTTCTGATACCCAATTCCTTGATGATTGCACGGTATCTTTCGATGTCGTTGTTTTTCAAGTAGTCGAGCAAACTGCGACGTTTACCTACCAACATTTTGAGGGATCTTTCTGTGTTATAATCTTTTTTATTTGACTTCATGTGGTCGGTCAAATGCGAGATACGGTATGAAAATAGCGCTATCTGGGACTCTGGAGACCCGGTATCGGTATTAGACTTTCCGTACTTCCCGAAGATTTCTTGTTTTTTGTCTGTCGATAAATACATAATAAAAATTTGTTTGTTTTTATAAAATCGGACACAAAGGTAAGAATTTAATTTTAATTTCGTACATTAGTGCGCAATTTTTTTGTTGCATCTTTAATACAGTAGAAAATGACGAAGAAGAAAAAAGATAAAATACCCGCGAAAGCGAAAGGGGACAAGCGAATGAAAAAGTCGGAAATGATACAGCACGTCATCTCCTTTTTTCGCAAAGAACCTGAAAAATTGGTGAATTACAAACAAGTAGCAGCTCAAATCGGACTGACCACTATGCCACAAAAGCAACAGTTGGTCAATATTTTATCGGATATGGTGTTGGAAGGCTATTTGCTGGAACCCTCGCGCGGAAAATATAAAATGAACGAACGTGGCGGTATCGTGGAAGGAAAATTAGAGCGCAAAAGTGGCGGAAAGATGTTTCTCATTCCCGAAGATGGTGGCGAAGAGGTTTTCATCGTGGAAAAAAATATGAACAAAGCCATTGTCGGCGATATTGTCCGGGTACAACTATTTGCGCGACGGAAAGACCGCCTGCATGAGGGCGAGGTGCTCGAAGTGTTGCGGCGAATGCAAAATACCTTCGTTGGTAAATTGCGGGTGTCGCAAGATTATGCATTCCTCACGGTGGATAATAAATATTTGAGCAACGATATATTTATTCCGAAAGATAAACTCAAAGAGGGAAAAACCGGCGATAAAGCAGTTGTGAAAATCGTTGACTGGAAAGAATGGGATCGCAACCCGGTGGGCGAAGTGATCGATATTCTCGGAAGTTCGGGAAATAACAATACGGAGATGAACGCGATTTTAGCGGAATTTGGTTTGCCTTACACCTATCCGGAAGCAGTTGAAGCGTCAGCCGAGAAGATTTCGGACAAAATTTCCAAAGAGGAAATCGCCCGCCGGTTGGATTTTCGCGCTATCACCACCTTTACGATTGACCCAAAAGATGCAAAAGATTTTGACGATGCCCTTTCCTTGCGAAAGTTGGAAAACGGACGTTGGGAGGTCGGCGTGCACATTGCAGATGTAACGCATTACGTCAAAGAAGGCGATATAATTGATAATGAGGCGGAAAAACGGGCAACTTCCATTTATTTGGTCGACCGCACCATTCCGATGCTGCCCGAACGGCTGTCTAACGGTCTTTGTTCCCTTCGTCCGAACGAGGAAAAACTTTGCTATTCGGTTGTTTTTGAAATGGACAATGAGGCTAATGTTCATCATTATAATATTGTGCATACAGTCATTAAGTCCGACCGCCGATTTACATACGAAGAAGCTCAAGAGATTATCGAAACAGGAAATGGTGATTTTTCGGAAGAAGTTCTAACACTCAATAACTTGGCGAAAAAACTGCGCCAACTTCGTTTTGACAACGGGGCGATCGCGTTTGAGCGCACGGAAGTACGCTTTGAGATAGATGAAAAAGGAAAACCGCTTAGCGTTTACTTCAAAGAGGCGAAGGATTCCAATAAATTAATCGAAGAATTTATGCTGCTTGCCAATAAAACGGTGGCAATGCATATCGGCAAACCAAAAGATAAGCGGACGAAAACCAAAACATTTGTCTATCGTGTACACGATGTGCCGGATCCGGAAAAATTAACTAACCTTTCTCAATTTATCGGCAGATTCGGATATAAGTTGAAAACGACCGGAAACAACACGGAAGTTTCATCTTCTATCAACCGCTTGTTGGATCAAGTGCAAGGAAAAAAAGAGCAAAATTTAATCGAAACCATCGCCATTCGTTCCATGGCAAAAGCGATTTATACAACGGTCAACGCCGGACATTACGGGTTGGCATTTGATTTCTATTCGCACTTCACGTCGCCTATCCGCCGTTATCCGGATATGATGGTGCACCGTTTGTTAGACCGTTATGCGGAGGGCGGACGAAGCGCCAATCAAGAGAAGTACGAAGAGTTTTGCAAGCACAGTTCGGATATGGAGCAGGTTGCGGCAAGCGCCGAACGCGCCTCCATCAAATACAAGCAGGTGGAATTTATGAGCGATAAAATCGGGCAGGTTTACGATGGCGTTATTTCGGGCATACAGGAGTGGGGTGTTTACGTTGAACTGACCGAAAATAAATGTGAGGGCATGATTCCAATGCGCGATTTGGACGATGATTTTTACACGTTCGACGAGAAAAATTACCGGCTTGTGGGACGGCGTTTTCACAAAACATATCAGCTTGGAGAAGAAGTAGTTGTCCGAATTGCGAGAACGAATTTGGAGAAAAAACAGTTGGATTTTGAGTTGATTGAGAAGAAATAAATATAAAATTAAACCCAAATGTTGTTTTTTTAAGCCCTGAAAGGACGGAATACACCAGCGTAGGGCAACGCCCTACGATTTGAACGTGAATGAACACCGCCCTTTCAGGGCTTAACGAAACAACATTGAATTAAAACCAATAAAATGAATTACAAAAAATGTTTCGGAGGAATTTTTTCAATCCTCTTATTAGCCGCCCTGTCGGGATGTGTAGAAAAAAAGGAGACCGATTTACAAAATATGTCTCTTCAAGGAAAAGTAAAACAGATACTCGAATTGCAGTACATAGCGGATGAACGATTCGGAAAAGTTGAGAAAGGAGATCTGTATCGTTCCGAAGGTTGGGATTTGATTATGAATTTTAACGAGCAGGGGAATTTATCTAAAATCACATATATTGACTCGTATGGCAAAGAGGTCGGATACACTGATTACTTGTACAACGAGCAAAATAAACTCGTTGAAAAGTTGAATTATGATGAAGAGGGTGGTCTCAGCGAAAAAACACTCTATACGTATGACAACAAAGGAAGGGCTTATGAAATCGTGATGTTTAACAGCAACGAAGGAGTGAGCGGTTCGTTGTTGATTGATTACGATGACAAGGAAAATACGATTACGGAATCTACCTATAATGCAAGGGGAAAACTACAGAAAAAAGAGATTCGTAAATTAGACAAAAACAAGTTGCCGGTTGAAACAAAGATTTATGACGGAGAAAATAATTTGGTTAATTACCGGAAAGAGAAATTTGGTAAAAACGAACTACGAAACGAGTTGACTGTCCTTTCTCTTGACGAGGAAGTAATGATGAAAATCACTTTTAAATACGACAAAAAGGAAAACCTGATTTTGCAGGAAGGGGTCGATGAAGACGAAACCGCATTTTTACCGGTGCGCTATGAATATGAATTTGACAAACAGGGAAATTGGACGCAAAGGATCGAATATTCCGGAAATAATCCAATTTTTGTGCTCGAAAGGCAATTTGAGTACTATGAATGATGATTTATTTTTCTTATCTTCGCGGGAAAATTAAATTTTTAAAAACAGATCACAAAAAATGGAAACAAAACAGATTAAAATTGAGGTTGCCGACCCGACGACCCTTGGTCTTTTCGGCTTAGCGATTGTAACGCTTGTAGCATCATCGCAAAAACTTGGAATAACCGAAGGATTAGGTCTTGTACTGCCTTGGGCGTTATTTCTCGGCGGCTTTGCGCAACTTATTGCGGCAATATTTGACTTTAAACATAACAACCTTTTCGGTTCGACCGCTTTTGGCGCTTACGGATTGTTTTGGATTGGAATGGGTATGAGTTGGCTTATCCGGATGGGGTGCTGCGGCGAAGCGTTGCAGGCTGCTGCTGATGTCAAACAGTTGGGATTTGTTTTTGTCGGCTATATGATTCTTACGATTATCTTTACTGTTTCTGCCATTAGAATGTCAAAGGCGATGTTCGTTCTTCTGTCATTGATTGTAGTCCTGTTTTTAGGATTGGCATTAGAGGCTTTCGAATGTGGCAAAATTTGGCACTCGGTAGCCGCCTATTCCGAATTGGCAATATCGTTATTAACATTTTACGTGCTTGCGGCAAAATATCTAAACAGCTTTTTCGGACGTGAAATGCTTTGCGTAGGGAAACCACTTTGCTCGAAATAAGAACATTCATTAAATAAAAACCGCATCCCAACCGATTCATAATGAAAAAAGGTTGGGATTTTTGTTATCTTTGTAAAGTCCCCGGAAATAATGAAACAATTGTTTTTTGCACTCAAATAGGGAAATTTATCACAAAAAAGCACTTAAATAGGGATAAAAATCAATAAAAAAGCACTTAGATAGGGAAAACGGAAAAAGTAAATCTCAAAAACAAATCGAAGGATTGAAAAACGCTTATATTGTAAAAGACGATATTGAATATGGTTATAAAAATGTGATTCCTTTGTGGGCTTTTGGATTGAATTATTAAAAACAAAGTGGTTTTCTAAAAAGTCCATACACAAAAATAAGCCTAAAATTTATTTATGCTGCAAATACGACCAAAAGCAATACGTGGATAATGTTGAAGAATATAGTTGTAACCTATTTGATACGCCGGCTGTGCAAAAAATTACGTGCAGGTAAAGACTGAACCAATGTTTAAATTCCAAGACTAAAAACATACATTTTTCATTTAAAATTCATATCTTTGCGCAAATTAATTTTGAACTTCAAGAAATGAAAAGAATATTCTTATTGGCGTTCTTATCGCTTTCTCTGACTAATATTTGTGCGCAAAAGACAAAAACGTACACACATCCCGACAAGTTGTTTTATGACGGAAAAGAGATGTACGACTTAAAGCAGTTCAGTGTAGCTTTCCGTCATCTCGACGAATATCTGCAAAATCAAGACAAAGACCGTTCGCCGCTTTACCCCGAAGCGGAATACTACTTGGCAAGCAGCGCGTATGAAATGCGTTTGAAAGATGCAGGACGAAGATTGGAGCAGTTTGTTTCCAACAATCCGTATTCCGTTCACGTCAATCGCGCAAGGTTTTTGCAAGGAACACTTGCTTTCGACAAAAAAAATTACAAAGAGGCATTGGATTTTTTTGACAAATCCAATCCGGAAAACTTATCGAAGGAAGAAAAAGCCGATTATTACTTCCGGACAGGATATTCTTATTTGCAAACAAATGACTTACCGAAAGCCAAAGTGGCATTCACAACACTCCTTTCCCAAAAAAGCAAGTACGACAATTCCGCCCTCTATTACAGCGCGTACATTGATTATTTAGAGAAAAAATACAACGCGGCATTACCCGTATTTCTTTTGTTGCAAAATAATCCCGATTATGCACAAATAGTTCCTTATTATATTCTGCAAATATACTATTCGCAAGGGAAATACGATGAAGTCATCACATCGGGCGAAAAGTTGTTGAATAAATACCCCAATAATGAAAACAACGTTGAGGTATATCGTCTGTTGGGCGAAAGTTTTTTCCATCGGAAAGACTATGAAAACACCATCAAATACCTTGCTCTTTACGAGAAAAGAGCAATGCCGGTATTGCGCAACAGTATGTATATGCTCGGAATTGCCTATTATCAAACGCAACAATACAAAAATGCCATACCTCACTTGCAAAAAGTAACGGTTATAGAAGACCTTATGGCGCAAAGCGCGTACCTGCATTTGGGAAGCGCTTATCTGAAAGAAAACGATAAAACCAACGCCCGCTTGGCATTTGAGTCGGCTGCCCGTATGGATTTCGACAAAGAGATACGAGAGGAGGCTCTCTACAATTACGCATTGATTGTTTATGAACAATCTTACTCGCCGTTCAATGAGTCGGTACTTGCCTTTGAACGTTTTCTGAATGAATTTCCTACGTCCAAATATTCGGACAGTATATATGATTATTTGGTAAATGTCTATCTGACAACCAAAAACTACGAGGCGGCTTACGAGTCGATTCAGAAAATAAAATCCAAAAATCCGAAAATACTCGAAGCGCGTCAACGTGTCTTGTACAGCATTGGAATCCAACATTTCACAGCGGGAAATTACCAAAAAGCCATCGAATCATTTACCAAATCGTTGGAAGACGGTAGTTCAAACCGCGAAACGGAAGCATTAGCTCTTTTTTGGAGAGCAGAGGCATATTCGCGGTTAAAAGATGAGGTCAAAGCGGCTGCCGACCTTCACCGTTTCCTAAACTCGGTAGGAGCGAGAAATTCGGGAATGTTTAATATGGCTCATTACAACTTGGGATACATCTATTTCGCTCAGAAAAAATACAGCGAGGCGTTAACTTGGTTCCGCAAATTCCTGAATTTGGAAGAAACAAACAAAACGCTCATTGCCGATGCCAACAACCGAATTGGCGACAGCTACTTCTATAACCGCGAACTGGGAAAGGCTGAAAAAAGCTATGCCACAGTGTATGCCTTGAATGGTTCGGGAGCCGATTACGCCCTTTTCCAACAAGCATTTATAAAAGGATTACAAAAAGATTACAAAGGAAAAATTGCGACACTCCAAAAGCTCATCAAAACTTTCCCAATGTCGGAATACATCGCGGATGCAATGTATGAAATCGGTCGTTCGCACATTATGCTTGAAGATAACAAGTCGGCAATCGCGATTTACAATGAATTGGTGCTGAAATATCCGCACAGTCCGCTTAGCCGGAAAGCAAGATTACAAACCGCAATGCTCTACGACGAAATGGGCAATCGCGATAAAGCCATTGCTATTTACAAGGAAATCGTAGATTATTTCCCAAGCAGTGTAGAAGCAAAAACAGCTCTTGAGAATCTGAAAACAATCTATTTCGAGAAAGACAATCTTCAAGCGTATGCCGATTACGTGGCATCACTCGGAGGAATTGCAAAGTTTGAAAAATCAGAACAGGACTCGCTTTCTTTCTTGGCTGCCGAACGGTTGTATCTTATGGGAGATTATGCGAGAGCTATCGAAAGTTTTAACCGTTACCTGGAAAAATTCCCTGAAAGCGGTTTCAGCAACAACGCCCGTTTTTATTTGGCAAGCAGTTACGTAAAAACAGGCAACAAAGAGAGGGCAAAAGAGCAATACAAAATCGTGGCTTTCCAACAAGGTTACGCAAATATGGAAGAGGCATTGGTTAATTTGGCTAAAATCCAATATGACTTAAACGATTGCGAAGGAGCTCTTGTCACACTGCAACGCTTATTGGAAGTAACGCAACAAGCCAACAACCGGGATGCTGCTCGATTGGGACTTCTGCGTTGCAACAATATGTTGGGTAATCACGATGCAACAATTGCCATTGCCAACGAACTGATAAAAGGCGATAAACTCGACCCAGCCATTCATCGCGAAGCCCTTTTCACAAGAGCGAAGGCTTTTGAGAAGAAAAATGACTTGACAAGCGCTTTTGCCGATTTCCTTGCCCTTTCGGAAAACACCTTAGACCAATACGGCGCTGAGGCAAACTTCCGCGTAGCTGAATACCTTTTCCACGAAAAGAAGTTGGTAGAGGCTGAAAAGGCAATTTTTAACTTTATTGAAAAAAATACGGCACACCAATATTGGTTGGCAAGAAGTTTCATCTTGCTCGCTGATATTTATATGCTGCAAGGAAACGACTTTGAAGCTAAACAATATCTGTTGAGCGTGCGTGAAAACTACAAAGGAAAAGACGAAATCGCTACTGAAATCAAGTCGCGTTTGGACGAGATTGAAAACCGGGAATTTGATACGGTGATAAATAAGTAAACGAGTGACGAGTAAACAAGTAATCAGGTGGAAAAAGAGAAAAAAACATATAAAGAGCCATCTTCCGAACCGGTAATCGTGAGAGATCCATTTGCAATGTATTATCCTACGTTGAATTTGGACGAAACCAAACGTTATACTTATGCCGATTATTTGACTTGGATGGATAATAAACGGCGGGAGTTGATTGGCGGGTTCATCCATTTGATGTCGGCTCCGAAACGTGTGCATGCTCATATTTCGATGCAATTAAGTTTTCTTTTAAGTACATTTGTTAGAAAGAAAAAAAAGAAAAAGTACTACATTTATTATGCTCCGTTTGATGTGCGTTTACCGTTAAACAATGAAACGGCAGACGATAAAATTTACGATGTAGTGCAACCTGATATTTGTGTAATTTGTGATTCGTCTAAGTTGGACGATAAAGGTTGCATTGGTGCGCCTGACTTGATTGTGGAAATATTGTCTCCCTCAACGCTGAAAAAAGATTGGAACTATAAATTCAATCTATATGAAAAAGCAGGTGTAAGGGAATATTGGATTGTGGATCCGAATACAAAAACAGTCAACGTTTTTCTATTACAGCCTAATGGCATATATGATTTGGGCACTACCTATAATTGCAACCAAAAGATGCCGGTACATGTCATCGAAGGATTGGAAATTGATTTGAACGAATTGTTTGAAAATGAATAAAGAAACAAGCTCTATATGAAACATATATTTTTAAAAAAAGTCGCTATTTTAGTAGGCGTTTTTACAAGCAGTTGTCTGGCTGGTTTTGCCCAACAGACCGTAACCGATACAACTATTGCACGAAACATTGAAATCGTCAAAGACTACAATCCTGTTATACAAGAGGCAGGAAAAATAAATATTATGCCCGAATTGAAGGATATTGAGGCAAAAAAAATCCAAACAAACTTTGCGGTTCGGACAAATCCTCTTTTGCCTAAAAACGATGTCATTCCGGCTCTTGATTATGCCACCGCTGCGCCCCAACCGGCACCCAATTACAAAGATGGTTTTGTGAAAGTGGGAGGCGGGAATTATACCTCTTTCTTAGGCGAATTGTATACTCCGTTTTATAAAACACAGCAAAATTTACTTGATTTTTACTTGAAACATAACTCTTCTTTCGGTGATATAAAACTGACACCGGAAATGTATCCTTCATTGACGCAATCAATTAACTCGCAAGCATTGACCAACGACAACAAAGCGCGTCTTTCCTTCTCCCGCAATATGAGAAACAGGGAGTTTAGCACGTTCATTGGCGGCGGATATAATCGTTTTAATTACTACGGATATGATGCGTTTGTTGATTTTTTTCCTCTTTCCTCCCACCATCTTTATAGTTACATCCCGCGTTTTGACGATGACTACCCAAAACAAGCATTTACCAATTTCGATGTAAACTTGCGTTACCGGAGTAAGGAATATATCTCTAAATGGAAATACGATTTGCAGACCAACTACCAATTTTTCCAAAACATAAATAAACTGACCGAACACACGATTTACACCGATGTAATGGGCGATTATCGTATGGAAGGCTCTTCGTTGGGTGCAAGGTTGGAAATGTACAATATATTTTTGGACAAACCCGAAAATACGATGCTCTATAATTTTGAGAAAGCCGAAAATACGAAAGATTACACAGTTCTCAAACTGAATCCGTTCTACACGTTCGAAGGAAACGCAGGAAAAGTGATTATCGGGATAAAAGGAGCGTTCTGTATGGGACAAGGTCGCCCCGGATCCGTTTTTCCCGATATTTATGGAAATGTAAAAGTGATTGATCAAAAACTGTACATCTATGCCGGTCTTACCGGAGATTTACAGGTAAATAATTATCGCTATGCCACTCAATTGAATCCGTATATTTCGCCAAATGTGCGAATTGCAGATACTTATATCCCGATTGATGTTTATGGCGGAACGAAAATCAAATTCTTCGACAAGGTTAATGCTGATTTTTTTCTCGGCTATAAGCTCATAGACAATCCTTATTTCTTTGTAAATAAATCAAATGGTTACACTTTCTACAACACGTTTGATGTAGTGTATGACAAAAGAGATGCAGGATTGTTTAATACAGGATTGACACTTCTTTATAATTGGCAAGAGAAACTGAATTTCACATTCAAATCAAAATACAGCGCTTGGTCATTGGATAAACATGAAAAACCTTGGCAAATGCCGGCGTGGGAACTTGACTTCCAAACAAGCTATTCCGTAACGGATTATCTCCGTTTCAACTTGGCTTACCGCTTTGAAGCCGGACGCTACGCACTAATAAACGGTAACAGCGTATCAATGAAAAACGTCAACGACCTCAGCTTGGGAGCAAACTATAAACTACTCAGTTTTATGAATATTTTCCTGAACCTGAACAACTTACTCAATCAAGAATACGCCGTTTGGTACGGATATACCAAACACAGGTTTAACGTAATGGGAGGTGCTTCGGTTTCATTTTAAGACATGGGAAATAAAAAAAATAAAAACCAAGAAAAAAATCTTAATTTCGGTTGTCTTATTTTCGCTGCTGCTTTAGTTTTCGCTGTTTTGCCTGCAATTATAATAGACAATCCTATTCCCCTCGTAATATTTTTGGCAGTAGCAATATCTATTTTCCCCCTCCTTGTACAAAGGGACGAAGAGACGAAATTAACACCGGCAATTGACAACGCTCTGATAGGACTTATTTCCGTCATAATGAAAGCTGATGGTCAAGCTACAAAATCGGAATTAGAAAAAGTAAAACCTTTTCTGTTGAAAAAGTTTGGCGAGAAACAAGCAAAAAAAATGCTACTCCTTTTAAAGGAAAAACTGCAAAAGGATATTCGAAATGTTCGTCCGCATTGTTTAAGCATTAACCGCTCGTTTACTTATTCGCAAAAATTGGAATTTTACACCTTGCTTTTCCGTATTGCCGAGGCAAACGGCGAGATTTGCGAAAACGAGGCGGATCTGCTCTCGCGCATTGCTAAACACATTTCCATTCGCAATTCCGATTTTATTGAGTTAACGCACGAATTTTCCACCTTTTACAATTATCAAAAAAGACAAACTACGGTCGTATATCGCGATACCAGTTGGGCATACAAAGCGCTTCTAATCGAGGAAAATGCCTCTATGGAAGAAGTCAAAAAAGCGTATCGAAAATTAGCGATGCAGTACCACCCCGACAAAGTCTCCCCACACGACACCTTCGCGCAAAAAGAAGCTGCTGATAAATTCTACCGGATTAACGAGGCATATAAGCATTTGCAAAAAGAAAAACGTTGACAGCGAATGACAAAAAACAAGAAAAAAACCGGTTGGACAATAACCGAAACAGCACTTGTAGTGGTAGTTGCAGCACTCTTTATAGTTTTGCTTGTGATGGCGAGCGAGGAGCCGGATGCTTCGGGAGAATATACACATCTAGTACCGATGCTTATGCCGCTGTTCTTGTTTCTTTTTTTTGTACCACTTCCCATTCTTGCCTTCAAAGTAGCCATACAGGAGAATGACGACGGCAAAAGTGCTGCTCCTGATGACATTGCTGCCATGATTGTACTTATCTCCGTAATTATGAATGCCGATGGTCAAAACACAAAACAAGAATTGGACGAAGTCAAGCCTTTTCTGCAGGAAAAATTCGGAGAGAAAAAAGCAAAAAAAATGTTGCTTCTGCTGAAAGAGAAGTTGGAAAAAGATATTCGGAATGTGCGTCCTCATTGTGCAAGGGTCAGGCGATTGCTCCCTTATCCGCAAAGATTGGAATTTTTGACTTTACTTTTCCGTATTGCCGAGGCAAACGGCGAAATCTGTCAATACGAGGCAGAAATTCTTAGGCATATAGCTCATTACACCTCCATTGACAATGTTGATTTTATCGGATTAACGCACCAATTTTCCACTTTTTACAATTATCAAAAAAGACAAACATCAGTCGTATATCACGATACCGGCTGGGCATACAAAGTACTTCTAATTGAAGAAAATGCCTCGCAAGAAGAGATTAAAAAAGCATACCGTAAATTGGCAATGCAACACCATCCCGACAAAGTTAGCCGACACGATACCTTCGCGCAAGAGCAAGCTGTTGAGAAATTCCGTCGGATTAATGAGGCGTATAAACTTTTGATAAAGTAATCCTTTACAATATTATTGCGTTAAATTCATAATTTTTTGGTTATCTTTGCAGTTTATAAAAAAATGACAAGAAAAAACAAACACCTGAATAGCAGTGCATTAAAATCAAATCCCTTATTTGTGAACATTGCTTCATTGGGTTTGGTTCAGCTTGCCAATTATATTATTCCGATTCTCATTATACCGTTTGTGGTACGAGCATTAGGTGTCGAGTTTTTTGGGAAAGCCTCTTATGCGCAAAACATCATTTCGTACTTGACATTGATTGTTACTTATGGTTTTGAATATTCGGCAACGCAAGATATAGCTATTCATCGGGATAATAAGCAGAAATTGAAAACAATATTTTGGACGGTTATTCGTTTCAAAGTCATATTGTTGGCTATTTCATTTGTGGCATTAGCCGGACTTTATTTCACATTTCCAAAAGTTAATGAAGACCCGCTGTTATATGTTTATGCGGCATTGCTGAATGTCGGAATGGTGATGTTCCCTACTTGGTTTTTTCAAGGAATTGAGAAAATGAAAAATATGGCATTGTTTAACTTTGCCATTAAAGCGTTGGGGGCAGTTTTGGTTATTTTGTTGGTTGGCGCACCTGCCGATTATCAAAATTATGTACTGATTTTATCACTGTCATACGTGGTAGTCGGGATTACGTCGTTTTTGTATGTAGTCAAAAAATATGATTTGCGCAACGGCATAAAAGATACGGATTTAAGTCGTAGAGTGATACGGAAAGGCTTTCCGATATTTTTGAATAATGTATTTGTGAGTCTTTATACTACTGCAGGAATGACCGTGATTGGGTTGTATCTTTCAGATACGGAAGTCGGGTTATACGCAGGAGCGCATAAAATGGTGTACGCCGTTCTGATGCTGACAAGTATGCCGATTAATGTCGCCCTTTTTCCGATGATGAGCCGGAAATTTGACGAATCAAAGGCTCAGGGTTGGATATTTTTCAAAAAATGCTTATTTCTAATCGCTGCAGGAGGGATAATTGTCAGTGTTTTATTATTTTTAATCGCGCCTTTGGGTGTAAATATTTTTCTTGGAAAGGAATTTGCAGAAGCAATACCATTATTGAAACTATTTTCGCCGCTTCCGTTTTTGGTTATTACGGCAAGTATGTTGACGGTGCAAGGGTTGTATGGGATGCAAATGCAACGATACGCCCCTTTTGTCGGTATGTTTTTGGGTATTTTTAGCATCTGTTTAAATTTCGGATTAATACCTCGGTGGGGAGTTAACGGAGCTGTTATTGCGTGGCTTTCCTCTCAGTTGTTAGAGATTATAATTGTAGGCTCTTTATTGATTGTAAGAAGGAAAAAGATATGAAGATAAATATTTATTTGCCACACATATCAAGACAACCGATAGGAGGTGTTAAAGTGATGTATGAATATGCAAATCATTTTGCTCAAATAGGTTATGATGTTGTTGTATATAGCATATACACTAACACAAGCCTTCGGTATAGACTTCCTCATTGGATACGCACCATAAAAAACAATATTTTTTATCCTGATTATCGACCGACTTGGTATCCGTTAAACAAAAATGTTATTTGTAAAAATATCCCCAAATTGAAAGACAAGTACGTGAGGGATGCCGATATTTCATTGTCAACATGTTGGGTAATTTGTTCCGATTTAAGCAAATTAAGCAAGGGCAAGGGCGTGAAAATGAATTTAATTCAAGATTATGAATTGTGGATAGGGAATAAAAAAAAATTGTTGCATGCATCATACCGTTTACCCGTGCAGCATATCGTGATCGCAGATTATTTAGCTGATATTGTAGAAGAGGAAAGCGGTATTCGTCCTGCCATAGTTTACAATGGAATTAATCAGGACATTTTTAACATAAAAACACCGATAGAGCAAAGAAATCCGCACACCATATCAATGCTTTATCATACAGAGGAACGAAAAGGTACGCAATATGGCTTGGAAGCTTTGCGAATTTGCAAAAAAGAGATTCCTGGTTTGCGAGTAGAATTATTTGGAGTATATCCTCGACCCGATAATTTGGAAAAATGGATATGTTACACGCAAAGCCCCCAAGACTTATGTTCTTTATACAATTCTACTGCTATTTATTTCACACCGAGTAATAGAGAAGGATGGGCTTTACCTCCTGCAGAAGCAATGAATTGTGGCTGTGCATTGGTTTGTACTGATATTGGAGGGCATAGTGCATACACCAAAAAAGACGAAACTGCGTTATTTGTTGAACCTCAAAATGCACAAGATATGGCATCTCAATTGCTTACTTTATTGAAAGATAATGCGCTAAGAATTGATTTAGCAAAAAAAGGGAATGAATACGTAAAACAGTTTAATTGGGAAACGGCAGCAAGTAGGATAGAACAACAGTATAATAGAAATAAAAAATAATAGAGCATGGGAATTTATTTTATAATATTTTTATTGCTTTTTGTAGCTTCAATGCTTGAAGCAGGAGGTTTGCAAAAAAGACAAGCAGGTTGGGTCTTTATCGGACTTTCGATAATGATTACATTGTTTGTCGGATTGCGTTACCATACCGGAGCAGATTGGCTCTTATACAAGGAAACTTTCAATGGAGTATCTAACAGCGGTATGGAGTATGGTTATCTGTTATTGAATAAAATATTCAAAGCGGTGTTCGATAATTATTATGTGTTGCAATTTAGTGCTACACTTTTCTTTATTTTTGCAATTTGCAGGTTTTACCAAAAAGAAGCACCATATCCAATCGCCGCATTGGTGTTGATTGTAAGTTTTTTATTGTTTAATATTCTGATGGCACAAGTGCGTCAATCACTGGCAATTGCCATTATTTTATTGTTTTCAAATTATATCTTCGAGCGAAAATTCTGGTATTTCCTATTGGGTATTTTTATAGCATCGTTTTTTCACGCATCGGCTATAGTAGCTATTCCGTTGTATTTTTTGTATAAAAATTATGGAAAAACATTGCAGATAGCTTTGATTTTGGTGGCAAATATATTTTATTTTTATCCGGAATTATTGAAAATAATCGTTGTGCAAGTAGCCCCAATCTTACCGGACATAATCTCGGTGAAAGCAATCAATTACATGGAGACAATATTTGCCGAAAAAATGAAATTTAACACAGGTTTGGGTTATTTATCTCAATCAGCAATAATATTGGTAGTAATATTGTTCGCAAAAATAAAAGACAACAAATCAGCGTTTTTTATTAATACCTTGACAGTATTTGCAATAGTCAAAGCCCTTACAATATCTGTGGCAATTTTAGAACGCATAGAATCTTATTATTTGGTATATGCAGTAATAGCTCTTACCTATATTTGGGATATAAAAATAAAAAATGTACAACTATATTGTACGAGGTTGATATTTGCAGGTACGTTGATTTTGTATTTTTATGTATCGCCACTAAGAGCGCTTGTTTCAAAAGAAATAAATCCGATAACCAACAGACCGGAAAATTATACAAAAGTACCGTATTACAACGTGTTGTCGCATCCTCCGGAAGCATCAACCCGTAAAGATTGGATTGAAAAATAATTATAATATGGATGTATCGATAATTATAGTAAATTATAACACCATAACCCTTTTGTGTAATGCAATAGATTCTGTATTTGAGAAAACGGAATCTGTTGATTATGAAATTATTGTCGTTGATAATGATTCAACAGACAATTCTGAAAATATTATTCCTCAAAAATATGGGAATAAAGTTTTCTATTTAAAATTGCCTCATAATATTGGTTTTGGCAGAGCTAACAATGAGGGAATAAAAATAGCGAAAGGAAGGAATATTTTTTTATTAAACCCGGATATAATCTTGATAAATAATGCTGTAAAAATATTATCCGATTATTTAGATGAGAATAAAGATATAGGAGTCTGTGGCGGAAATCTCTACAATGAACATCAAAATCCAACCATTTCCTTTGTTAGAATCCTTCCTTCCATAAAAGAAGAGTTAGACCAATTTTTCTTCTATTTACCTTCCCGAATAATATATGGCAAAAATAGGGATTTTAATCATACGGGGAAAAGTATGATTGTAAAAGCTGTGATCGGGGCTGACATGATGATACGAAAAGAGGTCTTGGAAGAAGTCGGTTGCTTTGATTTTGATTTCTTTATGTATCACGAAGAGTTAGAATTATGTCATCGCATCGGCAAAGCGAATTATAAAATAAAGAATGTTCCAAATGCTAAAATTATACACTTAGAAGGCAAAAGTCTTTCCTGTAATACAGAGAGACGACGAAAAATGCTTAATGCAAGAACCTTATTTTACAAAAAAACACATAGTAATTTGTATCGTTTCATTGCCGACAGCATATTTTATCTAACAGCCGTATCGCGCATCATTATTTTTTCCGTATTAAGAAACAAAGAAAAATCCTTTTATTGGAAATTTATTTTAAAAAATATCCGGTAATGAAAATATTAGTTATATATCCCGAATACAAAGAAGCAGTCACCGGAGGTCAAATTTACGACCACTATTTTATTAATCGGATTGCCGGAAAAGAGGAACATCAAGTCGATTTTCTCACCGATGATATGCTTTTCACGAATAATAAGTATCTCTATAATTTCGCCTATCTGCAAAAATTTTTTCGCTTAAAAAAATACGATATAATATTAACGAACAGTCGATTATACACTCGATTATTGTTGCCGTTTTTCTTTTTACGGTTGTTCGGAAAAACCAAGCAAATTAATATTCATCATCATTTTGACTATTTGGGTGTACAGGGAAAAAAGAAAGGAGTACATAAAACGTTGGAGTTGCTTTTTCTTAAAACATCTCATGCCTCCGTTATTCCAAGTCCTTATGTAAAACAACTTTTCAAGGAACTCTTGCCGAAGAGTAAATTTCATTTTGTGGAATTAGGTCTTAAAAAAACGCTCACATATCCTCAAAAATCGGAGAAAACTGCCGGAAATCTTTTGTTTGTAGGTACAATTGAAAGAAGAAAAGGTTTGATTTATCTTATAAAAGCGTTATATTTGTTGAAGCAAAAAAATATTCCGTTTCATTGCAATATTGTAGGAAAGGTTGTTGAGGAGGATTACTTCGCAGAATTGAAAATAAATATTGCAAAATACCGTTTGGAAGATAACATCACTTTTTGCGGACGAGTAGATGACACGCAGTTATCCGAATACTACGATTGGGCTTCGTGCTTTGTTTTCCCCTCGTTGTTGGAAGGTTACGGTATGGTAATCCTCGAAGCAATGTCTTTTGGTTTGCCGGTGATTGCGTTCAACAATTCGGCAATTCCTTTTACCGTCAAAAACGAGAAAAACGGACTGTTGATAGAGAATAAAAATGAGAAAAAGTTGGCAAATGCTCTGTCAAAGATAATTACCGATGATACTTTTAGGGAAGAATTATCGCAAGGGGCGCTGAACACGTATGTTAATTTTCGTACGTTTGCAGATATGAACAAGGAGATTGACCAGCTGTGTCAAACAAATTTCACGAGTGTCTGATATAGGCAGATGAAAAATACAAATGTTGTATATATTATTTCAAACCTTGGAATTGGTGGCGTAGAAGTAGCGTTATTGAGTGCTATTCCTACGCTGAACCGACAATTTAATTTCAGATTAATTTGTTTAAATCCGTTCGATACGAATTTTATTGCCGGATTGTCGGAAGAAGAACGGCAAAATATTATTGTATTTAAGCGATTCCCGTTCAATTATATTCGAGCGTTATACTATGTTTTAAAGTTTAAACCCGACATTGTCATAACTTCTTTGTGGAAAGCCGTTCCGATAGGGATGCTGACAAAGTTGTTTAAGCCGGCAATTAAATATGTCGAGTTTATTCACAGTTCCGTTTATTTTCATTCATTTGACAAATTATTTACAAAATTAGCCTTGAAATCGGCAAATGTTGTTTTTTGTGATTCAACTTCCGCCAAAATTTTTATAGAAAAACAAGGTTTTCGGAAACCGGCAGAAATAATTTCCTTCTTACGATTTCAATTACCCGAACAGAGAAAACCTAAGCAGCAAGTTGTGTTAAAAGCACTTTTTATCGGTCGGTTTAATCAATGTAAACGCATTGACCGCTTAGTATTGTTGGTAAAAGAATTGGTCGGTTCGGGACTAAACTTTCAAGTTGATTTATATGGGAAAGATGACGGAACAATGGATTTAGTCAAAGCATTAATCATAGAAAATCAATTGGAGGCAAATATCTTTCTAAAAGGCGAAGTTGCATCGGATAAGGTACAAGGATTGTTTTCCGGTTATGATTTTTATTTCCAAACGAGCGAAGTAGAAGGTATGGCAATGTCGGTAGTAGAGGCTATGCAGCACGGACTGATATGCGTAGTAACCAATGTAGGAGAAATTCGCAATTATGCCAAAAATGGTTATAATGCCATAGTCATAGACGAAGACTTTGAATTGACTACGATAGTAGAACAAGTGAAAAATGTCTGTAATAATCTAGATACGGCAAATACAATTTCTCAAAATGCGTATTTGACTTTTTTCGATCAAAAAGATTTTGCAGACTCTTTAACTGAAACATTAAAGAAATGCATATAAATGGGTGTAAGACATATTTAATCTGTATTTTTTGTGCGTTGAATTTGATTGCATTTGCTCAAGATTCAAATCATAAAATCGAGATAGTAGTGCCCCAAAATGGATATGCTGTCGAGGCAATCCATGTAGCAGGCTTTTTAGACTCCTACAATACAACCACACAAGGATGGCAAAGTTTTGAACGAAAATTTGAGCCTTTGAAAAAGATTTCTATTAGCAATCATTCAACGAAATCCATAACTTCCCCCCGATTACTCGTCAATCACCTAAATTATTATGACGAACAAGAAATGCTATCGGGAATTTTGGCTTCAAGCAACACGCTTATCGATACTCTATTAGCTATTTATACATTTACAAAGAATCATATCGTTGGCAGATTTCATCCTGACAGGGAGGCGTATGACAAATATAAAGCATTTTTCGTTTATGGATACGCTGCTTGTACTGCATACGCCGCTAGTCTGTACGATATGTTACAAGCATGCGGTATTTCTTCGGAAGAAATTCTGCTGCCCCATCATCATACCATGCAAGCTGTTGTGAATGAAAATTTTTTTTTATTTGACGGGCATGAAAATGTTTTCTACAAAGATTTAAGTAATAATACGATTGCCGGATTAAACGGTGTTTTTAATGATAAGTTTTTAATACAAAGAACGAAACATTTTGGTAAGACGGAATATACTGATAGGGGTATTTTTACTTCATTAGTTTATGATATACCCCACTCCGTAGAACCTCCAATACGCCAATCTCATTCATTTGATTTTGTGCTTAAACCGGGTGAGAAAATCATTTTTGATTACGCCGAGCCAACCTTGTTTCATCAGTTAAACGACAGGTTGGATTGGGGATTTGTTTATTTGGAAGAAGTGAAAGACATTATATCCAATAGCCTATATTCATACAACCAAAATTTCTTGAATGTAGATCTGAAAGAAGTATTGCATAAAACACGAAATATTATCACAAGTCAAGGAGATTCACTTCCGAATTTACATCCCGAAAAAACGAATGTTGCCGAATTTACCGTAAAATTTGATTTACCGTTTCCGGTGTTGGATATTAACATAAAAGCTCATTTGAAACAGGCTACATTTGCTGACAGCATATTGATGTATTATTCGACAGATAATATAAATTGGAAACACATTTACAAATCGCGAGAAACGGGAAGTTTTGTCGATAATATCAACTTGTACAGCGAAGTGGCGCCACTCGAAAAAGATGCGCTATACGGTTATTACCTTAAATTTCAATTTAACCCAAAGGATTCGGCTTGGGCTTGCGGGATAGATTCATTGGAAGTGAACACCACTTTTCAATGTTCGCGTTTCTTTCTGCCGAAACTCAAATTGGGAGAAAACACCATTGAATACACCGATGCCAACAGCGATAACCCCGACCGGAATGTGGAAATAACCATTGAATGGCAGGAAAATTGGGAAAACCGTCCGCCGAATAAAGTTCAAACACCAACATTCCCTTTGCACCAAGCAGAAGTTGACAGCCTTTATTTTGCTTTCACTTGGGAACCGGCGGTGGATGAAGACGGTGATGAAATCGTAGATTATGAATTTATGCTGTCCGATGATGATCGTATGCTCTACCCTTATTCGCCGAACTTCAACCTTTATGTGTCGGCTTTCGGAGAAGATAGTATTCGCCCCTATTTTAAAGTAAAAGAGACCGGCTGGTTCAATGATGGACAAACCTACTATTGGCGCGTGCGTGCAAAAGATGCCCGCGGGGCGTGGGGCGAGTGGAGCGATACTTGGTCGTTTACTCCTTACGGCGTAATGCGTCCGGTAGAAACAAAGGCAAAAATTACAGGGCAATCCATCCGGTTAAGCTGGAAGCAAAATCCGGCAGGCAAAAAGCCCGATTTCTATAAAATCTATGCCTCTGACGAAATGAACGGATTTGCACCCGATGAATCCACCTTTTTTGCGGTAGCCGATACTACTGAATTTTTTATTCCGTTTAAGGAAAATATAGCTCCGCAGAGCTTTTACCGAATATCGGCGTGTGATACGTTGGGACAGGAAAGTCTGATTTCGAGCGTAATAGCCCTGCCTTATCCGTATCTTTACGCCGCTTATGACAGTGTCCGGACGAATAGTGCGTTCAAACTGAATTTAATTTCAAACCAGCAGTTTTATCCTTACATTCATTACGATTACAATGAAGATTGGTATGTTCCGAAGATAACCGTATTGAAAACACCGGAATACTTAAACTATGATCAATCCCGGAATATACTTTACAACGATGATATGACGCTGGCAAGAAGATTGCTTTATATGGATCCGGCACAATGTTCTGTGCTTGTGTTGTTGGAGGATAATTGGGGCAATTGGAGAGAGCAGCGATTGCCTTTATACACTACGGCGACAAATAATAAGCCGGCACTAATGTTAAACGATAGTGTACTTTCCGAAAAAAACTCATTTGTAACATACATTACCTCAACCGATGGGGATGTTGCTTTTGGCGACATAAATTTTTACACAATATTGGAAAAGCCGGAGTGGCTTAACTGCGACATCAAAGGAGATACGATACGCCTGACTGCCAACGGGGAAGATTTTGAACATTCGTTTTTGCGCGTTCTTGCCGTTGATACTAAAAATGATTCTACCATAGTGGAATATTCGATTTCTTTTGAGCCATACGAACAAACAACGACAACCATAAAAGATTCGCCGCATCAAATATTTTCAGTATCGGAAGAACTCTATTACATAAAAGTAGAAGGGAAAGGAACCAGCTTCAAATATAACCTTTACTCAGTCGGCGGAGCGCTGCTATTTTCCTCTTCTGATTACAATTTAATGGGCGGAATCTATTATTTACCGATAAATATGAGTGAATATCCCGATGGAATTTATATTTTTGAGGGCGTTGAGGATAACCGAAAACGGAACTCGACTAAGTTTATAAAAAAACAATAAGTATTGGAAAATGTATGTCAAAAAATAGGGGGGAGATAAACGGATTGGTAATAAAACGAGGCGAGAGTAACAATCTTGTTGAATTTCCGGTCGTTTTCAATGGAAAAATTTATAATTTTCAAGAGATAAAAAAAGAATTAGAGAAAGAACATCAAATACAATTCTCTTCGCAATCCGACACCGAAATACTGTTCAAAAGCTACCAAGTTTGGGGAGAAAAGATATTGACGAAATTTGACGGAACGTTTGCCTTGTCCATTTACGATGATACGAAAAATGAATTATTTATCGCTCGTGACCGTTTAGGTGAAAAGGCGGTCTATTATTCGTTTGACGAAAACGCTTTTGCGTGGGGTTCAAAGTTAAAAACAATTACGGAATTACTGCCCAAAAAACGGGAGATTTCGCGTGAGGCTCTCAATATTTATTTGTCGTTGAGTTATATTCCAGCCCCTTACACCATTTATAAAGAGGTGAAAAAACTGCCAGCGGGACATTTTATGCGTGTAAATGTAGAAACGTTACAATCGAATATCATCCGCTATTGGGACGTTCCCGTCAACACGATTTCCGGCAAAACATACGCACAGGCAAAACAAGAACTTCGTGAGCAACTTTTTAATTCTGTTGAAAAACGAATGACTGCCGATGCGCCGTTTGGCGCTTTTTTGAGTGGCGGCGTAGATTCGAGTATTATTTCGGCTATTGCTGCAAAAATCTCGAAACAGTCAATCAAAACTTTTTCGGTAGGCTACGAAAACAAACGGTACGACGAATCGGAACGCGCAAGAATGGTTGCCAATCATATCGGTTCCGAACATCACGAATATACATTGAAATCAGATGAAGTATTGAATGATATTGACCGTGTTATTCTGAATTATGACGAACCATACGCTGATGCTTCCGCTATCCCGACCTATTTTATTTCCAAAAAGGCTTCGGAGAAAGTCAGAATGGTGCTTTCAGGTGATGGTGGCGATGAAGTTTTCGGCGGATATAATAAATATCTTTCCATTCGCTACCGAAAAATGTTTAACCGGTATTTTCCCGGTTTTATCCGGAATTGGCTTATTTCCGAATCTTTTAGCAAACAATTTCTCGGTAAAGGTGATACACGTTCTTTTTCTGCAAAATTAAAAAAAATGCTCAAAGCAGTTGACCCTGATGTGGTTAATTCTCATTTGAATATCATCTCTTTGGGATTTAACCGGACGGAGTTATCTCAATTATTGAATGAACCGCCATTGCCAACAAACGAATTGCTATTGAAAAACATAGATAAAAACAAGTTGTCGCAATTGACGGATGAATTAAAATTGGTTCGATATTTAGACAAAGAGGTTTCGCTTGAAGGCGATATGTTGGTAAAAATCGACCGCACTTGTTCGCTTGCGTCCGTGGATTGTCGTGCACCGTTGTTGGATTACCGGTTAATGGAATTTTCATATATCCTTCCCGATGAATATTTATTGCAAAAAACGAATAAAAAACGGATTTTAAAAGATACCTTTGCAGACTTGCTTCCGAAAGATTTTTTCAACGCCCCGAAATTAGGTTTTGAAATGCCCATCGGAGAATGGTTTAGAACCGGCTTGCGTTCAAAACTGCAAGAAACTTTATCGGTACAAAATTTGAATGAACACAATTTATTCAATGTTGCTTTCGTTCAACAAATGATTGCCGATCATTTGGATGGAAAAGCAGATTACACTTCCAAGTTATGGGTGTTGTTCTGCTTTCAGAAATGGTATAATAAAAATGTAGTGGACACATGAAGATTTTAGTCACCGGAGCTGCCGGTTTTATTGGTATGCACACAATCCTTGCGCAGATTAAGCAAAATCACGAAATCGTAGGCATTGACAATATCAATGATTATTATGATGTGGAATTGAAACTCGCGCGATTAAAAGAATGTGGTATAGTCGGTAATTGCAATCAAAAAACGACAAGCAGCCGATACAAAAATTACACATTCATAAAAAGCGACATTTCTGATCGAAATTTCTTGGAAAATTTATTCATGGAAGAAAAATTTGATGTAGTCTGCCACATGGCGGCACAAGCCGGAGTAAGATATTCCATCGTTAACCCTTACGTATACATTGATTCAAACATATCGGGATTTCTCAATATACTTGAATGTTGCCGTCATTTTCAACCTTGTCATTTTGTTTACGCAAGTTCCAGCAGCATATACGGATTGAGCGATTCCATGCCGTTAACGACCGATATGCCCGCCAACAATCCGATATCCTTGTATGCTGCGACAAAAAAATCGAATGAATTAATGGCTCACGCTTATAGTCATCTTTATAATATCCCAACCACCGGACTGCGTTTTTTTACGGTTTATGGTCCTTGGGGAAGACCCGATATGGCTCCATTTATCTTCACAAAAGCAATCTTCGAGCAAAAGCCGATTAAGATTTTCAACAACGGCAATATGAAGCGGGATTTTACCTATATCGACGACATTGTCAACGGCGTGTGTGAGGTGTTAAATTCCCCGCCGAAAAAAGATTTCAGCATATACAACATTGGAGCATCCGCCCCGGTATCATTAATGGATTTTATTTCCGAAATAGAAAAAGCCGCCGGAAAAACGGCTATGAAAGAGATGCACGCTATGCAGCCGGGAGATGTTGTTGAAACGTATGCCGATGTTTCCGATTTTGTGAGGGATTATAACTATCACCCTGCTGTCGGAATTGAAGAGGGGGTTACTCTTTTTGTTAAATGGTATAAAAACATTTTTTGATATGTCTGTTATTTGCATTACGGCTAATACGAGTTGGTATGAAACAATTTATCGAGTAGTACTTGCGTTATTAAGAATATGTTAAATATATAAAATAATATTAATGAAAAAAATATTCTATGTAGAACCGGATTCTACCTATTTTATCAGTAATCGATTGGAATTAGCTTGCAGTATGCTAAATGACGGATATGAAGTTCATGTCGCTACAATGTTATTCTCCAATGAAGATAAGCAAGTGATTGAAAGCAAAGGAATCGTATGCCATTTCCCCACAGGAGAGAACCAAAGCATGAAGTGCATTTGTAAAAAAATTAAAAAAGTTTCCCCAAATATTATTCATGTATGCAATCTTAGTGCTTGTGCCAAATTAGGTCTTTCCCTTTTAGGGTATAAAAGAAGCAACATTGTTTTTTCAATTACCGGACTTGGTTATGCTTATACATCTAATTCGTTATTTGCAAAAATGATTCGTATCATGTTGAAATTTCTCATTCCGGCATTAAACGCAAAGCATGATATGAAATTTATTTTTCAAAATGAAGACAATAAAAAAGAATTTGTTGGTATACATAAGCTAAAAGAAAATCAGATATTTTTAATTATGGGTTCCGGTGTCAACCTTGAAAAATTCAGTCCGTTTGCAACAAACAATGAAATTCCCAAGGTTTTATTTGCCGGAAGACTCTTGAAAGATAAAGGTATTTATGAATACATTGAAGCTGCAAAAATTATTCACGAAAGAAATATTTCTGCAATATTTATGATTGCAGGAACTCTTGACAAAAAAAATCCAAATTCTTTATCTGAATCCGAGTTGACAGCAATCAAGAAAATACCCTTTGTTGAATACAACGGATATGTAAAAAATATGAATGTCTTGTTTCGAGAAGTAAATATTGCTTGTTTGCCTTCGTCATACGGTGAAGGATTGTCAAAATTCCTAATCGAAGCAGGAGCAAGTGGAAAGCCGATTGTTACAACAGACGTACCCGGTTGCAGAGAAGTTGTCGAAAACGGCAAAAACGGCTTTGTTGTTCCGGCAAAAGACGCAAAAGCATTATCTGAAGCGATAGCCACTCTGTGCTTAGATAAAGAAAAAAGAGAAAGTATGGGAAAAGAATCTCGTAGAGTAATAGAAGAGCACTTTGCAATGGGTATTGTTGTAAAGAAAATCAAGGACGTATATAAAAAATTTTGTTAACCATGAATATTTGCCTCGTTGGCGCATCAGGTTTTGTTGGAACGCGCTTAATAGAATTATTGAAACAAGATAGTCGTTATCAAATAAAAAACATTGACAAAAACAATAGTCCGTTTTATCCCGAAATAACAACAATAGCCAATATTCGTGATAAAGAGAAGTTGAAAATTTTGCTACAAGACCAAGATTTGGTTGTACTGTTGGCAGCCGAGCATCGAGATGATGTGTCGCCTACTTCGCTTTACTACGATGTGAACGTGGAGGGTGTGCGCAATGTATTGGAGGCAATGGATGTATGCGGTGTAAAGAAAATTATTTTCACAAGTTCAGTTGCCGTATATGGATTAAATAAAAAGAATCCCAACGAAGAACATCCTGCCGATCCATTCAATCATTACGGAAAAAGTAAATGGCAGGCAGAAGAAATTTTGCGTGAATGGTACAATAGAAACAGTAAAGGAAAAATGTTGACTATTGTTCGTCCTTCTGTTATTTTTGGAGAGCGCAATAGAGGCAATGTTTACAATCTGCTCAAACAAATTTCTTCCGGACATTTCTTAAAAGTAGGTTCGTGTAAAAATAAAAAGTCAATGGTCTATGTCGGAAACATCGCTGCATTGCTTTCATATTTCATCGAACGTGCAAAAGGTTATAACGTGTATAACTATATAGACAAGCCAGATCTAACCATGAATGAGTTGATTGATGTAGTTGGTAAATCCTTAGAAAGAAAAATTCCTTCCATAAAAATTCCTTATTTTTTAGGGATATTAGGCGGTTATTGCTTTGATATTTTGGCTAAAATAACCAATAAAAAACTGTCGATAAGTAGTGTCCGCGTGAAAAAATTTTGTGCTACAACTCAATTTGATTCATCAAAAGTGTTGGAATTAGGTTTTACTCCTCCCTATTCTTTGGAAAATGGATTAGACAGGACGCTTAAATTTGAATTTGTGCATGATGCTTCGGAGGGGGTTATTTTTGAGACGGAGTGAAAATGCACTATTAGAAAGAAAAAAAACATAGCATACTAAAATTTTCGGTATGCTATAATAATAAAATAATGTTTGGGACTATCAAAAACTGCGTAACAAGAGTTAATGATTATAAATGTTCAGCAACAGTACGGACAGAGAACGCATTGATCTGGCTGTAGCTGCCACTACCCACACCTTCATTGTAGAAATACAGGCTATGTGCCCGCACCTCATCAAGCTCGTCCAAAGAACTACTCCAATAATAGCCGAGTGTGCCGTCGCCGGAAAGCGCACCGTCGTTGTAGAGGCGACAACCGGCAGCAGGCAGAAAGATAGAGTTACCGGTAATTTTATCGGTAAATACTTTGCCGTTTACCCCTTTTTGTGTCACCCATTTGCTATTTACTTTATCTGGATCAAACAATTTTTCAATCTCCTCTAAGGTAGGTATGCGCCAACCGGCAGGACTTGGATCGTTGGCTTTTTCCCAAACACTACTTTCCGGAACGATTGCCTTCCAACCAGTTACATTCTTGTCAGTAGCCGACCACGCAACCTTGCTATTCCATTGGTAAAATTTGCCGAGATCTTCGGGTTTGGAAGCGAAAGTACCGGGGGCAGCAACATTGCGGGTAGCCCATTTTACACCGTTAATGACTACGCCTTGGTCGGTAGTGGTTGAGATAGTCTCTTGGTTGTCGTTATCATCTTCACCTTTACTGCAAGAGGTAAAAGCTACGTTTACTAAACTCATTGTGAGTAGCAATCCTAATGTTAAAAATCTGTGTTTCATTGTCAAAAAATTAAATTTCTATTAAAACTTAATGATTATTTCTCCGGCGTATATACCAAAGTCCAATCACGTGCTTCCATATCTGCCTGCGTTACTTTCCATTCTTTTTGCAATGGAAATTTTTGTTCGTATTCTTCGCAAGACATTGTGTCCATATCTATGCGATTAAATACCCATATATATATTGTATCTATCGGATTATGTGAGATGGAAGCAGCTATATTTATCATATTTCTACTTGACCGGGATTTTATCGCTTTTGCATTGATAATATTCTCGTATTCACGCTTATCTATTAATTTTAGTTCTTTCAAACTTAGACAACCAGGATTTTTGAAACGTAAATGTTCTACAATTATTTCTTTATCCGAATTATTCTGAATAATTAAACTCTGCTTTTTTTTATTTTCACAACTGCCATTGACAAATAGCACTAAAACGACTGCTAATAAAATAAAATTAGGTAACTATATATCTAAATACCCTAACATAAAATCTCATTAAGAATCTTTCATTTGTTCATCAATCCTGCGTTCAAACTCCTTTTTTATTTTGTCAATTCTTTTTGATAAAATACGAGCGGTTTTGTGTTCTCCATCTTTTTCAGCAACCGTCAGACTGTTTTGCATTTCTTTATACAAATCTGTCAAATCAAGGTGATTCATTTTTGATACATCGCCAATATCCCAATTCTCTCCTTTTTTAATATCGGTTTCAAACCCTTTGAGAATGTTGTTTTTAATAACTTTTTGATGTTGTCTTATTTGTTCTGCGTACACCATAATCTATGAGTTTAATTTTCAAGATAATAACTGAAAAATTAAACTTTGAATTGTAAAACACGGACAATATTCATTCATAATTATTAGTATAAACTAACAACTGATAATAACTAAAAAAAACAAATAGTATGTATGTCCGAACAAAAACAACACCAGAAATTACAATGTCCAAAAACAATAACATTGTAAATCCAATAGCAACATTAGAAGATGAGTATGGCGGAATTTACCAAATTATCAATGACGACCATTGTTATGTCGTTTGTCTTAAACAAGATGATGGAACCTATAAATCCGCTACTCATATTTTCAAAGAGGTGTTTGAGGTACTAAAAAATTTACCTACTCCCCTTTAAGAATTTAGAACCTCATTACAGGTAAAGTCATTACCTGTAAGAATGTCTTTTTCTATTAACGTTCTTTCTTTTTCAGTATTAACAGCCATCACACAAATGCAATTTGCGTTATTTTTCTTAATGCAAGCTGCTTTATGATGATTATCAAATCTGGTTGATAAATCATCCGTTTTTCCGCAATAGATAAAAGTATGAGAATATTTATCTCCATTTTTATATCGTTTTGTGAAAATATATATACCCCCGACTTCCTTAAATTCAGTACTAAGAGTGTAAATTACAAACTCATACACTTTCTTAGATTTACCTATTACGGTCAACTTGTTTTCTGTAGCTTTACCCATAATCAATTTTGTATTAAACAATTAAAATTCAATACAAAATTACAAAATTTCGCTATATTTGCAAAGTTCTTAGGAACATTGTTTTTACATAAAAGAAGTACCTTTTTCTGTTAAAGTCGCCAAATTTTAACTAATGCACAAGGTACAAGTGATTTGCTATAAAGCAGGTTGCTTGTCTATGTGCATAGGGGTTTGGCGACACCTAACAGAAGTATGGACAACAACCTGCTTTCTTTTTATATAAACGCTGTTTAATACAAATTATAAATCTCATCTGTGGTTGTTAGGTGAATAAAACAAATGTTATTTATGAAAAAGGTATTTTATTTTCTTGTTTTCGCTGTTTTTATCAGCGTAAACGCAAATTCTCAAAATTCTTCTAAGAGAAAATATTCAAAGAATGAATTTGCAAAAGTATTTTGTGAAAGTTTTTGTATGGATGAAGACAAAAATCAAAATAAAGATTCGCCAGATAATAAAGCTGTTTTGTATTGGAATATGCAAATGAACCAACTTTCCAATCTTATATATGCAGCAACTTATGGAGAGGTCAATGTTGGACAAGTTGCCAAATTTCATCTTGATATTGTTGATGTTATTGATGAGTACTTTTTCCCTTATTGGACGCAAAAACGAAAAGCAGAATATGAGGCTAAACTTTTGGGGATACAACAAATTATTACTTCTTTATACAAAGGATTACCAAAACAATAAAATGTTCTTGTTGATTACTTTTTATCAATTTTTACAGCAGCGTTTTATGAGAGCCGAAAAATCAACCGATATTTCGGCTTTCTTTTTCAATTCCTCAATCGGTCTGTTTTCGATTGGTAATTTTTCTGTTGTTTGTTTCCTTTTATTCATAATATCAACTTTTGATAAGTAATCCGATTATCGGAATTACAAAGTAACAAATTAAACCGTTCTGTTTCGCTTGAATTTCGGGCGTTATAACGGAAACAAAATTCATTGACATATCTTTGAAGATGTTCCTTGCTGGTGTGATTATAAATACCTATCAAACCACGTTTCATAATTCCCCAAAATCCTTCAAGAGTATTGGTATAAGCATCGCCGTTCACATATTGTTTACGGCTGTGGTCAACGATATAATGCTCATATACTTTTCCGACTACTCTATAACCACTCCACTCATCAGAGAATAACGTTGAACCACGTTTTACTGTTCTAATGATAGGTGCTGTTAATGATTTGTAAGAAGTATTTTTCACGACTTTACAGACAACTTTACCACCGCGCTGTAACATTCCCATAACAGGCACTTTGTCTTTGAAACTACGTCCTTGTGAATTTTTGACTTTCTTATCCCAATGACGATTTTTGTTTTTACCGCCAATAAAAGTTTCGTCCAATTCAATATCTCCATTCAATTTTTCTTTGCTTACGATACTAAAACATTCGCGAATACGGTGGTTCATAAACCAAGCTGTCTTTTGTGTTACGTCTATGTCTTTGGACAACTGAATAGAAGAAATTCCCTTTTTATGGGACGTGATTAGATAAATGGCTGCAAACCATTTGCGCAAAGGGACTTTTGAACTTTCAAATAGAGTTCCGACCCTTGCATTGAAATTCTTTCCTGTGTTCTTGCAACGGTACATTCCATCTTCACGATTATATACTATGGAAGTTGGGTCATATGGAGAAACAGGTTTGCCGTCTTTCCAACGGTGCAGTTCGAGATACTTTATACAACTTTCCTCTGTTGGGAACGCTTGTAAGAGGTCGAACAACGAATTGAATATGAAATTTGGCACATTCATAAGCACAGAATTTATTGGTTTTTCTGTACTTAATAATCTTGTTGTTCAATAAACGCACACTGAATTTATATCTTACTGATTATCAGTAGTTATTGTTTAGGTGATTTCATAAAAAAGCGGTTGACCTTTTTGATACAACCACTTCACTTTCATAATCTTTTCGCATTAAAATTGTATATTAATTGGAAATTTCCAACTTTCAATGTCTAATGTTTTAAAATCTACATCCACAAGCGAAGAAAAATCAACAACTCCCACCATTTGGTTTACAATTTGATCTATTGTAAAACTAAACATAAATAATATATCATTTCCTGTTTTTACCCAATTTGTAGATAAATTGTTTGATATATTAAGTTGTTGTAATGTTAAAGCTGCTGTAAGATGATTTCCATACACACCATTGTTGTACGTTCCAAAAGTGAAAATCTCTTTGCTGAAAGTTGCTTTCAAATTTATTGAACAAATTATTGCTTGTTGATTTTCTAATGTTGCTCCGACCAATTCCAAATTCAAGATTTTAGTTTTCTCCTCTTTTTCAGAATTGTTTCCGTTTTGTGCATTATTGACCAACCATTCTATTGCATTTTTATGGTCTTTACAGCTCATTACGCTCGGTAATTCAAAAGGTTTCTTTTCCATAACTTTAAAAGTATTTAGTTTCAAAGTTATAATAGTTGTTACTTAATAAAGTAAATTTTTTTAGGGTATTGAAGTATATAATTACCTTACGTTTTATGTGATTATGGATAAGGGACTTTGGGAAAGTCCTTTGTTTTTTTATACAAAATTAGTAAGGATATGAAAACAAAATATTTAGTTATACAACCACATTCAAATGATGCTCTTTTTAGTGTCTCTCATTTGTTATTAGACAACGTTGATAAAGAAGTGGAAGTTTTAACAGTCGAGGGAAATAACAAGCGAATTTTGGAAGATAACGAACTTTCAGAACTCATTGGAATAAAATTCCACAATCTCGGAATTGAATTTGTAGATGATTGTTATAAAAATTTCTGGAAAAACAACAAAGAAGTTAATGTACAAAATGCAAAGGAATTTTTGGCAAATTTTCACGGCAAAAGCAGAATGGACAAGTTGAAAGAACGACTACAAAATTGGATATTAAAACACAGAGAGAAGAACAATTGTATCCTTGTAGTGCCGTGTGGATTCGGCGAGCCATTTCACTTATTTGTTCGTTATACTATTGAGGAAATATCAAACTATTGTTTGTATTACAGGGAGTTTCCGCATTCATACAAGAAAAGGATACAACCGCAAGTACAACAGTTTCAAAAACAATACAAACAAATTTCTTGTGTTGAATTGGGAGAATTGCACGATTTGAAATGGGAAATTGCAAAGAAAATTTACAAGTCCCAAAGTGGAACAATATGGTACGAACAAGATTATATAAGAAAGCAGTTGCCAGAGGAATTATATGAAACAACAATGCCATTTTAATTATGAATATACCAAACGATAAAGGTGGGGATTGGAGATTAGCAAAATTTGCTGAATATCAGCACTATTGTTGGCCAATAACAATGTCTGATTTTATCCCCAAAGATTTTACAAAAGACGAAGTTATACACACGCTATTGTTATTTTCAATGGTTTACAATGAAACAACGCCATTCATAATAACAAAAGAACTCGAATTGATAAAAAAATATCCTGATTTGTATTGGACTGAGATGAAACCAATTTTGAGGTTTAACTCAGCAAAAGCGCGGGTAAAAAATATGGATAAATTCATCCCAGCGTTGTTAGAATGGTTAAGAATGACAAATTATAAACCATATCAATGGATATTGCAGTATTCAAATGATATTGATGAATTGAAAAAAGCATATTTATCAATTCCGCAATGTGGGGAATTTTCCTGGACTTTATTCATTGATGAATTATGTGAATATTGTAGAAAACATAATGGAATTGGGGATTTTAATATTCACAAAGAGTGGGAATGGGATTTCAAAAATGGTTCTAATATGACATCTGGATTGTTGAACATTTTTTACTTTGACGATGAGGCTGATGAATTTGATAAAACAGGAAAACTTGATTTTTCAGAAGAAGAAATGAGACAAATGGTTGATTTTACAATTGATTTTATCAAACTTAAATACAATTTATCAGAAGTCAAACCCAAAGCACTCGGTAAATTATGCAGTTGGCGCAATCTCTTCAAAGGAAATCGGTATGGCGGTTTTCATTATGACAGACAATTGGAAGATTTACTGTGGTATAAAGAACGATTGGAAGACCAAGAATTGATAAAACATTGTTTTAAAGTAAGAAAGAGAACAATACACAACCATCTGTTGGGCGAACTTAATGGATGGAAAGGTGTGAGAAAAGAAAGAAAAAAATTATGGTTGAATAAAGGTTTAACAGGTTGTGAAAAATAAAGTATATTTGATAAATATTCGCGGTACGAATGGCAGTGGGAAAAGCACACTATTAAATTCAATTCTACATTTAACTGATAATGTATCGGTTAAATCTTTCAAAAAAGAAATATCATATTTCCGTAAAAATGGAGATTTCATTGAAAGTAAAGAAGTAAAATTGAGCTATGTTATTTCAGATGATTTGAATATAGCAGTCGTTGGCGGTTACAAAGATGGAAAAACCAAAGGTTGCGATGGACAAAAATCTTTTACTGAAACGCAAAAAATCATTGAACATATTATTAAGACCAAACCAGACCATCATATATTTTTTGAAGGTGTTTTAATTTCCACTTGTTTTGAAAGTTGGAAAAACTTCTTTCAAGAAATACAAGAAAAACACCCACACATTGAACCGATTGTAGTATTTTTAGACACACATTGGAAGGAGTGTATAAAGCTCCGCTGCCGCACGATTGTATCGTGTGGTATTCTTGCCAACCCATATTCATTGTTTACTATAAACTACCACGCGATACAATCGCGCGGTAGCGGGGGAACTCTTCCAATTTCCCAACCCACACCCCAAGCAGCTCCATATAAACCTTCAAAAGTAGAAAAAACATTTGATGTTTCTTCCAAGTAAAAACTAGTAGCATCTATATGACCAGACTGATATTGTTTATAGATATCACTCGTCGCGCTAAAAACAAAACTCCGCTTTGTAAATTTTACAAGTTAAAAACTTGCTTTTAGCACGAGCTCACTCTTCATCTTTTATAACTACTCCGAGGGAGTGTTTCATATTGTTTTCGTTTATAAATTTATTATTCCTCCGGCGTATATACCAAAGTCCAATCAGCCGCCTCCATGTCCGCCATTGTTATTTTCCATTCCTTTTTTAACGGAAATTGTTGTTCAAATTCCTCGCAAGACATTGTGTCTATATCTGCACGATAAAAAACACCAACATACAATGTGTCATTTGGACGACTAATCAGAGATTCACCAACTTTAATTTTTTCAAAATTTTTATAGGAACGAGGTCGTATCATTCTAGCAAAAATAAAATCTTGATATTCACGTCTTGTTACTACATTCTGATTAATAACACAACGCGTATTTTTTGCTATTGAAGATTTATCAAATTCAATCACTATTTCTAAATCCGAATTGTTTTGAATTATAAAATGTTGTCCTTCTTTGTGTTCGCAACTGCCATTAAAAAAAAGACCGAAAATAAATAACAATAAAATAGAATTATACTTTTTCATTTCAATCTAAAATTAGAAGTTAATAAAAAATTGCAGGGATAAAACCGAGTATTGGTATATGTACCGCAATATCTGTCCAATGCCATGTGCCACCTACGGGATTGAATGAACGATTTTGAAGTTCTGTACGAGGATTAGTATAAGGAGATGGTGGCCATCCTGTAACAAAACTATTTCTATCAAAATAATCTTCACTTCCAGCCACGTATCCGTCACTTTCACTGCCATAGTGTTTGTCAAAATACGCCGCACCCTTGTAACTTGCGTCTGCCTCAAACCAGCGGTTGTGGTGTCGCGGAGAATCAGGGTTTTTATCTTTTTCCATAACAACGCTTTGCAAACTTGGAAGACCTACCGAGAGTAAATACACAGGTCCGTGTTGTTGGCTCTGTATATAATGTCCGTATTCGTGTACAAACAAATGGTCTCGCCAATCGGCTTTGTATCCGCGAGGTCCCGCTGTGAAATTGCCAATTGTTACAGCGCCATCTATTCCTGCGTCTACTGCCGTCATACCATATCCGTATGATACACCTTTTACTTGATAAAAAATATTTGCTGATGCCATAGCCGAATGTCCGAGAATCGTTTGCGGCGACTGCCACGAAAAGCGAGAGATAAATTCCCATACTCGCGCTCCGTCGCTTTTATTCGGGTCGGTTTTCAATAATCCCATATCTATTTTCCAAGCATTGCTCATTTGATTGCCGTAATCTTTCCAAGCATTTGAAAGCATTTTCCCTGAATTTCCACCAGAGTTAGTGTTATAAACAACCCCGGCAGCAATTGTTCTAACAAGTGCTCCTACCAATCCTACAACGCCTGTTGTAAGAGTTGCCATAAGTTCGCCGCTTGGATCTGTGTATTTGAGTGGATTATTTAGGCAATAGCTATAACGATTAAACGACTGCGTATACCCCGGCATCTGCACATACGGATCCGCAGCCATAAACCGCCCCAAGACCGGATCATACAACCGCGCATTCATATTGATCAGTCCAAACTCCGGCAAATGTTCATGTCCTGTATAACCACGATTTGTAATACTTGTTCCCGATGTCAGCGTTTGTTTTCCCCACGCATCGTAATAGTAGCGAGTTTGAATAGTTTTATCCGACTTCGTTACCAACCGGATACTTCCCAAGTGGTCGGTATTCACATAATACAAAGAACGCGCTGCGCTTCCGTCTTTGACAGCTACCGCCGTCAAACCTTCGGGCGTGTAAATGTAGTCATAATGTTTGGTATTTCCGTTGGAAGTGTTCACTTCTTTTTCGTAATTTCCGATATAATACATCGCTTTTTTAGGAGAGTTGTTCTCATAATACGTCATTTTGTTGCGTTGGTTATCGGCATTGTACCAAAAATCCAATTTTTTCACAATACTGCCTTGCTGAGTAAGCGAAGAGGCTCGGTTATAAGAAGTATTGGTAATATCAAGCACCGGTGGAGTGTAGGATGGTACCGGATTGGAAATACCGTCAACAGCATGGTTGTTATTGAGGATATACTCGTAAGTTCCAACATCAAATTTAGTCTTGATATTACCGTTCGGGTGATAAGTAATGCTGTTTGCCGGTAGCCCATACGGAGTGATAGAGGTCAAACGATTCAGGTTGTCGTAATTGAAACCTTCATTCTTTCCGTTTGAAACGTCGTTACGGGAAGTTAAATTGCCGGTCGTTGCATTGAAACTGTAATTTATTTGGTCAAGAACGGTTGCGCCGTTTTTGAGTTGTATTTGGTTCGAAAGATGGTACGAATCGTATCCCGAAACCCGTATCAATCCATTGCCCAGTGTACTTTCCGTAATTTTCCCCAAGGCATCTATGGCATTGGGTTGCCAGAGCAGGGTGTTGTTTTCTTCATTGCGCATAGACGTTAACCAGCCATTGTTGTATTGATAGCTTATTTTCATACCCGACGGTGTTTGTCTTTCCACCATTTGACCGTAGGTGTTATAGATATAGCTTATCGTATAAGGTTGACCATCTATATTTTCGGTTACAGACGCCACTTGTCCCAAAGACGTATAGGAGTAAGAGCGTACAACGCTGTTGTTTTGCTTTATCGTTTGAATTTGCCCGATACCGTTTCCGGAAGTTACATACTGGTACGTCAGGGTTCTTTCCGGACAGATTTTCTCTATTATCCGTCCCGCCGCGTCATACTTGAATGTGGTCGCTTGACCGCGGGCATTGGTTTGCGAAATCAACTGCCCGTAAGCATTGTACTCATATTGGATGGAATTTACCAGATTAACATCCTTCAATGACTGTTGGAACCCTCGGTCGTCGTAAGTGATAGTGGTTACTGCGCCTGCGGTGGTTATTGTCAGCGGTTTTCTCAAGCTGTTGTAAGAATTATAATATACCGAATTACCGGCTTCATCGCTTGAACTATACACCGTTCCGTTTCCGTTTACCGTGGTATTGCGGTATGTCCCGTTCGGATTGGTTACTAATGTTATTAAGCCATTGTAGGAGTAAGATGTGGTACGCCCGATATTGATTTCCTTTAGAATCCGCCCGTAAGTATCGTACTCATATTCTACATATTGTGAACTCTTACTTCCATATCCGGGCAGGTATGAACGGTACAATTGTCCTTTTATATTATACTCCTTCTCGGAAACCACTTGTCCGGAAAAACCATGTGTTTGCTTTTTTATTTCTTGCCCGAACCCGTTAAACCAAGTTGTTTGAGCGCCCGAAACCAACGATTGAGCCGTTGTCTTAAACAGGTTATTGCCCGAAATATTCCAATTCGTAGAATAAGTAACCTTGTCGACAGAAGAAACTGTCTGTACAAGCCGTTGAAATCCGTCGTATTGATATTCAACCTTCAAGCCTGCAATATCGGTTTTTTCCAACAATACACCGGTTGCGGCATCGTATTTCGCCGACGAAATATTTCCCAGCGCATTGGTATTACTTGTTACAAAGCGTCCCGTAGCATCAAGGGTGGAACTTGTTGTAATGGTTGGACAATTAGCGGCAGTGGTAGTTACTGTGCGCAGATTTCCAAAGTTATCGTAATTGGTGTAATTAGTGGTAACCGATTTGGCGTGTCCAAAGAAATCAATCTTTTTAGTTAACCGGGCTTTCGCGTCGTATTCAAATTTTTTGGTTTCGGTAAATACACTTCCGACACCTCCTTTTCGCGTTGTTACCAGTTGAGTTACCCTGTTTTTAAACGGACTGTTTTTAGCTTCCCAAGTATACTTTGTTTCAGAGATTAAATTACCTTGGGTTTCAGTAACCAAGGAGAGACTTGGGCTTGCTTCATTTATTGAATACAAATAGCTGTATTTGGTTTCTTTCGTCATTCCGGTAAGATTGTCGACTGCGGTTTGCACGTTGAGGTACGGAAATATTACTTTCGAATTTAGCAAAGATGTATAATTACCATACGTGTAACTTGTGGTTGAAATCGGACTATTTGAAATAGTAGTTACCGTTTGCTTTACCGGATAAGTATTGAAATAGGTGGTATTATATCCGTATTGGGTTACTATTTTCTTGTTTTGTTCATCATAGTCCGCCCTGATTTCTTCAAATCCCAAGAAACCTTTTCCTTGCTGATGAACGCGAGCATTTTTATAAAAAAATGCGGTAGTGAATGATTGACTTTCAACGGAATGACGTATTTTGGTCACCACATATAACGATTGTCTGAATTTGCTAACTGGAAAGGTATAAGAAACAGACGTTTCCATGTAGTAACCGGTATTATCGGTAACCGGTTTATAATCGAAAGAAACTTTCTGATTCAAGCCGTTGGAAATGGAATTGACGAGCAAATTTTGCTTGCTGTCGAATGTCCGGATAACAAAAATATCATTCCACTTAGCATTGCACAATTCAGGAAAACCGTCTCCCCTAAAATCGGTTAAGGTAAATAGATCCATATTGTTTGTAATGGTCATAAGATTTGTTGGATAATTCTCAGACTGAAATGTCTCTCCGTCAAACAAACCTGCTTTTAGTGAAAAACCGGTTCCATTGCTTTGCGTGTATATAATATCTGTTTTACCATCCCGGTTAAGATCCCCGGCAAACCATTCGGTAACGTTCAAGTTAGATGGTAATATTTTCTTTTCAAATCCGGTTCCTGTTGAAAATAAAATATAATATTGAGTGCCGTTCTTAACTAAAATATCCGTTTTCCCGTCTCCATTGTAGTCTCCCAAAAGATATTTGCTTGAAATCGCATCCGTACCTGAATATATTAAGGAAAATGAAGAGCCGTTTAATTCGTAGATGTTGAATCCGGAAGTGGTTATTACCAATAAGTTGGTTTTCCCGTTGCCATTAAAATCAGCAACGTTAACGTCGCGAAAAATAGAAGCGCGGGAAGTTCCGGCGGTAATAGCAGAACTGCCGGAACTACGAGGGGAAGAATCAAAACGAGCAGGAGGACGGGTCGGACGACCATTATGGACCATTGTTCCCCAAGTTGTTATGCCTGTAGTTGTGATTGTTGATGAGCCATATTTATGAAGATTTTTTTCCGATTTTGTTAATATTTCATGTTTTCCGTCTCCATCAAAATCTCCAACAAAGGCATCAGGCGAGGCTGAATCAAAATATCCCGACGCAGAAAACAAAGAACCGTTAAAAATAAAATAATAATAACGATAAATGTTGTCTATTTTATTAATACGCACAACATCCATCAATCCATCTCCATTCAAATCGACAAGCAACAATCCCACAAATCCGGCATTCAAAGCAAGAGTGCTTTTTTTGATAAATTGCACAAAACCTCCGAAGTTGCTATAAGTCAAATATAAAGTTGCCACATCTGACGACGAGTAGGAGGATTTTTCCGGATAAGAGATAAAATCCGTTCTTCCGTCTCCGTCAAAATCGGCATACAACGGACGGACACCTTCTTTGTTTGTCGATAAGCCTGCATAATATTCAGTTCCATATTTAGCAAAAGCCCCATGATCTCCCCAATCCATTACTGTAGCATTATATCGGATTCCGTTTTGTCCGTATTCTTCCACTTCGGTCAATTTGGAATAAAAACCATCATAATAGTAATTGAATTTATACTCCCTGACAGTCGAACCGTAAGCGCTGCATTTGATTTTCGTTAAAATAACACTTTGCCCGATTGACTTTCCGGCAATATATGAAGTTGACTTATCGGTGCGGGTTTCGTAGAAAAATTCAATTTTGTTGTAAGGATTTAATCCGGCAGCAGTATTTCCGGTATAGTCTATTTGCTTTAAGCGAAGTTCACCGGTTGCAGCATCATTTTCGTAGGTATAAGTCATATAATTGCCGTTGCCATCGGTAACTTTCTTGAGCAACCAAGCATAGGCAGCACTCCCGTCTTTGGGTTTAATGTAAGAATCTGCCGAAGATCCGTATTCCATTATCCATCCTTCCTTGTTTTTTATTTCAAAACCCAAGTATGAATTAAGCGTTTTACAAGTAATATCAAGGTGTGCTTCTATCTCTGTCCGGTAAGTAGAGGAAGCAGCCAAATTGGTTCCGGATGTACGCATCAACCGTTGTCCGTCCAACATCAGATTATCGGAATTAGTCAATTGAGGGACAGCAATCTCTCCGTCGTGATAGAGCGTTTTACCTGTACGGACAATTGCCGATACCGCGCCTAAACTCCAACCATAACCAACCAAGCCGTTTCCCGATTGACTATTATAAACCACCGAAATATTCGGCTGTATACCGCCTGTTCCGGGCATTACTTCGATGGGGATTTGATAAACAGCAGCGCCGGTCGGACTTGCGGATGCTCCTCCTGCGATTGTTCCCACTGCATAATTTGTGTTGAGGGTTCTTGGCGCGTATGGATTTGTCACCGACGGCGCACTTTGATAGGAAGCAGGCTCCAACATGCGATCATTAGTATACGCCCAAAATTCTTTTCCCCCTGCCGCACTAAATGAAAATCCCGGTTTCAGACTTATTTCGTCGCGGGCGACATGCGTTTGTGAGGTTGTTACCGGATTAGAAAGTACTATGCTTTTTGCTCCGTAACTGTTCTCAATAACACATAATGCCGCTATAAATAGGAAAATATATTTTTTCATTATTTTACTTTTTTTAATTAAAAATGTATTACTTTGTCATTAATCACTGTTTAACAATTTTCCATTTGGAAGTATTTATGCCTAAATGGATATTAAGAAGATAAACTCCAGGATTGCCCGATATGATTAGATAGGTACGTTCCGATTCGATTCTCTTCGTCTCAATCAAACGTCCCGATGAATCGAAAAGATGCATATAGTTTTCATCACCCAGATTTAGAGAAGTTATTTCCACACATATCTCGCCTTGGGTTGGGTTGGGGTAAATGGTTATCTGTTTATTGCCTAATGCTACGGAAAAGATCTTCTCGTTTTCCAGCTCAACTTCATCTATTAGTTCATTCTCCGGCTCGTTTATTTTTGCAGACCGGAGGGTAAATGTACTACGAGACTCCATGTTGCCATCATTGTCATAAGTATATTCTACTGTTCTTTGAGAAAACAGACTCAACGCAATCCCCGAAAGCAATATCAATAGGTAATATCTTGTTTTCATATTCGTATGCTTATTTTTTTTCCAATTCCTTAATTCTTTTATCTTGTTCTATAATTTTCTTATCCTGCTCTATCATATAAAGCGTCAACTCCTCAATCTTTTGCAACAGTTTTATCTGAAACTCTCCCATATCCAACCCATTAGCAATCATATCGGCAGCTGATGGTATTTCCGGCAGGTGTTTGTTTGCTTGGATGAAATCGGATACTTCGTTGAGTGGACGTAAAACGTAATCCTTTTCAAAGACAAAGTCGGCACCGACGTTAGTATTTACTTTTATTTCGTGGGCGCGGATAATACCGGCGACATCAAGTTTGTAGTAAGCATCCATTCTGCCGATGCCCACATTCCCTCCTCTTGCATTTAGTAATAATGGAGCAACGTCTACGCCATCATGTACTGATTGAATATAACTTACATGGGAAGTACTATTTACCCCCATATATAATACTTGGGCGTTTCCTCTTATTGCAAAGCCATTGGCTTGATTTTCATGAAATGTAGGATTTCCTTCCGCTTTTACTTCCAATTTGGCTGCCGGATTTGTGGTACCAATACCAACATTCCCATTTGTGTTAATTGTAAAAAATGGACTAGTAAATTCGGAGTCAGTCAATTTTCCTTGTCCGATAGCGAAAGTATTATTATTATAAACAGTCCCAATAGACCATGCATAGGTGTCTTTTCTGATTAAATTGATGTATTGTCCGCTATTCGTTGGTTTGGTTATGACTATATTGCCCTGATACCTTTCATCCGGATTACAACCTTCGGGAGATATTGACATTTTTCCTTTTATGTTTTGGGTTCCAAGATTATGTAAAATTTTTGCCCATACTCCTACACCATCTGCATGTGTACTTCTAAAATACATAGTTGGAGACGTATTACTATTGCGTATGGCGATTTGTCCTCCATACCGGTTGTGAGCACTATTAGATCTATGTCCCATGTTAATACCCCAAAACCATCCTGAAGATTCAGGTGCATTATCGGCACTTTCAGCATCATAAAAGCCGTTTTGCCATAAATTATTCCAATTAGTTGCAGTGTGTGGATAGTTTATCAATAATCTGTCTGTTTGAGTCGTTCCGGCTACATCTAATTTCGCTTGCGGATTCATGGTACCGATACCTACGTTACCACTTGTATTAATTGCAAAAAATGGACTGGTAAATTCGGAGTCAGTCAATTTTCCTTGTCCGACAGCGAAAGTATTATTATCATAAACAGTCCCAATAGACCATGCATAGGTGTCTTTTCTGATTAAATTGATGTATTGTCCGCTATTCGTTGGTTTGGTTATGACTATATTGCCCTGATACCTTTCATCC
>Ga0209737_10000294_pt1 | contig 43761 bp, 40 predicted proteins | sample TergutCu122P3_FD_187284 | JGI IMG/M metagenome (GOLD analysis project Ga0209737, IMG submission 187284) | Cubitermes ugandensis P3 segment gut microbial communities from Kakamega Forest, Kenya - Cu122 P3 (SPAdes) (version 2) | ecosystem: Host-associated > Arthropoda: Insects > Digestive system...
ATACTGCAAACATAGCAGAGGTAAAACGCTCATTAGGACTTCCTATGTATGAAGCCCCCAATAAAGTAGATGAATTAAAAAATCCGTATGTACCTGCAACACCTATAAAAGTTGAAGCGATAAAGGATGCATTAAAGCATTTTGAAATAATTTAAGAGTTTCAGAAATTCGCACATTTGCAATACACAATTACCTCTATATATAATAGAAGCGCAAGGAGGGATTGCCTTATGAAAAAGAAAAGAATATACTTGACCGATACCGAATGGCGATATTTGATACATAGCCTTAACACCCTCAAAACAAAACTGCACAGCGAGGGGCAATACACCGACACGGTGGACGAGGTTATGTTAAAGGTAATGACTGCACCTATTAGAAAAGCAAAAATAATATAAAGCGCGAAACTATGAGCCGTCTGTTCTTAAAGAATAGGCGGCTTTTTCCATTTAAGATAGTTGCTTTATTTACGGCTCTGTTCTATTAACTCATTTATGTAATATCGAAAATGCGTTTCAAAAAGCACACCGCATATATTATTGATTACAACCAATTCGTTCTCAAATTCGGTTATTGAAAGTTTGGCAATTTTATCAAGCATATTTCGCAGAATTTCTTTTTTTACGTAATGACCGATACAGGGTTTTGGCTTTGACATTTGATAAAACATATGCTCATGCGTTTTTTTATTAGGATTTAACCATGTTTCCGCTGTTCCCTCAATACCAAAACAATCCGCATGGTCTATTTTATAAACCGCTCCGCTTTCGTCCCTTAAAAAATCCAAGTTATCCCTATCGCCAAGTATGAATGATAAATCCGATAATATTTCACATTCTTCTATTTTGCTGTATTCGTCATAACTTAATTTTTTAGAATTGGGAATGAAATCAACGGCACAAGCGGGATATTCAAACTCATGGGGCTTTGCCGGAACAACAAGCCGCACACGGGCAACGTGCAATTCTAATTTTGATGCAAGCACATAAAACATAAACTCACAGGCAGCAACATGAGCCTGTGCTGATTTAATGATATATTTGTTTTCTGTGTTGTTGATGTCCGTTGCTAAATATAACTGACCGCTAAAACCTTCGCCCCGTGCCTGATGATACGGTTCATAAGTCAAATCTTTGGAATTTATAATATAATCTGCATTTATCATTTTCATAACTCCATATATAAAATAGGTATCGTTCTATATCTTATTATAACTGATAAACATAAATATCTCAATTCATTTTTACATAGCCGTCTTTGTTTCGACAGAGGCGGCTATAATACCAGCGAATTTTTCAAATTCGCGGAAAGGAGGAACCCGCTATGTCAAAGGTTATAGCGATATGCAACCAAAAAGGCGGCGTAACCAAAACCACGACAACGGCAAATCTCGGTATCGGGCTTGCTATGGAGGGTAAAAAGGTGCTGCTTGTGGACGCAGACCCGCAAGGCGACTTAACTACTTCTTTGGGTTGGCAAGACAACGAAAACCTATCCGTTACGCTCTCGACCATAATGGATAACATTATCAATGACAGGGAGTTTGACCATTACGGCGGTATTTTGAAGCACGACGAGGGCGTTGACCTTATTCCGGCAAATATTGAGTTATCAGGTATGGAAATGAGCCTTGTAACGGCTTTGAGCCGCGAGTTTACTCTGCGCCAGTATCTTGACCGAATAAAACACGATTACGATTATGTGATTATTGACTGTATGCCGAGTTTGGGAATGATTACGATAAACGCGCTGGCAGCGGCTGATAGTGTTATTGTGCCTGTTCAAGCACAGTATCTACCCGCAAAGGGCATGACGCAGTTGATGAAAACAATCACAAAAGTTAAAAAGCAGATAAACCCGAATTTGAAAGTGGACGGCGTTTTGCTCACCCTTGCGGATATGCGTACAAACCTTGCGAAAGCTACGGCAGATACGATACGCAAGCAGTATGGGGGCGTGTTGACAATCTTTAAGACGCAGATACCCGTTGCCGTGAAAGCGGCGGAAACAAGCGCAGCCGGACAGAGCATTTTCGCTTATGACAAAGGAAGCAAGGTTGCAAAGGCGTATGCCGACTTTACAAAGGAGGTGTTGAAGGTTGAAGAAAGAGCTAAATCTAAACCTCCCCACAGCAGATGACCTCTTTACTACGCAGGCAGAACGGGACGAAGCCAATCTTGAAAAGGTTGTTATTTTACCTTTATCCGAAATAAGCGATTTTCAAAATCACCCGTTTAAGGTGAGAGTGGACGCGGATATGCTGGAAATGTCCGAAAGCATAAAAAAGGTTGGCGTGTTAGTCCCCGGTCTTGTACGACCGAAAGAGGGCGGCAGCTATGAAATGGTCGCCGGACACCGCCGAAAAACGGCAAGCGAGCTGGCGGAGCTTGAAACAATGCCCTGCATTGTCCGAAACTTAACGGACGATGAAGCTACTATTATAATGGTAGATAGCAATTTACAGCGTGAAAAAATCCTGCCGTCTGAAAAGGCTTTTGCCTATAAGATGAAGCTGGACGCTATGAAAAGGCAGGGACAACGCACGGATTTAACTTCTCGCCCAATGGTCGAGAAGTCATTTAGCGTTGAAACTGTTGGTAAAGAAGCTGGCGAAAGTGCAAGACAGGTACACCGCTTTATCCGCTTGACCGAATTATTGCCCGAACTTTTAGAAATGGTAGATAATTTGATATTAAACGAAAAACCGCAAATCGCTTTACGCCCTGCCGTTGAATTATCCTACCTGCCGAAAGAACAACAGCGGTATGTCTTGACGGCAATCGAAAGCGAAGCCTGCACCCCCTCACATGACCAAACGCTGCGTATGAGGGAAAAATCAAAGGAAGGAGTGTTGGACGAGGACGAAGTATTTTCCATTATGCAAGAAGAAAAACCAAACCAAGTAGAGCAATTCAAGCTGCCGAAAGACAAGATAAGCAGATTCTTTGCGCCGGGGACGCCTGCCGAGAAGATACAAAGCGACATTGTAAAAGGGCTTGAACTTTTACGGCAACGGGAACGCCACCGAAACGACGCACGGTAGCATGAAAACTCTACTGACAAGGGAGTATTCCGTCCTTTTTTAAGGCGGTCTGCGGGGTTTTCCGCTGTTCCCCCCTCTCACACTCTCCCCCCTCGAACCAGCTAACCAGCCGAAAAAGAAATATTTGTGCTGATTGTAGAATTGCATATATTTTTTATTTGGCTACAATGGTAAATGAAAGGCGGTGCTTTTATGCAAAAAATAAGTATCATTATCGCGTTTTTAATAGCCCTGTTAGTTGGCTGTACGCAAATTGATAAATTGAACGGCGTAAATTCGGATATGGCGGCAGACTTTTCTTTTTCGGCTGGTAAAACGGAAAACACATCCGAAACGGAAGATAAAACGGATATAAGCAGCTATTCCGATGAAATCACAGGCAAAACCAAGCCGTCAGAAAGCCGGACAAACGAAAAATCAAGCGCAACAGCGGAAATATCCGGCATTAACGGAAATTACGATGTAAGCAAACCGGCAAACCCGCCTGCGGCAAGCGCACAATCCCAATCACAGCCGCCGTCAAGCCAAGCATCATCAAAATCCGAACCCTCTAACTCTGCGCCGCCCACATCAAGCGAAGCGGCACAAAGCAACCCGGACACAACGCCGTCAACACCCGCTATACCCGAATATGAGGTTTTGGGGCTTGACTATCTGAACGGCGTATTAAAGGGAATGAACGACCGCAGAGCGGCGTTGGGGTATCCGCCGGCAACGCTCGACAGCGCGTTATCAGATGAATGTCTTGTGCAGGCAAAGAGAATGGCGGACGCGGAGCGTACCTTTCATTCCGAAAAGCCGACAGGCTGCGAGGGTGTGGCGAAAGTGCCGTATAACTTCCCCGCCGAGTTATTGGGCGACCAAATGTGTAACCATGTGGCGGACTTCACCTACAAATCCACGGTAAAAATCGGTATAGCCGTCGTAAGAAACGGAAACAACCTCTTTATTGTGGTGCAAGGCGCAGCGTAATAAACTAAAACTAAAAAACATTCGGAAACAGGCTCTTTCAAAAAATTGAAAGGGCTTTTTTCATGCCTAAAAAGGCAGAAAGGAAAGATGATTTATGAAAAAATCAATCAGTATTTTATTGGCAGTTATAATGATTGCCGGACTTTTTTCGGGTATTGGCGTTCCCACCGTCAATGCCGCGCCGGGAAGCAACCCCGAAATATATTGCTACGGCGGTTTCGGAAGCCCCGGAGCGTTGGAATACCGACGCAACGATACAGGGGAATGGGTGGATATATCCTGCCCATATTGGCGAACAAGGGAAACGGGAGCCGTTTCATTTTGCCTTGAAAGCGATATGGACTCCCCGAACGGCGAAAGTTACAGGCAGGTCAATTTCAGCGCGGTATATTCCGCGGGAACTCTGAACGGAATAAGAGCAATGCTTTTACACGGCTATCCCAACGATTACAACGGGTTGTCGGAAGATGAAGCCCATTACGCCACCCAAATCGCAATATGGAGTTGGATGTACGAAAACGCGGGCGTAGGCTATTCCATTTATGATCCGGGCAGGATACGCGCCGGAGCCGGATATACGGGTGTATATAATATGTATCACAGGCTTTTGAATTACGCCCGCAATAACGACCAAAATGTAGGCGCGCACGGCATCAGCGTATCGCCCTCGACCGTTGTGCTGAACAGCGTGGACGGTCAGATACAGGGAACAACGACCGTTTCATTTTCTAACCTTAACGGGCATTTCAGCGTTGACCAGAGCAAGCTGCCCGCGGGCGTTACGATTACGCCGACAACGGGGTATCACGGTCAGACCCTCACAATCAGGTCAACCTCGGCTTTTAACGGCGATACGGTTACGATGAACAATGTAATTATCGGATATGACAGCCGCCGTCCCTCAAATGTGTTTTGGTATGAGCCGAGCGACCCAAGCTATCAGAACATGGTCACATTCGATATGAATTTTGAAGCGGCGGCATACGCAAGCCTTTCATTCCGCGTCAACGCGGGAAATTTAAGTATTATCAAAACGACAAAAAACAACAACGGAAACGTGGCAGGGTTTCAATTTGAGGTGCGAAATTCGTCTAACATCCTTATCGGAACCTACACCAGCACTTCCACAGGAAAAATTGATATTCCTAACCTCGTACCGGGCTGGTATTCGGTGCGTGAAATCAATTTAAGCGAGGATTTTGTGCAACCGGCACCGAACCCCGTCAGCGTGGAGGTCAAAGCCGGACAGACCGCCAGCGTGTCTTTCGACAACGTGAAAAAGCGCGGAATAATCACCATTCAAAAAGTGAACTCCAATCCAAGCATGGGAAATTACAGCCTTGCCGGAGCCGTTTTTGAAATCCGCGATCAAGGAAACACCCTTGTGGATACCGTAACGGTTCCCGCCAGCGGAATCGGGACAAGCAAGATTCTCGACCTCGGCGTGTACCGTGTCACGGAAAAATCCAGCCCGCCGACAGGGGGCTTTGTCCGCAACACCGAAACATTTACCGTCGCTTTGACAGGTTCACAGGGAACGGCGGAAATCGTTTATTCCCCCGTCTGCGTAATACCCGAACTTCCGCAAGTGGCAAGGATAAATGTCGAAAAGTATAACGCGAACCCAAGCATGGGCGACTATGATTTGCGCGGCACAACTTTTGAAATCTTTTACCCTAACGGAAGTCTTGCCGATACCGTAATTGTCGGGAGCGACGGGAAAGGTCAGTCAAAGGATTTACCGCTCGGCAAAGGCTATAAGGTAATTGAAAAAACCGCAAGCTACGGATTTACCCGCAATAAAAACACCTTTACCGTTGACCTTAACTACGGCGGCGAGGATAAGACGGTCATATATGAAACCGTCCGTATTCCCGAATATCCGCAGACCGGGCAAATTAAAATCTATAAGTACAACAGCAACCCAAGCATGGGTGATTACAGCTTAAAAGGCGCGACCTTTGAAATAAGGAACACCGTCACGGGCACGTTGATGGATACCGTTGTGGTGGACGAAAACGGCTACGGAATTTCCAAGCAATTACCCCTCACACAGCCGGGTAAATTTTCGTATTCCGTGCGTGAAACAAAAAGTCCGTGGGGCTTCTTTATCAATTCAAACACCTTTTATCCTGTGCTGTCATACGGCGGTCAGGAGGTTGAAATCGTCTTTACCGATGTGTTGGTTCCCCAAAGACCGCAGACGGGAATTATCACGGTGGAAAAGCGCGATATTTACAATAACACCTCTCCAAGCGGCGACGCGACCTTAAAAGGTATGGTTGTAGAAATTTGGGATTCCGCAAGGACAACCGTATTAGATACCCTTTACTGCGGTAATGATGTGAAAATGTCCTCGATTGAACTAAAACTCGGAAATTACTATTACCGCGAGAAAAATCCGCCCGTGGGCTACACCCACGACCCGACATTCCATCCGTTTTCAATAGACTACGCAGGGCAGGAAGTCCCGATTGTATATATCAGCAGAACCTTGACGAATAAACCGATTGAGGGACAAATAAGCCTTGTGAAGCACAGCGATACCCCCAATATGAGCGTTGACCCGCCCGACCCGCAGATAGAGAAACCCGTTAAGGCGACCTTTGAAATCTATTTGAAGTCGGCAGGCTCATACGCAGACGCGAGAGAGCGTGAGCGTGACCGTATCACTACCGACCCCGAATCGGGTTATGCCATTTCAAAGAAGCTCCCGTATGGACGCTATGTGGTTTCGGAGGTCGAAGCAGAGGGTGATGTTACGCTCGTTAAACCTTTTGAGGTATTTATAAACAGCGAAGGGCGCGTGTACCCGTTCATTCTGAATAATCCGACATTCCATTCTCTGCTCCGCGTTTTGAAAGTTGACGCGGAAACAGGCAGGCAGATACCCGCAGACGGAATAATCGTAAAAATTTGGGACATTGCCAATAATCGTTGGGTAACACAAACGCTGAACTACCCCTTTATTCAGGAATTATCAGAATTTCAAACCACAACGGACGGAACCGTTGTCTTGCCAAGTCCCTTGCCAAGCGGAAATTACTTGTTGTACGAACAGCCGGATTCAAAATGCTACGGCTATACTTTGACAAGCGACCCGGTTCCCTTTACAATCCACAGCACACAAAAAGACCCTGTAATATTAGAGGTTCTTTTAGCGAACAAACCCGTCAAGGGACGGATTACCGTTGAAAAGACAGGCGAATTACTGACAGGCGTTGAAACTCTGAAATCAGAATTTGGAACACGGTATATTCCTCTCTTTTCACAGGTTCCAACAAACGGGCAGATTTTCGTCATAAAAGCCGCCCGTGATATTGTAACCCCGGACGGCACAATCAGGGCAAAAGCCGGGGAAATCGTTGACACTCTTACCATTAAGGATGGTTTCGCTACCTCAAAGCTGCTTTATTTGGGCGACTATATCTGCGAGGAAACCTTTGCCGGGGAGCCTTTCATCAAAAATCCGAAGCAATACCCCGTTTCTTTGGTATTTGAGGACGAGCATACTCCCGAAGTGTCCTCTGCCGTCAAGGTGGAAAACAAAAGGCAGACGGTGGAACTGGAACTGATTAAGCTCATGGAAAAACCCGTTGACGCCCCTGCCGGATTTGACCCGTTCAAGGATGTCGTTTTCGGCATATTTGCCGCAGAGGATATAACAGACCATACGGGCAAGGTAGTCATACCGAAAGACGGACTGATAGCCCTCATGTCACCTGACAGTACGGGAAAGGCGACGCTTGCCGCCATGCTCCCGTTTTGCAAGGTTTACGCAAAAGAATTGAAAACTAATATCTTTTATGACCTTAACAGCACAATCTATCCGCTTGATATATCATGGCAGGGCGAGGATGTGGCTGTCGCTAAATTCAAGCTGACGGGTAACGGTATCGCTATCCCCAACGAATTGAAACAGGGTAAAATCGTGGTGCAGAAAAACGGCGAAATGCTTGTCGGCGCTGTTAAGACCGTAGTGGACGGCGTTGACATCTATACGCCTGTCTATGAGGTTCGCGGTTTGCCTGATGTAACATTCCGCGTGTACGCTGACGAAACGATTTACGATGTTTACGGCAAATTACTTTATAGCAAAGGCGACCTTGTAGATAGTTTCAAAACTGACAGCACGGGGCGCGGCGAGAGCAAGCTGCTCCATCTCGGACGCTTCCTTTTAGTTGAGGATGTGCCGTTTGGATATGTCGGCGAAAACAAATACCCCGTTACGCTCGGTTTTGACGGCGAAATCAGCGAGATAATCACCAAAAACGTGATAATCAATAACGAACGCCAAAAGGCGGCGTTGTCGCTTGATAAGATTATGGAAATGCCGGAAAATGCGCCCGAAGGTTTTAACCCTTACGCAAGCGTTCAGTTTGGCTTGTTTGCCAAAGAAGATGTTAAGGCGTTTAACGGCGAGGTAGTAATCCCTGCCGGAGCGTTGCTTGAACGGTTCGGCGTGGGTTCGGACGGAAAGGCGGAAATCAGAACCGACCTCCCCGTTTCAAACAGTTTCTTTATAAAAGAATTGTCAACGGCGGCGGGTTATGGACTGAACGAAACCGAATTTGATGTAGTGTTTGACTACGCTCCCGACAAAGGCAAGGTTATTGAAATTGCGGTAAACGGCGGTAAACCCATTGAAAACAGGCTCATGCGCGGTTCATTGCGGATTATTAAAGAATTTGAGGGGCGCGTGGTTCCCATTCCAAATATCCCGTTTACGGTTGTCGGTGAAACCACAGTCGGCACAACCGTCACGATTGAAGCAATAACCTCGGAAACAGGCGAAATCTTTTTAGAGAACTTGTTAGTCGGAAGCTACCGAATAATCGAATTGGAAAGCGACCTCACAATCGGGTATGTGTTAAGCCCCGAAGAAAACGCCGTTATCGCCGCTGACGAAATAGCCAAACTGACTATCAATAACAGGCTTATGCGCGGCGATTTGTTGATTATCAAGGAATTTGAAAACAAGGTGTACCCCGTCGCCGGGATAAAATTCACCGTCACAGGAAAGACCCTAACGGGCGAGGACTATTTTGGCGAATTTGAAACGGACGAAAACGGACGCATTTTTATTGAGGGGCTTTTAATCGGGAATTACGAAATTTCCGAAATCGGCAGCGATTTGACGATTGGTTATGTATTAAGCGAAACGCAAGCTGCCGTCATCGCTCACGAACAGCTTACCGAAATGACCATCCACAACCGTTTAATTCGCGGTAATGTACGCCTTGTCAAATTAGATTCAGCCACAGGCAAACCGCTTGCAGGCGCGGAATTTACGCTCTATGACCCGGACGGGAATATCGTCGGCGTTTATGTTTCAAATGAAAACGGCGAGATTTTTGTCGAGGGGTTGGCTTACGGAATCGGATATAAATGGGTTGAAACGAAAGCCCCTGACGGTTTCAAAATTATAAGCGGTGAAATCTTGTTTGACATCACAGAGGACGGCGTAACCGTGGAACTGAACGCGGATAATGACAGAATCCCGCCGCCAAGCGACAACCCGAAAACAGGCGATGACAGCAATACGATTATATGGCTTGCGCTCATGGGCGTATCGCTTATCGGCATAGTGCTGACCGTAAGGCGCAGAAAAACAAAGGTGAGCGAATGAGTTATTTAATCACAGGGCTTATATGCTTTTTTGTCGGAGCGACTTTTGGCGTATTTATTATGAGCGCGCTGTCGTTGGCTAAACACGCGGATGAAGCTGCGCAAAAAGAATTGGAGGAAAAATTCAATGGAACCTAAAACAATTATGGCGATTATCCTTGTCGCCTTTATCGTGGGCGCGGCTGTATGGCTGCATATCCGTAAAAAGAAGAAAGACAAAGAATAATCATTAAGCGGGGGGCGGTTTTGAAAGAAGCCGCCCCTTTAACATACCAAAATAAAACGGAAAGGGTTTTGAATATGAATAACATGGCAAAGTATCAGCACCTTCGCACACTTGATACAACGGTATCGGGCAGACTATTATACCTCATACTCATGGATATTACCGACACTAACGGCTCGGTCGTCATTCCGCAGCGCAGTATCAGCGACGCTATCGGACTGTCAAAAGGAACGGTCAGCCGCAATCTGCGGAAGCTGCGGGACGGCGGCTACATTAAAGTGGTTTCGCAATATCACAGCGACGGCGGCAGAGCCGCAAATAAATATATTATAAAGTAAAGGACAGGTGATGAAAATGGATAAAAACAAATTAGCGCAAAGGATATATGATTTTTTAAGCGAGAATGACGCTTTACCGCACGACGATACGACCGTAGAGGAAGTCAAGGAATCCCTTGCGGTTTTACCTGATGTCGAAAGAATGGCAAAGGATATTGAGGATGTCAGCAATTCATTCAGCCATTCGGTATATCTAAATACCGTAAAACCCCTTTTACTTTCATTGGAAAAAGTCAAGGCGGAGTTAAGCAGGCGCATGGTGGGCAATACGGGATATGAAGTGCAACACGCTATTCATATAGGCGACAAGGAAATCATATTTGCCGTTGATATGAACGCGGATAAGGGAAACTATTACCTTGTCTGCAACGCCACGCGCAACGAGCTTTTTGAGAGCTTTACGGAAGGCAGCGGCAGCGGCGATTTTCTTGAAATGATGAAAGAATTTATTGACCGCGTTGGCAGACAGATCGAAGCGGTGCGGAGCGAACAGGAGCAAATCAATCTGCCCGATGCGATTTTCACCGCAGAGCATTGTTTTTCGTTGGATTATAAGATGGATATAAAGAATAAGGTTGTCGCAATCAGAGCCGATGTGTTTCGCCCGGAATACCGCCGCGGCGATAATCAGCTTGTCTATGTGACCGGGGGCTTCGGCGCGAACGCGAACTCACGGGGTAACGCCGTCTTTTGTTATAAATTAAATAATGGCGAAAGCACCCGTTTTGAACGGTATGATGTGCTTGGCGAGATACGCCCCGAATCCATGCCCGAATGGGCGAAAGAAAAGCTGGCGGCGGTAAAAGAAAAAATAGCCGCAAGCCATGATAATTCAAAGAAAGGCAGGGATGACGCGAGATGAACGAAAATAAAGAAATAAACGCGGGATATGAAATCACCGAAAAGCTGACTGTCGGCAATTCCGTTTTCGTGCTTGGCAAAAACGAAACAAGGTACGGCACGAAGTTTGTTACTTGGGAAGCGAAAAAAGACAGTCCGACGGATTACTTTTGGGGGCATTATATCGGTAATTATCCCGACGCGCGGGAGGATTTATACAAACGGGCATTTGAAGAAGCGCAGATGATAAATCCGGGCTTACAGAAACGCATGGACGAAAAGCTGCCCGATTTTTGTATGAGTACGCAAAAGGACGACGGACATCTGATTGTTATTAAAAAGGACGGACAGCGTTATGAATATGCCGATATATCGTCTGACGAACCCGCCGAAAATAAAGAAATGGCAAAGTATTTCAATAACCTGCTCGGCGTTACAAAAGCACAGGAAACCGCTATGCTTGCGGGGTGTACCCTCGGCTGGAATATGTCCGCCGCCAATCCCGCAAACTACGACAATGATGGCAATCCCATAAAATCAAAGCCGAAAAGCAGAGATGACGCGCGGTGAGGGAAATGTTTTATGAACAACAGAATAATAAGAATAAGCGACGGGCGCGTTTATCATTGCGCCGACTGCTCTTACCGAAACCGCGAAACAGGCTTTTGCGGTTTTTGTATGCGTAAGGTTATTGACGATATAAAAATACAGAAAAACAAGAAAAAGGAGGAAACCGAAAATGGACTACAAGCTGACAGCGTTTGAGGATAACGAAAAGGATTTTATTTACCGAATGGAGGGTGAAAAAGCCGAACGGCACGGCGCAATCGGATATATGCGGCTTGACTTCGGAAAAGGCGGTAAAGAGTTTTGGACGACATGGTTTGACAGTCAAAAGCACTTGAAAACCCCGGCGTTCAAAGCCGAGTTTGACAGCGTTATAAATTTTTTACGCAGCGGTATGGAATACCCTATTTTCAGCAATCGCCGGGAACTGCGGATATTTTATTTAGGACATTCCGATTGGCAGGTTATAGACCGTGTTGTGGGTTTCAAAATACAAACGGCTGATTACACCTATTTTGCCCGTTGCAGACCGTCCACCGACGATTATGATGTGTATGTTTTCGCTTATGACAACCGCTTGCTTTTACCCGAATTGGCGGGAAAACATGAACTGCCGGAAAAATGTTACAGCATTAAACCGCACAGCGGCGAGCTTGTATCAATATACCGCGGGGAAAACGGTTATATCCCTTGTGATATATCAAAGCCTACCCCGGAAGAAAACCGTTTATTTGCCGATACATCAAATAAGATTTTCGGTATCACGCGGGCGCAGGAGGAAGCTATGTTGGCAGGCTGTATGTTCGGTTGGAATACCACCGCAGCAAAACCGTGGAATTATGACCAAAACGGCAATTTCAAGCAACCGCAACAGAATAAAAATGAACACGAACGATGAAGAAAGGAGGTGTCCCCCGTGGCAAAATACCAACGCATAACGAAGTTGTATGAAACGACCTTGAAACAGGTCACGAACAATAAATCCGCATGGACGGATTTTCTAAACTCCGCCTGCCGGAATTATAAATGCCGTTTTGACGAGCAGATATTGATTTACGCCCAGCGCCCCGACGCGACGGCGGTATTGGAAATTGAAAAGTGGAACAAACTGTTTGGACGGTGGGTAAAAAAGGGTGAGGGTACGGGTATTGCCGTTTTTGATGACGAGCATAACGGCGAAACGCGCTTGAAACACTATTTTGACATTACCGATACCCATGAGGGCTATTATTCCCGTCCCGTTTCCGTTCCCCTTTGGCAAATGGAACAGAGGTACGAAGCCGAAGTCATTGAACACTTGGAAAACCACTTTGGCGAACTGGACGACACCTCTACCATTGCCGCCGCCCTCATATCCGCGGCGAAGAACGCCGTTGACGATAATATAACGGACTATCTTTCCGAGCTTATGAATATCCGCGAGGACAGCTTTTTAGAGGATTTGGACGAATTGAATGTCGAGGTTGAATATACGGCGGCGTTACGCAACAGCGTGGCGTATATGCTTCTGACCCGCTGCGGCATTGACGCGGCAAACTATTTTGAAGCAGATGATTTTCAAGCCGTTATTGACTTTAACACCCCTCGAACAGCCAATGCCCTCGGTATAGCGGCAAGCGACATCGCGGAAACCTGTTTGCGTGAAATATCGGCAACGGTGCTTAATCTGCAAAAACAGGAAAAAAAGATAAATCGCACATTTGCAAAGCCGGAGCGTTCCGGCGATAATAATATCGTAAATAAAAATACGGAAAGGAGCATTGAACATGGAACTGACATATCGGACGGAGGACGGTTACAGAATACCCAATCTGACCGTGCCGGAGGAACAGCCCGTAACCCTTGGCAAATACGCATTACTCCGCAAAAAATATCTGAAACAGAACAAGAGGATAACATTCGTCAATCTTCTGACGACAGGCAAGCTGAACGCGCATCTGACGGAAATCGAACAGACCGCGAACGAGAGGTTGGAGCTTCTGACCTCACAGATGGCGAAACAGGAAGGCGTGAACGAGCAGATGAAAGCGACCGATCAGATGAAGTGGGTGGGGCTGATGAATTCGATACGGCAGGCGGCGGAGGAAACGATTTACAACGACTTAATATACGCATAAAGCCGTTCCCGGAACAACCATTTCAACAATTAACGCTAACAGGCGAAGCGGAGGAAAAAAGGGTTATTAACCCACAACCTCCGCTTTTTTCTATCTCTCAACAGATTATAGATGAAATATTGACAAGCGGCGGCAACGAAAGCGACAGCATATACCGCATTATTGCCTATTTCAAAAAAGACTACACCCCCGCCGACAACGCCGCTTTTCTTGAACGCGAATACAAAATCGGCGGCAAGGGCTTTGTCTTTAATAATAATCATGTTTCGGTATGGTTCAATGAACGCGGAATCCATACCGCCTACGGCGATACCGCATTAAACGCCGCAGACGCGACCCTTATCACATGGGAACAGGCGGCAAAGCGTATCCGTGAACTGCTTGACTTGGGACGGTATGCCCCGCAGAGCGAACTGGATAAGGCGGACGGCGTTGAAATAAAAGCCCTTGCCGATGATTTGTGGGATTTGAACCGTGACCTTTCGGGTGATAGAAAATTATCTTTTATTTACCCGGATATTAAAAGCAACAATCATCCTGATGACACCACCCGAATTGCCGAAATAATAGCGCAGCCGGAAAGACGGCAGGAAATCCTTGACGGGCTGCGTGAGCTATATGCCGAATACGAACAGGACAACGATGTACTCCGCTTCCGTCATTCATTCCGTTATTTGCGTGATTCATTAGCGGGGCTTGAAGGGTTACAGCGTGAGCCGCTTGTATTCACCGCTGACGAAACAGTATCAACCGCCCGTCCGCGATTTATCACACAGGACGAGGTTGACAGAGCGATTATCGGCGGCGGAAGCGTACAGGACAATAAATTCCGCGTTTATTCTTTCTTTTTACAAGGGCATACCGCAAAGGAAAAAGCCGACTTCTTAAAAAATGAATACGGCACGGGCGGCAGTTACAGCGGCGACTATAACAAATCTTATGACAGCAAGGGTTTTGTGTTCAGCCGCGGCAGTATCAGTATGCCTTACGACAAAGTGGTGCTGCCGTGGAGCAAGGTTGCTAAACGCATTGATGAATATATCGCGGAAGGGCGGTATATGAGCCAACGCGAACTTGATTATATCCCCGAATATGAAAAAGGGATTTTAGCATGGGATATTTATTATTTTTATAATAATCAACCCGAAGAAGTGCCGCGCCCGTTTCCTTACGGGACTTATTTCGTCACCGACGCGGAAAAAATTATCCGTCCGCAGCTTGACGAGCCGGAGCGCGTCACGGAAATCCTTGAAGGTATGGCGGCGGTACTCGACAACACCGCCGATTTTGACCGTAATTATAAAAATATGCAAAAAACCTTTGAGGACTTGATGGCATATAAAAACGGCACATTTTCACTTTTTACACCTAAAGAATTGACAGCAGACATCGCAAAAGGCGATATGCCCGCGGGTACTACCCCACCAGCCGAAAAAGAAATTGTTATCCCTCCCCTTGACTTGCAAGAGCCGGAAGCGACCTCCACCGATGAAGTTGTCGAATATGACCTTCAGCTTGGAACGAAGGTTTTTCTCGGCACGGACGATTATGCGATTTATTCTTTTGACGATACTCGTGTCGTATTACAAGATTTAAGCGCGCCGCTGTTCACAAAGGATATGCCCCGTGACGAATTTGACCGTAAGCTGCGGGAAAACCGCTTGAACGACCATTTACTAAAAGCTGCGGAAAAAACCGAACCGCTGCCGGAGCCGGAAATCCCCGAAGATATGGAACTGGAAGAACAGTTATTTATGTTGTTGGACTGGCGCGGATATATGGTTTCGGAAGAATTGATTGAGGACGGGATAGAAGAATACTACAACAGGGACGGCACAGGCGATTACAGGGATATTGCCGACTTCATAGAGCGTATGTATCTCACGGAGGAAGAAATGCCGGAGCTTGACGAAGAACAGCCGCATATCCCGAAAAAAGGTGACAGATACGAGATTGACGGCAGGCAGTTTATTGTTGATACGGTTGACACCGATTTTGACGAAATAAAACTGCGTGATGTTACCTTTGAAAACAGCGTTGGCTTTCCGATATTCCGCAGTGAAAAGCTGAACTTTATGGAACAGTACGACCCGATCCAGCCGGAACCGTCAGCCCCGACAGAGGAACACGCGGAGCGTGATTTGCCGGCGGATGTTACCCGACCAGCCGAAAAAGAAACGGAGCCTACCGAACCCGTGTGGGAAACGGTAGAGGGCGGCGAGGTTACGAATGTCCGCATAGATTTAATGCCGGAACCCGACACCGACAAAATTACCCCTGTATGGGAACAGACCAAACGCCGGAGCCGGACGCAGACTTTTGACATCCACCCCGAAATCCCTATGTCGCAGCGACATAATTTTCAAATTACGGACGATGAACTCGGTCACGGCGGAGCAAAGACGAAATTCCGCGCTAATATCGAAGCAATCAACACTTTGCAAGCAATCGAACTTGAAAATAGGTTTGCCACGCCGGAGGAACAGGAAATATTATCGCGGTATGTGGGCTGGGGCGGCTTGCAACAGGCATTTGACCCCGACAACACCTCATGGACGAATGAATACCTCGAACTGAACGCCCTGCTGTCCCCGGAGGAATTTGCATCGGCACGGGCGACCACCCTCAACGCTTATTACACTTCACCTATTGTTATAAAAGCAATATATAAAGCCGTTGAGAATATGGGCTTTAAGACGGGCAATATTTTAGAACCGTCCTGCGGTATCGGTAACTTTTTCGGGCTTCTGCCGGACAGTATGAGCGACAGCAAGCTGTTCGGCGTGGAGCTTGACAGCCTTACAGGTCGTATCGCGCGGCAGCTTTACCAAAAGAACAGTATCGCCATACAGGGCTTTGAGGACACCGACCTGCCCGACAGCTTCTTTGACCTTGCAATCGGCAATGTGCCGTTCGGTGACATTAAAATATCCGATAAACGGTACGACAAGCATAAATTCAACATTCACGATTATTTCTTTGCGAAAACGCTCGACAAGGTACGCCCCGGCGGTATCGTTGCGTTCGTGACCTCAAAGGGAACGCTTGATAAAGAAAATTCATCCGTGCGGAAATATATCGCGCAGCGCGCGGATCTGTTGGGAGCAATACGGCTGCCTAACACAGCGTTCAAAGACAACGCCGGAACCGAAGTCACCGCCGACATCATTTTCTTACAGAAGCGCGACCGTATTGTGGATATTGAGCCGGATTGGGTGCATTTAGGTAAAAATCAGCGGTATAAAATTGTTGAAAACGATTATGACCAATATGCCGTAATAGACAATCAAACAGGCGAATTTTGCAAGGATGATACCGTTACTTGGTTCAGGGAAAAATCCTATGCGGTTGATTTTATGGAACGCCTGCATGACGCTGATACCGACTATATCCCCGTCAACAGCTATTTTTCCGAAAACCCCGACATGATACTCGGCACGATGTCAACCGAAAGCGGCACAAGGCTTTACGGAAACGCGAATGTAACATCATGCATCCCGTTCCCCGACAGCAACCTTGAAGAACAGCTTGCCGAAGCCATTACCAATATCCACGCCGAAATTGCCGATTTTGAGATTGACGATGACGAGCTTGAAGAAGATAACTCTATCCCCGCCGACCCGAATGTGCGTAATTTCAGCTATACCCTTGTAAACGGGCAAATCTATTACCGGCAGGACAGCCGCATGGTTCCCGTTGAGCTTCCCGTTACGACGCAGAACCGCGTAAAAGGCTTAATAGAATTACGAGAGTGTGTACGCACTCTTATTTTTTATCAAACCGCCGACTACCCCGACCACGCTATAAAAGCGGAGCAGGGACGGCTTAACCGCTTGTATGACGCATACACCAAAAAATACGGACTTATCAATTCGCGCGGCAACAGTATGGCGTTCTCACAGGACAGCGCCTACTGCCTGTTATGCTCTTTGGAAGTCATTGACGAAAACGGCGAGCTTGAACGCAAAGCCGATATGTTCCAAAAACGCACCATACAGGCGCATATCCCCGCCACCCATGTTGATACGGCAAGCGAGGCTCTGGCGTTGTCCCTTTCAGAAAAGGCAAGGGTTGACCTGTCATATATGGTCGAACTCACGGGCATGGAGCCGAAAGTGATTTTAGACGAATTACAGGGTATTATTTTCAATCTTCCGCAGCAGGGTGAGCCTGTTTGGGTAACGGCGGACGAGTACCTTTCCGGCAATATCCGCGAAAAGTTAAAAACCGCGCGGGAATACGCCGCCGAAGAACCCGAATACGAAATCAATGTAACAGCCCTTGAAAAAGCGTTGCCGGAGGATTTGACCGCGGGGGAAATCTCCGTCCGTTTGGGCGCGACATGGCTGCCGCCCGGTGATATACAGCAGTTTATGTATGAACTTCTGCAAACATCGGGATATGCCCGCGACCGTATAAAGGTGCATTACACCCAATACAACGGCGAATGGAACATTACCGACAAGACCTATGACCGTTCCAATATCCACACCTTTAACACCTACGGCACACAGCGGGTAAACGCATATAAAATCATTGAGGAAAGTTTGAATTTGCGTGATGTGCGGGTATGGGATAAAATCTACGAGCCGAACGGCGATGAAAAGCGCGTCCTTAATAAAAAGGAAACAGCCATAGCGCAGGGTAAGCAGGAAATCATACGTTCTAAATTTCAAGAGTGGATATGGCAAGACCCCGACAGGCGCGAACGCTTATGCCGTTTGTATAACGACAAATTCAACAGCATACGCCCCCGCGAATATGACGGCTCTCACTTGACATTCCCCGGCATGAACCCTGAAATAGAACTCCGCAAACATCAGATTGACGCGATTGCCCGTATCCTTTACGGCGGCAACAGCCTATTGGCGCATGAAGTGGGCGCGGGCAAGACCTTTGAAATGGTCGCCGCCGCGATGGAGGGTAAGCGTTTGGGGTTATGCAACAAAAGCCTTATTGTCGTTCCGAACCATATCACCGAGCAATGGGCTGGCGAATGGTTGCAGCTTTACCCCTCCGCGAATATCCTTGTGGCGACCAAAAAGGATTTTGAAACAAAGAACCGTAAGAAGTTTTGCGCCAGAATCGCCACAGGCGATTACGACGCTATCATCATCGGGCATAGCCAATTTGAGCGAATACCCATGAGCGTAGAACGGCAGACGGCTATGCTTGAACGGCAAATTGACGAGATAACCGAAGGCGTTAGAGAAGTCAAGGCGAACAAGGGCGAACGCTATACCATTAAGGCAATGGAAAAGATGAGAAAAAATCTTGAAGTGAAGCTCAAAAGGCTTTATGACCAAAGCCGCAAAGATGATGTCGTTACCTTTGAGGAACTCGGCGTTGACCGCCTGTTTATTGACGAAGCCCATTATTACAAAAATTTGTTTTTATTAACGAAAATGCGGAATGTGGGCGGTATCGCGCAGGTGGAAGCGCAGAAGTCAAGCGACCTGTTTATGAAAACACAGTATCTTGACGAACTCACAGGCAGCCGCGGTACGGTGTTCGCCACGGGAACGCCTATTTCAAATAGCATGGTTGAGCTATACACTATGCAACGGTATTTGCAATATAAGGAACTGGTGCGGCACGGTTTACAGCATTTTGACGCATGGGCTTCCACATTCGGGGAAACCGTCACGGCGATAGAACTTGCCCCGGAGGGGACGGGCTACCGGGCAAAGACACGGTTCGCAAAGTTTTACAACCTCCCCGAACTCATGTCAATGTTCAGAATGGTTGCGGATATTCAGACAGCCGATATGCTTAATCTGCCCGTTCCGAAAGCGAATTTCCACACAATAGTTATAAAGCCGAGCCACTGGCAAAAGGATATGGTTATGGAGCTTGCCGACCGTGCAAAAGAAATACGGGACGGCGGCGTTGACCCGACCGTTGACAATATGCTGAAAGTGACGAACGACGGTAGAAAATTGGCGTTAGACCAGCGGCTAATCAACCCCATGCTGCCCGATGACCCGAACGGCAAAGTTGCCGTCTGTGCCGATAAAGTATTCCGAATATGGGAAGAAAACAAGGATAAGAAGTTAGCGCAGCTTATTTTCTGCGATTTGTCCACGCCGAAAAAGAATAATGAAATGGTTGAAAAGGACGGCGAACTTGTATCAGCGGAATTTCAGAATGTATATGACGATTTAAGGAAGAAGCTGATTGAAAAGGGCGTACCCGTTGATGAAACCGTCTTTATCCATGAAGCCACTACCGAAACGCAGAAAAAGGAGCTTTTCGCAAAAGTACGCAGAGGGCAAATCCGTAACCTTATGGGAAGCACACAGAAAATGGGCGCGGGTACGAATGTGCAGGATAAACTCATAGCTCTCCATGACCTTGACTGCCCGTGGCGACCGTCAGACCTTGCACAGCGGTTAGGGCGTATTGTCCGGCAGGGCAACAAAAACGCCGAAGTAGAGATTTTCCGCTATGTCACGGAGGGGACTTTCGACAGCTACCTCTATCAGCTTGTAGAGAATAAGCAAAAATTCATCGCGCAGGTTATGACGAGCAAGACCCCTGTGCGTGTTGCGGAGGATATTGACGAAACGGCTTTGAGCTATGCCGAAATAAAGGCGTTGGCGACAGGCAATCCCCTTATCATTGAAAAGGCGCAGCTTGAAATGGATGTAAACAAGCTGAAAATCCTTCACGCCAGCCATTTAAGCCAAAAGTACGCCCTTGAAGATAAGATATTGAAAGGGTATCCGCAAGAGATAACGCGGCAGACCGAACGGATCGCGGGGTATAAGGCGGACATTGATACCGTTGCTAAACACCCCGCAGACAAAGACCATTTCCCGCCCATGAAAATCGGCGGGATTATTTATGCCGAAAAAGCCGAAGCCGGAAAAGCTATAATCGAAACCTGCAAAGCCATGACCTCACCCGACCCCGTGCCGATGGGTGAATATCGCGGTTTTCAAATGATATTGTCTTTTAACACTTTCGCAAAGGAATACCGCGTCACGCTGTCCGGGGCGTTATCCCACACGGTTGATTTGGGTTCCGACATTCACGGTAATATTACCCGTATAAACAACGCTTTGGAGGGGCTGGCGTTATCCCTGCAAAACTGTGAAGGCAAACTTGCGGACGCGCAGACGCAGTTAAAATCGGCACAGGGCGAAGTCTTGCGACCGTTCCCGCAGGAACAGGAATATCTGACGAAAACCCTGCGGCTCAATGAACTGAACTCTTTGCTGAACATGGACGAGAAAGACAATACTGTCCTTGACTTTGAACCCGACGAGGGCGAAACGGAACGCGCCCCGAAGGTTGCAGGACTGGAAAGGTAAATCGCACATTTGATATTGTTTTTTGAATTGGGTATATTATACTAAAAAAACAAGGAGTTGATTTTATGAGAGAGAAACAATCCGACTTTTACAATCTTGCCGAACGCATTGAGGGCGCGTTCCCCGAAATAGACAGCGATGTTTCCACAGACCTGTATAAGACCGACAGCGAATACGCCGCTCTGCGGCAGGAAGCCGACCGTTTACAGCAGGCGCATCCTTTTATTGAGCGTTTATTGGAAAGCGAAGGCGCAATCAGCTTGACGGAGGACGAACACGCCGCGTTTGTGCGGTATATCGGCTTGACAAGGCAGATAGAGGAAGCGGAGCGAAAGCATATCTATTTCAGAGGACACACCGACTGCTTTGCTTATCTGAAAAAGATAAACGCGATTTGACCGAATATCAATTTATTACCGTAAAAGCGGCGTTGGCATAAAAACCTGCGCCGCTTTTGCTATTTTTTCAATTTTTGATTTTGTAGCTTGAACTACAAAACTACGAAAAATCCGAAGTTTTTAAGTTGCAAACTCAAAACTATTGACATTTAGTTTTAGTTGTGTTAAACTGATACGCGAGGTGATTAAGGATGAAAAATCGTCAAAGCTACTTGAACACACTTTTGGAGTTTCTTGATAAAGAAGTTATCAAGGTTGTTACAGGTGTTCGCAGATGCGGCAAATCAACCCTGCTGAAATTATTTACAGAGGAATTGAAAAACCGCAAAATACCGAAAAAAAATATAATCCATATCAATTTTGAAAGTATGAAATATCGGGACATAACCGAATACAATCTTTTTTATGACTATGTTGCCGAGCGTATTCCCGAAAACGGTAAAACATACTTGCTGATAGACGAACCGCAAAATGTAATCGGCTGGGAAAAGGCTGTAAACTCATTTAAGGTTGATTTTGACTGTGATATTTATATCACCGGCTCAAACGCAAGGCTTTTGTCAAGCGAGCTTTCAACGCTCATTTCGGGGCGTTATGTGGAAATAGACCTTTATCCGTTATCGTATAAAGAATATTTGGACTTTCACGGCATAGAAAAAAACGATAAAACCTTTCAGGACTACCTTAAATTCGGCGGCTTCCCCTCTATTGTGGAGCTTGGCGAGAATGTTGACAGGATCAACGATGTGTTGGACGGAATTTATAATACCGTTATTGTTAAGGATGTTATAGCGAAAAACAAAATCAAAGACGAGGAACTGTTACAGAAAATAGTGGCGTTTTTAGCTGATAACGTAGGTAATTCTACTTCCTCTAACTCTATCGCAAACAGCCTTATAAATGAAAAGCGTATCGAAAACACGAAAAAAGCGCCCGCGACAAGCACCGTTGAAAGCTATATCGGCGCGTTAGAAAAAGCGTTTGTTTTTTACGAAGCAAAGCGCTATGACGTAAAAGGTAAAAACCTGTTAAAAACGCTCGGAAAGTATTATATTGTTGATATTGGACTTCGTAATATGCTTTTGGGTTATCGTGATGTTGACAGAGGGCATATTTTAGAAAACATCGTGTTTTTAGAGCTTAAACGGCGCGGATATAATGTGTTTATCGGCAAGGTTGACGAAAAAGAGGTTGACTTCATCGCGGAAAAAGCAAGCCATAAGATGTATATTCAAGTTTGCGAAACTTTGGGAAATGACGAAACATTAAAACGCGAGCTTGCGCCGCTTCTGTCAATACAAGATAATTACGAAAAACTGATAATTACAAATGATAAAACTTTTGTAGAAAGCTATGAGGGTATAAAGGTTAAAAACACGGCGGATTGGCTGTGTGAATAAATATTAAAAAAGCTAATTAAAAAGGACTAATAACAGACACGCTTTTACATAGCCGTCCGGCTCAAAACCGGGCGGCTTATTCTATTTCAAGGAGGTGTTTTTAATGCCATATATAGCCCCGGAGGTGATAACCGAAGCGAAGAAAATGGACTTATTCACTTATTTACAAAACTACGAGCCGCAGGAGCTTGTTCACTTTTCGGGTGGTGTTTACTGCACCCGAACCCATGACAGCCTTAAAATCAGCAACGGAAAATGGTGTTGGCACAGCCGGGGGATCGGCGGCAAATCCGCTCTTGATTATCTTATCAAGGTAAACGGTTTGAACTTCATAGAAGCGGTAGAACGGATAACGGGACAGACGGCAGCAGCGCCGCCTGTTTTTTCATCTAAACAGAAAAAGCAAAAACCGAAAGCCGACTTTGCTTTACCCCCCGCCAGCCGTTCCGCGACCCGAATGGTAAATTACCTTAACGGACGCGGGATTGATTACGACATCATCAGCTTTTGTATCAGCACAAAGCGGTTGTACGCAAACCGTCCCTACCAAAACGCTGTATTTGTCGGTTTGGACGAAAAAGGAATGCCCCGGTATGCAGCCCTGCGCGGCGAGGGTTTTATGGGCGAAGCCGAAGGGAGCGACAAGCATTATTCATTCTGTATTCCGGCAGAAACAAAAAGCGATACTCTGCAATTATTTGAAAGCCCCATTGACCTTTTATCCTATGCGACATTATTAAAACTGCACAGGCAAAATTGGCAAAAGGATAATCTGCTGTCCCTTTCCGGTGTTTACCAGCCGAAAGAAAAAGCGGAGGAAACAACAACCCCCGCCGCGTTGGAACGGTTTTTGCAGAATAACCCGAATATCAAAAAAATCGTTCTGCGTTTTGACAATGACGAAACAGGGCGGCTTGCCGAGCAGACCATAAAAGCGGTATTGCCGGACAGCTACGAGATAATAAGTAAACCGCCGCCCACAGGCAAAGATTATAACGATTACCTCTGCGACCGCTTGAATTTATCACAGACGCAGGATAAGGAAAGGAGTTACGCACGATGAATTATAACGAAAGAGTTTATGAAAAAATGTCCGCTGAATTTAAGACATTTATGGAAAGTCTGAAAGCGTTGCCGGGCGATAAAGCAATAGAAAAACACGCCTATGAAAAAGTGTTGAAGGAGGATATTTTATCATTCTTCATTGACGATGACATTAAATTGTCACCGAAAGAAGCAAAAGCGTTATTATCTGAAAAATATCCCCTTGATTCCCTGTACCGGGAATGGCTCGGTTCAGACTATTCATATATGGATGTTTTGAAAGATTGCGTTTCCGATTCAATCAAGGACATTACAAAAGACTGGCAAAAAGAAAGGAACGACGCACGATAACACCCTTTCCTTATGTCCAAACCATAACAATCAATTCTATTCAAACTCCTTCAAGAGCTTATCGCGGAATACAGGATTGGTTATAACCTTGTGGAAATCAACAACTCTTCGTTCATCAACCAGCCGCCGTGTCAATTTGGCTAACGGTGTATCTTTCATAGATGATGCTATATCATCGTCATATAAGAATAGAATATGTTCATCATCCTGATAGTCGAACATGGACGGGTTAAACCATTGTGCGGCATTGAGGAATACCGCGTCGCATAGCGGGACAACACCATATTCGTCTGGTTCCCCTTCCTCTATTGCTATGTCATGTCCGGCAATTAAATCATCGTCTGAATTATATATTTTCAATTCAAGGTATGTTTCTCTGCTGTTGTTCTGTTCAATCGCAAGGCTTACAAACATGGAAAATTCATAAACCTTATCGGCAGATTGAATAACGAATGTGCCGCCGTGACCTAAACTGATACCCCTGTATTCAATAGGTTCTTCAAAAAATGTATCGTCAAATTCATTCGGTTTGTGGTTATGGAAATGTGGCGCGGAATATTCCTTGCATTCCCATTTTATATTGCCTTGTACGGATTGCTCGGAGATATATGCGATATAATCCAAAATATCATATAAATTATATTTTTCGTCCATGTTTTTATCCCTTTCCTGCATAATTGCATACCCGCATTATACTTCAAATATATTAAAAAATCAATAAAAATTATCAGCGGCAGAACGGCAGGACGTTCACGAAAAAAGTGAGCGTCTTTTTTTTATGCCCGTGTGGAAAGAACGCTGATAATTCTCTTTTTCGGCTGGTAACTTAACTAACCACGAGCATAACAAATACACTATACCTGCAAGCATCGCCTTTTGGGGACAAAAGGCACTTGTTAGGGGAAAACCCCCTAATACCCCTTATGAAACATCGAATTTAAAGGAGACTTGACTATGCAAAAAAGAAACATTGAAATCAAATTGCGGCTTGACAGAAAGGAAGCAGAAGCCCTTAACAAGCGCGTCAAAAAAAGCGGTTTATCCCGCGAGGGTTATCTGCGCCATATCATCAACGGGCTTGTCCCAACCGACCTGCCGCCGCCCGATTACTACTCCATGATAAAGGAGCTTCACGGTATCGGCAGGAACTTAAATCAGATAGCGCAGAAAGCCCATACGCTGAATGTGCTTGATGTGAAACGGTACGATGAAAATATTGCCGCCCACAACAGAGCCGTCATAGAAATAACAAACGCCGTCATGCTGCCCCGTAAAATCGAATAATGGCAGTTACCTCAATATGGAGCGTTAAGGGCTGGCTGGGCAAGGTCGTGGTCTATGCGGAAAATCCCGAAAAAACCGAGAACCCCGCCTACTTTGAAAAACAGGGCATGACGGCACAGCAGACGCAGGGGTTATCGGATGTTATTGACTACGCTTCCCAAACACGCAAGACGCAGATCACCGACGAGAAAAAAGAAATACTGAGGCACTATGTTACGGGTATCAACTGTCAGCCGGACACCGCCCGCGATGAAATGCTGTCCGTCAAAAAGAAATTCGATAAGGACGGCGGCGTTGTCGCTTACCACGGCATACAGTCCTTTGCACCCTCCGACCTTAAAGCCGGATTGACCCCCGACATGGCTCACGAAATCGGCGTTAAACTTGCCAACAAATTATGGGGCGATAAATACCAAGTTATCGTTGCTACCCACCTTGACAAAGAAAATCATCTGCACTCCCATTTTATCCTCAATACGGTTTCATGGACGGACGGCATACGGTATCACCGCACGGAAAAGGATTATTACGATATGCAAATCGAATCCGACAAGCTGTGCCGTGAATACGGGCTTGATGTCATTATCGAACCAAAACGCGGCAAGTCAAAGCACTACGGCGAATGGAAAGCGGAAAAAGGAGGCAAGCCCACTTATCGCAGTATTGTCAAATCAGAAATAGACCAAGCCATAAGAGAGTCCATGACCGAACGGCAGCTTTGGGATAACCTGTATAAAAAAGGCTGGCATATTAAATTCGGCAAGGACATTACCGTCAAACCGCCGGGGAAAGATTACGGTTTGAAACTGCTCCGTAACTTCGGCGAGGATTATTCCATTGAGGGCATACGCGACCGCATATTGGCGAACACCCGCCCGGAGCGTATCATCATTCCGGCAGACAAGCCGCCGCGACAGGCGCAGTTTATAGGAAATATGAATACAGTCAGAAAGATTACAGGGTTACGCGCCCTGTATTTTTCTTATCTGTATAAAATGGGCGTTTACCCGAAAAAGCGGGAGCCGTCCCCGAAAGCTGTGTATTTCCTGTTTCGTGAGGACATCCGCTTTATTCAAAACATTTCAAAGGAAACGCGGCTTTTGGTAAAACACAATATTGATACCGCCGAACAGCTAACCGCCTATAAGGACGGATTGACACAGCAGATTATCAATCTTTGCGTTACAAGGAAGCATTTACGGTACAGGGCGCGGAGTATTAAGGACGAGGAAAGGCTGGCGGCGGTAAAATCCGAAATCGCCGCCCTGTCCGGCAAAATCGGAAAATTACGGCAGGAGGTGAGGTTATGTGAGGATATAGAGAAACGCTCTGTGGATATGAAAGAAAAAATCCACAGGGAAACGGAAGAAAAATCAGAACGAAAGGAGAAATCAGTCTATGAACCATTCAGGCGACGCCGCTGAACAAATTGTGCGATTGAGTTTAGAGGGCGTGGAGGTTGCCGCGAAAATCACAGGCACGGCGGCAAAGGAAATCGCAACCTTTATCGTGGCGGCATTAAAATCCCCGAACAAGAAAAGTAAGCTGAAGTTGAAAGGCAAAACCCGTATGACCTCAATGCTGAAATCCGGCAAGGCGCTGGAAATCTTTTCAATAAAGGAAAGCGACCTTGCAAAATTCGCGCAGGGCGCGAAACAGTACGGTATTGTCTATTGTCTTTTGCGTAACAAGAAAAACAAGCCGGACGGTCTGTGCGACATTATGGTAAAAGCCGATGACGCGCCGAAAATCAGCCGTTTGGTGGAACGCTTCAAATTCGCTACCGTTGACAAAGCGAAAATCGAAAGCGAAATCGTTAAGGGCAAAGAAGAAAAGGCAAAAACCGCAGAAACGGAAAAAGGCACGGAGCCGAAATCCGGCGCAGACCATGCTGCACCGGACAGGAACGATACCGAAAAGCTGGTTGACGATTTACTCGGCAAAGAGGAAGGAAAAGCAGAGCCGGAACAGCCGAAGGTTGAAAAGACGAAAGCGGCTAAAACGGAAACGGTTAAAACCGACAAAAAAGCCCCGGCAGCGGAGGTTCCCTCAAAAAACCCCCGTTCGGCAAGGACAGAGAAACCCCATCCGTCCGAGCCTATCTCCGGGAGCAGAAGCAAATCCGCAAGGGGTACTTTGAATGATAAGCCGTCCGTAAAAGAGGAAATACGGGAAATCACGGCGGCGCAGAAAAAGAGAGAAGCGGATAGGCTACTGAAAGATGAGCGGCAGACTGCGGATAAACCGAAAGGCAGAGCCGCCGGCACTACCCATAGGCAACCGACCAATAATAAAAAATCTAAAAAACCGAAAGTGAGGACTTAACCATGAATGAATTTGATGATATTTTGAACAACAACCCCGAAACACCCGCCGCCGATGTGGAACAGCAGAACGGCGGTAAGCGGCTTTCCGACGCGGAATACGCCGCGATGAAAAAAGCGGAACGCGACGGCGTTTACGCAATGATAAAAAGCACTACGGCAGAGATTGCAGGTGACAGTTTTAAGTTTCACGGCTACCTTGATGTGCAAAGCCGTTTTAACCGTTACAGCGTTAATAATGCAATCCTCATTTTAGCGCAGCGCCCGGACGCGACCCGGTTCGGCGAATTGAAATATTGGAAAACGCAAAAGGTTTTCATTAAACAATCTGAACTTGAAAACTACTTCTTAATTCTGAAACAAGGCAATGAATACCGCCGCACGGACGGCGGCATTGGAGTATCGTATGACCCTGTAAGGGTTTATGACATTTCACAGTCGGAGCGTAAAATCCTCAATCCGCTGCCGCCCTCTTTCACCGAAAGACAGCTTTTAACGGCACTTGTTTCAAAACCCCCTGTGAAGGTCAGCGGCGTAGATGAATTGCCCGATGATCTTTGCGCGATGACCAACCGGGAAACGGGCGAAATATCCGTCCGTAAGGGCATGGCGTTTTCCAACACATTCAAAAGTCTTGCACAAGAGCTTGCCGCCGCTGAACTGGCTAACGGAAAGGCTACGCAGAGAGAGCCTGATTTTTCCGCATATTGCGCTTCCTATCTTCTTTGTGAAAAGTATGGCGTGGATACGCAAGACTTTACCTTTGAAGAAGCGCCCCATGTGCTTCGTGATATGGACGAAAAGGCGGTAAAAGACGAACTTGCACAAATCCGTGACGCCGCAAACAGCATTTCCGAGCGTATGGAAAGACAGCTTGAAGCTGTGCAAAAGGCGGCAAGAGATGACGGAGCGAGGTGATGTCCCATGAAAGAGGAAATAAAAACCGTTACTCTCGACCCTTATGAGGAAGGCGCGGTTATTACAGCCCTCAACGATATGCGGACGAAAGGGTTATCAGAAAAGGAATGTACCGAATTTGTGGATGACCTCATGCTGAAAATCCTGCGTACCCCGAAAAAGAAAGTGAGGGTGAGGAATGAAGCGCGCTAATATAAAATCACAGCTTATACTCTCTGCGTTCGGTTTGATCCCCGTGGTGTGGGCGGCTCTGCTTGCCGCCCCCGCCATATCGGGGGGACTTCTCGGAGTTATGGAAAATCTGACGGCGGCGTTAAATAATCCGCTTGAAATAACATGGTGTGAGGACAGCTTAAAAACTGTCCTCATATTTATTATCGCCTACGGTATGGGAATAGGGATATATCTTTCCACCCGTAAAAACAAAAGACCGAAGGAAGAACACGGCAGCGCGAAATGGGGCGAAGCATCAGCCATAAACCGAAAATACGCAGACAAAAGATTTACCGAAAACAAAATATTGACCCAAAATGTGCGAATAGGTTTTAATTCGCATAAACACCGCCGCAACCTCAATGTCCTTGTGTGCGGCGGATCGGGCGCGGGCAAGACCCGTTTCTACTGTAAGCCCAACGCCATGAACTGCAATACCTCAATGGTAATTTTAGACCCGAAAGGAGAGATAACCCGTGATACAGGACACCTCTTAAAAGCAAGCGGTATGGATGTCAAGGTTTTGGATTTAATCAATATGCACCGTTCTCATTGTTATAACCCGTTTGTGTATCTTGATGAAGATAACGATGTGCAGCGGCTTGTGACAAACCTTTTCAAAAGCACCACCCCGAAGGGAGCGCAGACGCAAGACCCGTTTTGGGACACGGCGGCGAGTATGCTTTTAATGGCTTTGATGTTTTATCTCAAATATGAAGCTCCAAAAGACGAGCAGAACTTTCCGATGGTTATGGAAATGCTGCGCGCCGGGGAAGTCAGAGAGGACGATGACGGTTATCAGTCGCCCCTTGACGAACTATACGACAGGCTTGAAATGCGGAACCCCGACCATATCGCAATCAAGTATTACCGCGATTACCGTTCGGGTTCGGCAAAGACCCTCAAAAGTATTCAAATCACGCTTGCGGCACGGCTTGAAAAGTTTAACCTTGAAAGCCTTGCGAGCTTGACCGTCACCGATGAGCTTGACTTACCGGGTATCGGTGAAAAAAAGACGGCATTGTTTCTGATAGTGCCGGACAATGACACCAGCTTTAACTTTTTAATATCCGTCTTATATTTACAGGTCATGCAGCAGCTTTTCTATTTAGCAGACCACAAGCACGGCGGGAGCCTGCCGATCCATGTCCATTTTCTGATGGACGAATTTGCGAATGTGAGCCTGCCCGATGACTTTGACAAGATTTTATCGGTTATGCGTTCACGCGGCGTATCGGTCAGTATCATACTGCAAAATTTGGCGCAGTTAAAGGCGTTGTTTGAAAAGCAATGGGAAAGCATTGTCGGCAACTGCGACGAATTTCTCTATCTCGGCGGCAACGAACAATCCACCCATAAATATGTATCGGAGCTTTTGGGAAAAGAAACGCTCGACACCAACACTTACGGAAAATCCACGGGACGCAACGGCAACTATTCGACGAACTATCAAATATCGGGTCGTGAGCTTTTAACGCCCGATGAGGTCAGAATGTTGGATAACCGTTACGCCCTGTTATTCATACGAGGTGAAAGACCGATCCTCGACGAAAAATTTGACCTTCTGCGCCATCCGAGCGTAGGCGGCACGGCAGACGGCAAAGCCGAACTGTTCCGGCACGGGGCTGTTGTCGGCTCTGTTGCCACCCTTGTCTTTGACGAGGACATTGACCCGGCAGACCTGCCGGAGCTTGAAATTCCGGATGCGGAATATGAACTGCTGTCCGAAGAAGATGTAGAAACACTATTAAACCAAAATAAGGAGGCTATCCCAAATGAAGAAAAAAAGTAAACCCACCCAAAAACTGCCGATGAGCGGCGGTGTAAAAACAGGCTTTCGCGTTTATGTCGCCCTTGTGATTGCCGTTACGCTGTTATTGAGTTTCAGTATAACGGCGCTTGCTAACAACGACCCTGTAACGGTCGTAAACAACCTGTCCGACTTTATATTCGGCGTTATCCGCGCAATCGGATTGATTTTGCTCGGTTTCGGTATCGTGCAAATCGGTATGTCACTCAAATCTCACGACCCGTCCCAAAGGTCAACGGGATTTATGACTTTGGCAGGCGGCGTTATTATCACCTTTGCGAAAGAGATACTGAACCTTATTACAGGGTGAGCGCCATGCAGGACTATATAACAAAATGCGAGTGTTATATACACTCATTGAAACAGGGCGAAAAAAATATATTGGCGGAAGCGACGATTATAAAGAAGCTGGGTGACAATGATTTTCTTGCCGATTACAACGGCGTGAAATGTCACGCTATTTATAATGTTTTTGCCGGACGCTACTTTGTAGATGACAAGTACGGCGTTATAAAGGAACAGTCGCCGCAGGAACAGGGGCGATGAGAGAAACAGTAAAATGGGGCAAGACCGAAAAAGGCTTGCCCCGTAAATCTTTTTGAAAAGGAGGTGTTCACGATTTGGAAACTGTATTAAATCAAAAAGCAAATAAAAAATATAGCTTAATTTATGCCGACCCGCCGTGGGAATATAACGTCCGGAACAATACGAAAACAAAATTCGCGGGCGGAGCGATGGCGCATTATCCCGTTATGAAAACTGCCGATATATGCGTTTTGCCTGTTCATAAAATCACCGCTGACAACTGCGCTTTGATAATATGGGTGACTTTTCCGAAACTTGTCGAGGGGTTATCCGTAATAAAGGCGTGGGGTTTCAGATATGTTACCGTTGCTTTTAGCTGGTTCAAGACGACAAAGGACGGAAAACCGTTTTTCGGCGTCGGATATTACAGTAAAAGCAATAGTGAAATTGCTCTGTTAGGTATTAAGGGAAAAATGAAGCCTGTCAGCAATTTCGTAAGTCAAGTCATTATATCCGAACGGCAGCAACACAGTAAAAAACCCGATATTGTCCGTAATAAGATTGTTGAATTGTTCGGCGATTTGTCAAGAGTGGAGCTATTTGCACGGCAAAGGGTTTCGGGTTGGGACACATGGGGAAATGAAATCCCCTGCGACATTGAAATGGGAGGTGTCCTCGTATGAACTGGATCATAGAAAACCTTGAAAACGCCTTAAACACATGGAACGCGAAAATGGCGGAGATATTTCAGCTATTGACTCAAAGCCCCGAAACATTCAAGGGCGGCGGGATATGGAATGTCATAAAAGATATTCACAGCGCGGTGCAAGCCGTGGGGCTTGGATTGCTTGTGCTGTTTTTCGTAATCGGCGTTGTCAAGACCTGCGGCAATTTTGCCGAACTTAAACGCCCCGAAATCGCCGTAAAAATGTTTATCCGTTTCGCTTTGGCAAAAACGGCGGTAACGCACGGGCTTGAACTGATGATGGCGGTATTCAACATCGTACAGGGGCTTGTCGCCCGTATTATGACGGCGGCGGGTTTTGCCGGAGCGAATAATACCGTGCTGCCGGAGGAAGTAAAGACCGCTATTCGTAATACGGGTTTTTTCGCAAGCATACCGCTATGGGCGGTCACGCTGCTCGGCGGCTTATTTATCACGGTATTGTCTTTTATAATGATTATGTCCGTGTACGGGCGTTTTCTGAAACTCTATATGTACACCGCTATCGCACCCGTTCCCCTTGCTTCATTCGCGGGCGAACCGTCAAGCAGTATGGGAAAGGCATTTATAAAATCCTATGCCGCTGTCTGTTTGGAGGGCGCAATCGTGGTGCTTGCCTGTATCATATTCAGCCTGTTCGCTTCCGCTCCACCCGCCGTCAATACGAACGCGGCGGCGGTTACGCAGGTGTGGAGCTATGTGGGCGAACTCATATTTAATATGCTCGTGCTTGTTGGCGCTGTCAAAATGGCGGACAGACTTGTGCGGGAAATGCTCGGATTATAACGCTACGGCAACAGCAACAATAATATCGCTAAAAAGTATTGCTTTTCTTTGTGTTTTGAGGTATAATAAGTATGTGGAAGGAAGGTGCTTCTATGCGCGATATTGAACAAAAAATAAACGAAGTAAACGCAACAATGGCGATTGAAGGTATGCCGCTTACAGAAGATGATAAAACCCGCCTGCGTGATGTCTTTTTAGGCAAAACCAACGCACAGGATGTCATAAAGCAGCTTATAGAAAAACACGCAATAGTGGGTGCGGCACAATTATGAGCAGATACGATTATGAATACGAATGGGACGAGTTTTACTGTTATCCCGAATCGTATGTGCTGAAAAACAAGCTGAACATCACGGACGGCGAAGCCTTAAAAATTGCCGAACGTGAAATAACAGCCGTAAAGATTGCGTATATCAAAGACAATCCGGTTCGCGGTAAATTTGATTTGAATCATCTTCGGGATATTCACAAAGAGGTTTTCGGTGATATTTTCGATTGGGCTGGTAAATTACGCACGGTAAACATTTCAAAGGGAAATCAGTTTTGTCTTTCCCATCATCTTGAAAATTACGCCGTGGATGTTTTTGCGAAGTTAAAAGCGGATAATTTTCTTTTGGAAAAAACGCAGGGCGAAATGCCGGAACGCTTGACTTATTATTTAAGTGAAATCAATGTGTTGCATCCATTCCGCGAGGGAAACGGTCGTACCCAACGCATATTCATTGAATACCTTGCACAATGCGCCGGGTTTTATGTGGATTTTTCAACGGTGGACAGCAAGGAAATGATTGAAGCGAGTGCGTTGTCCTTTGGATGTGAATATGAAATGATGCAGGATATGTTTAAGCGTATCGTTTCGCCGATAACCCAAACGGAGCAGCAAGCGTTCCGCAAAAAAATCGGTTTGAAATAAAACCGAAAAATATTTTAATTGTATCGTCACATTTAATGTGGCGATTTTTTTATTGCAAAAAAACGATTGGAGGAAATCAAAATGCCATATAAAAACGCTATATCAGCCAGCGACCCGCAGGCGGTTGAAAAATTGACGGCGAAGCTGGAACAATGCGAAAAATTACAGGAAACAATGAAAGGCGTAAACGCTTATTTCAAGAAAAACGGTCATTGCATGGGCGCGCCGGGGCTTACGGACGAACAAGCGGTGAAAATTGACAAACGGATTGAAACGGCAAGGTATGAGTGGGATAAAACGCCTTATTCCGATTACAACCTTAAATACAACTACGCCGAAATAAAACGCTTGAAAGAGCGTATTGAAAAGATAACCTACAATAAGGAAGTAGGCTTTAACGGCTGGGAGTTTGCCGGCGGCAGAGCCGAAGCAAATAAGGAGCTTAATAGGCTTCAAATATTCTTTGACACGAGGACGAATAAAGAAACACACTCTGCCATGCGCCGTGCCGGGTTTGTATTTTCCCACGCTAACAACGCGTATCAGCGGCAGCTTAATGATAACGCCATTTACGCGGCGAACCGGCTTGACTTCTTGAAGCCGACTGACGGCAGGACGGTACGGGAACATCAGCCGAAGCCGCCTGTGAAAGATACGGGGGCGAGATGATATGGGAATGGGAACGGAATTTGTAAAAAAAATTTATATCAGAGAGAACGGCGTTTATCTGTATCATATATACAGTAACTTCAACACCTCGTACAATTACGGAAAAAATGAAACTCTGACAAAGGCATATCAAAAGGACGGGCAAAAAGGGCTTGACCTTGAATTTGTAAAAATGTTATTTAACGGAAATGTCAAAATTGAGGAAACAGACCCAAGTGTGGCGCGTTTTCTTCCCTGTTTGGAAAAAGGCAGGGTTATTTTTGACGGTGTTATAGAAGCGCTTAACGGAAATCTCCGGCAGCTTTTCCTTGACGGCGACAAAACATTAACGCTCCCCCCGGAACAGCAGAGCGAAGCGGTAATCGTCTATCATCAATTTTGCAGGGACGCGATGAACGCCGTCTATGAACGCATACGGCAGTTTGCTGCTCCGCTGCCCCCGGAACGGGACGGTGGCGCGCGATGAAAGGAGCGGAATATGAAACAAAGAACAATAGGAAGTTTGTTTGACGGCATAGGGGCGTTTCCCTATGCCGCTTCTGTTTTCGGAATAAAAACGATATGGGCGAGTGAGATATTGCCCGCCGCTATTTCAATAACAAAACGCCATTTCCCCGATATGATTCACGTCGGGGATATTACAAGATTGAGCGGCGAACTTTTACCGCCCACTGATGTAGTGGTGTTCGGTTCGCCGTGTCAGGATTTGAGTACCGCTGCCGGAGCGAGAAAAGGGCTTGCGGGAGAGCGGAGCGGTTTGTTTATGGAAGCAATCAGAATAATAAATGAAATGAGGTGTGCCACGAATGGAAAATACCCACGGTATGCAATATGGGAAAATGTCCCCGGTTGTTTTTCAAGCAATGCCCGGCGTGATTATAAAGCCGTTATCGAAGCGTTCACAAAAACTGAAATTCCAATGCCTCGATCTGACCGCTGGGCGACAGCCGGAATGGTGCGAAGCGACAGAGTTAATATCGCTTGGGTCGTTTATGATGCCTGCCGGGGATTTGGGCTTGCCCAAAGACGGAAAAGAGTGTTTCTTATCGCAGATTTTGGAAAGGGATGTCCCGAAGAAATACTCCTTGTCCCCAAGAGCCTGCGCGGGTATCCTCCGCAGAGCTTCTGTGAGAGGGAAAGCGTTGCCGCCGCTTTTGAAAACGGCGCTCATAGCGCAAACGGGTTCGACGGATATAATTTCAGTCTAACGGGAGCCGTAAGCTCTACGCTCGGAATAAACTGCGGTATGTCCACAGGAAGAAACGGCGTTGTGACCGCTTTTAACGGCGGAGCTTCTCCGGCAAGCGGTATCGCTTACAGCGAAAAAGTGTCGCCGACCCTGCGGGCTGGACCCGGCTCGACAATGACACCTTTTGTTTGTGAACCGATAACTATTCTGAACGATCAGGGCGGTAACAGTCTTAATGTTGAAAAAAGCGGTCACGCTCCTACCCTGCGTTGCAATACGCACGGAAATTTGCCGATTGTTTGCAAGGGTATCTGTAACCCCTCCGTAACCCTGCGTATCCGTTCGGGTTGCGAGGGCGGCGGCAAAGGCGCGTTATGGCAGACCGAAAAGAGCGGAACGCTTGCAACGGGCAACGACCAGACCTTGTTTTGTATCGCTACAACGCAAGTAAACGCCGAAATGTGCGAAGATTTATGCCCGACTATCACGGCGGCTGCTGGAAACAGCGGTAACAATAAACCGTATATCATTCGCCCCGAAAACGGATATACCTTTGGCAACAATTCATTTAGCGGCTGGAATGAGAAAACGGCAACATTAAAGGCTACGGGAGGTTGTGTCGGCGGCGGCAGCGAAAATATAGTAGTAAAACCGCCCCCGCCGCAATATATCGTTCGCCGTTTAACGCCGACAGAATGTGAGCGGCTCATGGGTTTCCCGGATGGCTGGACGGCATACGGGCATGACGGCAAGGAAATCAGCGACGGCAAAAGATATTCGATGCTCGGAAATTCTATTGCCGTTCCCTGCGTTGTCTATATCATTCAAGGTATTTTAGAGCAATACGAAAAGGAGGGAGATAAATGAGTACGGCATTCATAAAACAGGTTTTAGTCAAATCGGACGGCGTTTATCTGAATATAAAAATGAGTAACGACGGCATACCCTTTCGCCTTTTGAAAAACGATTACCTTACAGGCTTTTATAATAAGGAAGGGCAAAAAGGGCTTGACCGTGAAATCGTAAAAATGTTATGCGAAAATTCACAAATTAAGGGTAATCATCCGAGCGTGGAGCGTTATCGTTCGTCTTTATTTGCAAGAGGTCATTTCAGCGTTGAACACGTTGAAAAACTTAATGCCGAATATGCAAAGCTGACCCCGGAGGATTTAGATACTCTTTATCTTCCCGATAATATGAAAACGGAAGGCATGAAAGCGTATAAACAATTTTCAGAAAATGAATACAACAAATACTACGCTACCCTTGCGGGTTGTGCCGACCCGCTGAAAAAAACAAAAAACGCGGATTTAAGCCGCTGAAAGGAGCAGATTATGGAAGTAAAAATAAACAAAGAAATCCGTAACTACACCGAAAGTATGTTTTTCGGTTTGAGCTTGCGGCAATTCATATTTTCAATACTTGCCCTCGGCGTAGCAGTAGCCGTTTTCTTCGGGCTTCGCAATCATCTCGGCACGGAAACCGTGTCGTGGATTTGCATATTGGGCGCGGCTCCGTTCGCCGCCTGCGGCTTCATCACCTATCACGGCATGACGGCAGAGCAATTCGCGTGGGCGTGGATAAAATCGGAGCTTATCATGCCGAAACGGTTGACATTCAAACCGACCAACCTATATTACGAAGCGGTCAGACCGCTTTTAGAAAATCCAAAGAAGGAGGCGAAAGAGCGTGTTAAAAACATTAAGAATGTGGATAAAGGAAAATCGTGAGCGGTTCAAAGTACCCAAAGGCGTACAGGATGTTATCCCCATTCATTCAATTTACGAGGATGGGACATTCCTTGTCCGAAAAGGCGGCTTTTGGGGTGAGAACAAATACAGCAAGACTTTCAAATTCACCGATATAAACTATGCCGTCGCCAGCCGCGAGGATCAGGAAAAGATGTTTTTGGATTATTCCGAACTGATTAACTCCCTTGACAATGGCGCGGCGGCGAAAATCAGCGTCCGGGCGCGGAAGTTATCAAAAGCCGATTTTGAGAAGAATATCCTAATGCCGATGGTGGGCGATAAGCTGGACAGATACCGCAAGGAGCTTAACGCAATGCTCTTGAAAAAGGTTATGGAATCAAACGCCATTGTGCTTGACAAAATAGTTACTATCTCGGTATGCAAAAAGAACATCGAGGAAGCGAGGGCATATTTCGCCCGCGTGTGCGCGGATTTATCATCCCACTTCTCACGGCTCGGCTCAAAGTGCATGGAGCTTGATGTAAACGAACGCCTTAAAATCTTCCATGACTTCTACCGTCCCGGCGAGGAAAGCGATTTCCACTTTGATATGTCAAAGGCTATGCGGCGCGGTCACAGCTTCAAGGACTATATCTGTCCCGACAGTATGGAGTTTGACAAGGGTTATTTCAAGGTGGGTGAACGCTACGGGCGTACCCTGTTCTTGAAAGAGTACGCTTCATATATCAAGGACACCATGATTACGGAGCTTACCGAACTCAATCAGAATATGACCCTCTCCATTGACATCAGACCCGTTACAATGGAAGAAGCCGTCCGCGAGGTCGAAAAGCGCGTGTTGGGCGTGGAAACGAATATAACCCAATGGCAGCGCAGACAGAACAACAGCAATAACTTCTCGGCAATCGTGCCTTATGACTTGGAACAGCAGCGGAAAGAGAGCCGCGAGTTTTTGGACGATATTACAAGCCGCGACCAGCGTATGATTTTCGCTACCGTGACAATCGTGCATACGGCGGACACAAAGGAGCAGCTTGACGCTGACACCGATTCCATTCTCTCTACGGCGAGGAAAAACCTTTGCCAGATCGCAACCCTTAAATTCCAACAGCTTGACGGGCTTAATACCGTTCTGCCGTTCGGACACACCAAAATTCACGCCGTCCGCACACTCACAACGGAAAGCCTTGCCGTGCTTATGCCCTTTAAGGTGCAGGAGGTTATGGACAAAGGCGGTATCTATTTCGGGCAAAACGCCATTTCTCATAACCTCATAATGTGTCTGAAAGAACATCTGCTTAACCCCAACGCTTTCCGGCTCGGCGTTCCCGGTTCGGGTAAATCGTTCGGGGCGAAAATGGAGCTTGTCATAATCGCCCTGCTGTTCCCCGATGATGATATTTTGGTATGCGACCCCGAAAATGAATACTCCGCCTTGATTAAGGCTCTCGGCGGCGAGGTTATCAGAATAGCGGCAGGAAGCGACGACCACATCAACGCTATGGATATGGTCGAGGGCTACGGCGAGGGCAGCGACCCTGTTATAGACAAGTCGGAGTTTATATGCTCCCTGTTTGAACAGCTTGACAAAAACAGGGCTTTGATGTCGGAGGAAAAATCTATCATTGACCGCTGCGTTCGGAATGTTTACGAGAATTATCAGGGCGGCGGTAAACTGCCGACCCTTGTGGTTCTGCGTGAGGAATTATTGAAACAGCCGGAACACGAAGCGAAGCACCTTGCCCTTAAAATGGAACGGTTCACGGACGGCAGCCTTAACGCTTTCGCTCACAAGACCAATGTTGATGTTAATAACCGCATGATTGATTACAACATTATGGACTTGGGTTCACAGCTTAAAACAATGGGCTTGCTTGTCATCACCGACGCTATGATAAACCGCGTCACCGAAAATTGGCGCAAAGGTAAGCGTACCCATGTTATGCTTGACGAATTTCATGTCGTATTTGAGAACGAACACAGCGGAATATTTTTTAATTCAGCGTGGCGCAGGTTCAGAAAGAGAAACGGCTACCCAACGGGTATAACGCAGAATGTCGAATATCTTTTGGATTCCGTGCTTGCCAGCACAATGCTCTCAAACTCTGAATTTATCGTTATGCACAATCAGGCGGCATCCGACCGCGACCAGCTTGCACAGCTTCTTAATATCTCTAACGAGCAAATGTCGTATATCACGAACGCCCGCGAGGGAGAGGGTTTGATACGCATAGGAAGCGCAATCGTGCCTTTCGTTAATAAATTCCCTAAAAATACGGAACTGTATAAGCTGATGACATCAAAACCGAGAGAATCAATAGTCAGTTAAACACAGCCGGAGGAAGAACCTCCGGCGATACATAATTTTATAAATAAAAACACTTAACCGATAACTGTTGTTTTCGGTATTTTTATATTTCCATAAAAAAATCAAAGGAGGTCATATCCATGCCAAAAGAAATAAAAACACGCAATGTAATCAAAGACATAAAGATTTTTGACCGCGCCGCCGATGTTTCTACGCACATGAAAAATTCTGTTGTGAAATCCAAAGAAGCCGCGGAGCGGACACAGGACACGGGGTATAATTCCCCGTCCGAATATGCGTCCGATACCATTTCGGAACGTGGAAAGGATTTAGCGCAGGACACGGCTCACGGCGTAAAGGACAGGCTTAAAAATCCCCATAAAAAGGCGCAGGAAAATATCAATAAGGCAAAAGAGCATTTCAATGGTGTTAAAAAGCAGCTTCCGAAAGAACGGAAACGGGCGGCGGAACAGGCGCAGAAAACCGCCGACAACGCAAACAAGACCGCAAAGGAACTGTCAACCAAAGCAAAGGACGCGCAAAAAATGGCACAGGAAGCGAAAAAGACGGTCGAGGAAGCGAAACGGACATTAAAGGAAACCCGTCAAGCCGGACAACAGACAATCAAATCCGCAAAGGAAAGCGCAAAGGGCATTAAACAAGCAGATAGAACGATAAAGACTGCAAAACAGACCCGGCAAACAGGCGGCAGGCTTGTTAGGACAACCGAACAGAGTGCGAGGAAAATAAAACACGCCGAAAAAACAGTAAAGACTTCCTCTAAATCCATTAAGACCGCAGGGAAAAGCTCAATCAAAGCCGCGAAAAAGTCTATAAAAACCGCCGAGAAATCGGCAAAAATGACAGTCAAAACGGCACAACAGTCTGCAAAGGCGGCACAGAAAACGGCGCAGGCGTCGGCAAAAGCCGCCAAAGCCGCGGCGCAAGCCGCGAAAGCGGCGACCAAAGCTGCGATTGCCGCAACGAAAGCCGCCGTTAAAACGACAATAGCGATGATTAAAGCCGCGATAGCCGCCATAAAAGGGCTTGTCGCTCTGATTGCCGCGGGCGGGTGGATCGCCGTTGTAGTTATTTTGATTATAATGTTGATTGCAATGGTTGTCGGCTCTGTTTTCGGGATATTCTTTTCCGGCGAGGACAACGGCATTGAGGGCGGTCGTATGATGCCCGATGTGGTGACGGAACTGACCGTTGAATTTTACGACAGGGTTGAGGAAATAAAAAATGATAATACGCACGATATTTTGGATATGGATGTTATGTCTATAAATTGGTCGGAGGTTCTTTCGGTTTACGCCGTAAAACTTAACTCCGACCCCGATAATCCTATGGAGGTCGCCACACTTGACGATGATAAGGTGAATAAGCTCCGTGACATTCTGAATGATATGGTGTCGCTGTCCCATTCCACAAGGACGGAAACGCGGGAGCGGACGGTCACGACCACCGACGCGGACGGCAACGAAACCGAAACCACCGAAACGGTGTCCGTTACTATATTGAAAATAACCATGTCGCAGAAAAGCGTTGATGATATGGCTACGCAATACGGTTTCAATCAAGAGCAAAAAAATCAAATAGCAGAATTGTTAAGCCCCGAATACGCGGATATGTGGGCTGCGCTGCTCGGCGGCTATGTCTCCGGCGGCGAATTGATAATGATTGGAAACGAGAGCCGCGTTCCCAACGATATTTTTTCATGGGTGTTTGTTGATAATCATTCCGTTACCTCACTTTTCGGCTACCGCGAAGATCCGTTCACACATGAAACAAGCTATCACGGCGGCATTGACATCGGCGCGCCGGAGGGTACGCTTATCCTTGCGGCGGCGGACGGTATCGTGACCGCCGCGAACAGCACCGACGCGTGGGGCGGAGGCTACGGCTATTTCGTAAAGGTTCGGCATAATGAAACCTATACCACCTTTTACGCCCATTGCTCTAAAATTGCCGTTACCAACGGACAGGAAGTGAAGAAAGGACAAGTCATAGGATATGTCGGCACTACGGGAAGAAGCACAGGCGACCACTTGCATTTTGAGGTCTATAAGGACGGGGTAAGGACAAACCCGTTAAGTTATTTTAATTAAAGGGCAAGAAATAAGCGGAAGGAGTTTTACGCTTCTTCCGCTGTTTTCGCTTTTACGATTCCCTTTGCCGTAGCTTCAACAACAATCAAATTTTTGTCATCGAGCGTATCAAGCAGGCTGTCAAGCTGCCTTCGCCGTGTGGAACGTTCCGCGGGCTTATCCGGGAATATGTACTGATCCACGGATATATTGAACAGTCTTACCAATTCATAGAACACCTGCAAGCTCGGATGCTGTCCCGTGTTCTCAATAGACATAATGTACCGGGGAGCGAGGTCAAGCATTTCCGCGACCTGTTCCCTTGTCCAGCCTTTGCTTTCGCGGGCGGCTTTTATTGCCTGCCCGACAGCAAGAAAATCGTATTTTTCTTTTGGTTCACGCATAATTATATCACCCTCTGTTATTTTACAGTTCCTATGTGCAAAACTAAACGATTACACATATTACATAGGGCGATATGTCTGTTCCTGTTTTATGGGGAATAAAATAAAACCGCCACTTTTTACGGCGGCAGACGGTTTTGGGCGTAGCGGTATAAATAACAGGAAAGATGATTTATTTTTCCTGTAAGCGTTTGATATTCCCTAAAATCAAGGTAATATCATCGTCGCTTAATGTTTTCAGCCCGTCAATCGCTTGTTGGAGCAGGGCGGGATTTTTCAAGCCATCGTCAAAAAATTCATGGGGCGTAATACCGAAATATTCACACATATATAGAAATTCCGATATAGACGGCAATGACCGCCCGGATGTAATGCTTTGAATATAGCCTTTGCTATGCCCCATGTCGGTACTCATCTTATATTCAGAAACGCCTTTTTTCACACGCAATTCGGATATTCTGTTTCTGATAAATGTTTCATTCAAAGTATATCAACTCCTTCCAAGAATATTATATGCCGTTTTAAGCGGTAACATTCCCGATTAAATTACCGTTTATAGTTGCAATATACCGCTGTATGCGGTACAATGAAGCGGTAGCGTCTTATAATATCGGTAATCAGGAGTTGAAAAATGGAAGAATTAAAGCAAATAAATCCGGCGACGGCTCTATCATTCAGCGGACACAGACCCGACAGGCTGCCGGGGAACGGCGACCCGAACGCGCCGGAAGCGCAAAAGCTGATTGCCGCTTTGCGAAAGGAAATAACCGCCGCCATTAACGAGGGAATGACATCGTTCCTGCACGGGTGCATGGCGGGTTTTGACCTTTTCGCTATCGAGCAAGTCATCGCGTTAAAACAGCAATACCCGCATATTAAACTTGTCAGCGTTGCGCCGTATAAAGCGGAGTTTTTCAGCCGCGAGAAGTGCTGGACGCCGGAATGGGAAAAACGGGCGCGTGAGGTGTTCCGTCAGCAAGATATAGGGGTACGCCTTTCCGAGAGTTACCGCAGGGGAATATACTACGAAAGAAACGACATACTTATTCAATATTCATCCCTGCTTATATGCTATCACGACGGCGGCAGCGGCGGCACACAGCATACCGTAAGAAAAGCGCGGGAATACGGGCTGATTGTCCGTAATCTATACGAGGGGGTAAAATAGTGGATATAATGGAAGAAAAGATTTTTGAGTTTACAAGGTGGATATATGAGAATTTCGGACGGCTCGGATTAGGTCTTGTGCTGCTTTTAATAATCGCCGTCCTTGTGCTGGCGTTCGTGCTATTGAACAAATTGCCGGAACCGAAAGCGGAAGGTGATATTCGGATGGAATAAAAACCGGCATTTTCAAGCCGTAAGTAAATCTGCGAAAATCCGTTTACAAGTAAGCAAAGAGCAAAAAGCCCATTTACAAAGCCGATTTTTTAACTCCGATTTTTGTTCAAAAAAAATTTCTTGATTTTCCGACAAAAAAATGTTATAATAAATCGGTATATCTTTGCGCTGGGAAGCGACTCGGCGAGACATACTCGGTTTTTCATTGAAAAAACACAGTTTTTAAGACGGAATTTTTACAAGAAAGGTCTTGAAAAATCATGCGAAATAAAGTGTACCCAATGTCAAGGACATTTTTCAAAACAGGACAG